>Ga0134100_1000006_pt1 | contig 292886 bp, 283 predicted proteins | sample 11_taG_2_FD_94444 | JGI IMG/M metagenome (GOLD analysis project Ga0134100, IMG submission 94444) | Switchgrass degrading microbial communities from high solid loading bioreactors in New Hampshire, USA - 11_42_5_180_A3 metaG | ecosystem: Engineered > Bioreactor > Semi-continuous > Anaerobic >...
ACACCCCGAGTTCCCGGGCAAGACGCCTCACCGGCAGGTTCGAGCTTTGGATGTAGCGCCGGGTCGCAGGGGTCGTGGTGGCGTTGTTGTGCAGTCGAACCATCATGACTTTTGCCTCCGTAGCTCCTCGATCAGCTCACGCATCGTCTCGCGACCTATGAATAATGCACGACGTCGCGGATCAATGCAATCGTCCGGGACCTGACAACTATGCGCCATCAATCCCGACAAACCTTTGCAATACAGTGAAAAAGCCTTCCTGCTTCCCAGGGATGACTACACGTGGAAAGCCTATGTCGACCAGTGGTTGCATCTCGTCAAGCACAACGGCGAATACCAACGCATCGTTGAACAGTGGATGGGGAAACCCTGAGTGGCTTTACTGCGGCCCTGCATCGCCTTGCCCCAACACCTCGCTCAGTGACCCAGAACTCCAACCGCCTGCATCGCTGGCGGGCCCAGGAGAAGCGTGACCTGCGCATGACCCAGGTCCAGCAGAAGATCTCGGACTGTTTCCACTCATGGGAAGTCGCCGAGATCTTCTGCCCAATGCGCAGTTCCTCTCGACAGCGCTCAAGCAGGGCCTAGCGGGGCACATGGCAATGGAGCAACTGTTTGCCGATGAGGCGCCCTCTTTCATGCAACAGAACACCACGGATCAGGCTGCATGACCTGAATAGTTACAGTAAAACAGATGATGTTGCGCCTCTTGCGCTCGCCGCTCCTCGTCGCGCTAGCAGCCCAGTCGATCGGTTGGCTGCTTGCCTTCGCCGCCGCGCGTCTTGGCCTCGTCGCCGGGCCATGGCCGCTCCTCGCCGTGCAGGCGTTCGCAGCGGCAGGCATGGCCGCGCTGCTGCGCAGCCCCTGGTGGTGGCTCGCCCTGCACCTCGTCTTTTCCCCCGCCCTCGTGGCCCTGCACGGCCTGGGGCTCGCGCCGGCATGGTATCTGGCGGCCTTCGTCGCGCTCGCCCTCGTCTTCGGCAACCCGGTACGCACGCGCGTACCGCTCTTTTTGTCGCACCGCGCCACGATAGAGGCGCTCGCGCCGCTCTTGCCGCCGGATCGCCTCTTTCGTTTTCTGGACGTAGGCAGCGGCACGGGACGCGTCGTCGTCGCGCTCGCACGCGCCTTTCCCCAGGGCGAATTCACCGGCGTCGAGCAGGCGATCCTGCCGTATCTGATCGCGCGCTGGCGCGGCCGCGGACTGCCCAACCTGCACCTGCGGCGCGCCGATGCCTTCGCGCTGCCCTGGACAGGATACGACGTGCTCTACGCCTTCCTCTCGCCCGTGCCCATGCCCGACTTGTGGCGCAAGGCTTGCGCGGAACTCCCGCCGGGAGCGCTCGTCTGTAGCAACGAGTTCCCCATCCCAGGGATCGAGCCCCAAGCCCGCGTCTTGCCGCAAGGCACCACCCGTCCTCTCTGGCTTTACCGCGTGGCGTAGCGTTGGAATTGGAGGGATAGGGGGCCGCTATTTTCCTCAAGATTCGGCGCGTATCTGCCGATAATCCTGCCAAGGCTGCCCTCCACCACGAGGTTTTTCGTCATGGCGATCCTGATCGCGATCATCGGCAACAAAGGCGGCACCGGCAAGACCACGCTCTCGCACCTGCTGTGCCACGGCCTGGGACTGCTCGGCCGGCGCTCGGCCTGCGTGCTCACCGACACCACCCGCCAACCGCTCGATCCGCGCGGACGGCGCTACGTGATCGCCGACGCCCGCTCGCTCGATACGCTCAAGCGCATCATCGACAAGCTGCGCCCGCTCGATGACTGGATCGGCGTGATCGACGGCGGCGGCAACCGTCCCGACGTCGACCGGCGCCTCTATGCCCTGTCCGATCTGGTGCTGCTGCCGTTTCGCGAGTCGCACGAAGATATCCGCACGGTCGTCGCCGATCTCGAGCAGTTCCCCCGCGCCTACGCCGTACCCAGCCAGTGGCCGGTCAACGCCTGGCAGCGCGAGGCGGCCGATCGCGCGGTAGCGCAGCTGATGGCGCCTTACCTCGGCCGCATCCTGCGCCCCGTCCCGATGGTCTCGGCAACCAAGCTGTTGCTGCAAAAGCGCCTGCCGGCGCAACTTCCCACCCCCCTCAACAACACGGCCCGGCGATTCGCCCGCCAGCTGCTGGAAGTGCTCGACCTCGGCCGGGAGCTACCCACCTCCTTCGAGGAAGAAGAAGGCGAAGCAGTCTGTGAAGGCATTCCCGAAGAAGAAATGCCGTTGCGCCTCAAGCGCTGAGGAGCGCCTCGCGCTACAATGCCAAGGGAAAACGGCGGCACGAAGTGCCGCACCGACCGGGGAGGAAGACCATGACGCAGAATTTCTTCGAGGGCAGCGATCCCTTCGCCTTCATGCGGCAGATGTGCGCCAACATCGGCGTGCCGCTGCCGGGAATGGTGTTTCCGACGATGGACCTCGCCGACGTCGAGCGGCGCATCGCCGAGTTCAAGGCGGTGGAACAGTGGCTGCAGATGAACCTCAGCACCCTGCAGATGACGCGCCAATCGTTGGAAATGCAGCGGGTCGCCATCCTCTCGCTCTCCCAGATGGGCACGGCGAGCCAAGCCGCAGCAGCGGAAGCGGCCACCACGCCGGCCGGCAATCCTTTCGAGGCGATGGCGCAGCTGTGGCAGACGATGCAACAGGCCGCCCAGCAGACGGTGGAGGCCACCGCCACCGCCGCTCAGGCGGCGCATCAGGCCTTCTCCCAACCCCCTTCCCCACCGCCCGCAGCCGAGTCTCCGGCCGCGCCGCCCTCGGCCGGCGCGGACACGGGCCCGGAAGGATCTTCGCCCAAACCCAAGGCGGCGCGACGGCGGCAGAAAAGCGCCCAGGCGCCCGATCAAGGCGGCGGCGAAAACGCCTAACCCCGCCGCACCCGCAGCGGCGAGCGAGGCCAGGGGCCGCCTTCCTCCGCCGTCTTCAGGGCATTCCGCTCACGAAAGAGCGGGTGCTCCAGCGTTTCCTCGGGTGCAAGCACCGGCGTGACGCAGCAATCGAGCGGCGCGAAGAACACCGCCCATTCGTCGCGCGTGCGCGTGCGCAGCACCGCCGCCAGTTCCGCTCTGGCCCTGGCCCCTTCGTCGCCCGCGGCGCGATGGAAAGGGATGAGGTCGGGGCGAGCGATCGCCTCGCACAGCCGCACCCAGAATTTCTCTTCCAGCGCCCCGACGGCGAGGTGGCGCCCGTCGGCAGTCTCGTAGACGCCATAGCACGGCACCCCGCCAGTGAGCAGCCCCGCACCGCGCGGTTCGCTGCGCCCTTCGACCAGCGCCTGCGCCAGAGGAAATACCAGATGCGCCCAGCTGGCCTCGGTCATGGAGAGGTCGACGTGCGCGCCAACCCCGTCGCGCCGCGCCGCATGCACGGCGGCCACCACGGCCAGCGCCGCGTGCAGCGCCCCGCCCAGCAGGTCGGCGATCTGCAGGTTGCACTGCGCGGGCGGTCCACCGGCCGTGCCGGTCTGATGCAGCACCCCGGCGAGCGAGAGATAGTTGATGTCGTGCCCCGCCGCCTGCGCCATCGGCCCGTCCTGGCCGTAGCCGGAGATGGACACCAGCACGATGCGCGGATTGAGCGCGCGCATGGCGTCGAACCCCCAGCCGAGCCGCTCGAGCACGCCGGGACGGAATCCTTCGAGCACCGCGTCGGCCTCGCGCAGACGCGCCGCGAACCACGCCCGCCCCTCCTCGCTCTTGAGATCGATGCGATGGATTTCCTTGCGCGCATTGAGACGACGGTAAATGAAGGATTCGTCCTCCCCGGGCAGGCGCACGCCCAAACGCGCGGCGTCGTCGCCTTGGGGCGGCTCGACCTTGATCACGCGCGCACCGAGTTCGGCCAGATGCCAACCGGCCATCGGCCCCGGCAGCAGCAGCGAGAGATCGAGCACCGTCATGCCCGCAAGCAGAGGCATGGGCTCAGTCATCTCAGTCATATTTCCTCCGATCATCGATCACCTTGCCGTCGTTCGGCAGGCTGCCTGGCGGCACGAAACGCACCTCGCCGCGCAGCTTGGTGATCTCGCGCAAGCTCGTCTCGATCGCCTGACGCAGATCGTCGTCCCCCTGCGCCACTTCGCACTCGAGAATCATGACGTCGGAGAGATTCGGATTCTCGACCACCAACCGGGCGCGCCGCACTTCAGGGTGGCGCGAAGCCACCGCCAGCACCTGCGAGGGATGCACGAACATCCCTTTGACCTTGGTCGTCTGATCCGCCCGTCCGAGCCAGCCGCGGATGCGCGTGTTGGTGCGCCCGCAGGGCGAGATGCCGGGCAAGACGGCCGAGAGATCCCCCGTGCCGAAGCGGATCAGGGGATAGACCGGATTGAAGGTAGTGACCACCACCTCCCCCACCTCACCCTCGGGCACCGGTTCGCTCCCGCCCGGGCGCACGATCTCGACGATCACGTCCTCGTCGAGTACCAGCCCCTCGCGCGCCTCGGTCTCGTAGGCGACGAGGCCCAGATCCGCGGTGGCGTAGCCCTGATAGGCGTCGATGCCGGCTTCGGCCACTTCGCGCTGCAGTGCCGGAGGGAACGCTTCGCCAGAAACGAAAGCCTTGCGCAGGGAAAGCGCCACGCCTGCCTCACGGCACTTGTGGATCAGGATGCGCAGGAAGGAAGGTGTACCGGTGTAGGCATTCGGTTTCAAATCGGCGATCGCCTGTACCTGCAGTTCGGTCTGCCCGACTCCGGCCGGAAAGACGGTGCAGCCGAGCGCATGCGCACCGGTCTCCATCATGCTGCCCGCTGGCGTCATGTGATAGGAAAAAGTGTTCTGTACCAGATCCCCTTCGGCGAAACCGGCAGCGAAGAGGGCACGCGCCATGCGGTAATGATCCGGCCGGTTGCCCTCGGGCTCGTAGATCGGGCCGGGGGAAGCGAATACGCGCAGCACCTCCCGCCCCCACCCGACAGCGGCGAAACCGCCGAACGGCCGCTCGCGCTGTTGCAGTTCCAGCAATTCCGACTTGCGCACCACCGGCAGCCGGGCGAGCGCCGCGCGCGAAGTGATCTCACTTGGATCGATGTCGGCGAGCAATCTGGCGTAGGCCGGCGCATGCGCCTTGGCATGCGCGATCTGCGCCGGCAAGCGGGCAAAGAGATCGGCTTCACGCCGCTCCTGCGGCCAGGTCTCGCGCTCGTCGTAGTAGCGGCGCCGCGCCGCCCGAGTCGTCCCCTGGGTCATGTGTTCTCTCCGTCAAGACAGCCAGCGCTTGCGCCGACGATAATGTTTCACCTCGCGGAAGCTCTTGCGCCCCTGCGACGACAGACCGAGGTAGAACTCCTTCACGTCCTCGTTCTCGCGCAGTTCCTGAGCGTCGCCCTCCATCACCACGCGGCCGTTTTCCAGGATGTAGCCGAAATTGGCGTAGCGCAGCGCCACCATGGTGTTCTGTTCGGCGAGCAGAAAGCTCACGTTTTCCTTGGCGTTGAGCTCATGCACGATTTCGAAAATCTCTTCGACCACCTGCGGCGCCAGGCCCATGGAAGGTTCGTCGAGCAGGATCATCTCGGGCGCGGCCATGAGCGCCCGGCCGATGGCGCACATCTGCTGCTCGCCGCCCGAGGTGTAGCCGGCCTGCGACTTGCGCCGCTCCTTGAGCCGGGGGAAGTAGTGATAGACGCGCTCGAGCGCCTGGCCGAGCTGGGCGCGCGAGAGCCTGCGCGTGTAGGCCCCGGTGAGAAGATTTTCCTCGATGGTGAGGTGCTCGAAACAGTGCCGCCCCTCCATCACCTGGATGACACCCCGGCGCACCAGCTCGTTGGGCGTGAGATCATCCACGCGTTCCCCCTTGAAGCTGATCGAGCCTTTGGTCACCTCGCCGCGCTCGGCGCGCAGCAGGTTGGAGATGGCCTTGAGCGTGGTCGATTTGCCCGCCCCGTTCGCGCCGAGCAGGGCGACGACGCCGCCGCGCGGCACTTCGAGCGAGACGCCCTTGAGCACCAGGATCACGTGGTCGTAGATCACCTCGACGTTGTTGACGACGAGATAGGGTTCGCCGCCGGCGGCCCCGCGAAGCGCTTCAGCATTCATGCCCAGCCCTCATCCTTGGCTCTCCTGTCCCCAAGCTCCCCCCAAGGAGCGCGGCGGCCCGTCGAGGACCGCCGCCAATGCCTCACTGCTCCTTGCTGCAATCACGCGGCGTGATGCCTTTTTCCTTGGCGTAGGCCGCCGCCGACTCTTCCACCAGCGAGCGCACCAGCTCGCGGTCCGGTTCGATCCAGTCGGAGACCGACACCCACTTCGTGCCGTCCCACTGCTGGAAGCGCACCCGCCCCGAGCCCTCGTGGTCGGCGCACGACAGCGCCAGCGCCGGCATCAGGCCCTTCGCGCCGATCGCCTCCAGCCGCTTCTCGTCGAGCTTGAGGTTTTCCAGCGCCCAGCGCATCTGCTCGCCGGTGACTGGTTTGCCCTTGCCGAATTTCTCCTGCGCGAGCCGCAGCGCTTCCACGTAGATGATGCCGTGGCCCACGCCGCGGTTGTAATAGGTGCTGCCGACGCGCTTGGGATCCTGCATATCGCCCTGGCCTTTGGCATAGACGAGCTTCTGGATGTCCTGGATGACGGCGAAGTCGGTGCCCGCCGGGTTGAACGCCCCGGCCACGAAGCCCTTGGCGGCATCGCCCGCCGGCACGACGTCCTCCTCGGCCCCGGACCACCACCAGCCCACGATCCGCTCGGCCGGGAAACCCGTGCGCGCCGCAGTCTTCAGGGCCGTCGGGTTCGACACGCCATAGGTGAGCAGAATCACGTAATCCGGCCGCATCTGCCGGATCTGCAGCCACTGCGCCTGCTGCTCGTTGCCGGGCATGGCCACGGCGATCTTCTCGGTGGTGAAACCCCACTTCTGCGCCAAGCGGTCGAGCACGGGGAAAGGCTCCTTGCCCGGGGCGAAGTCGAGATAGAGCACGGCGATCTTCTTGCCCTTGAGCTTGTCCATGCCGCCCTCGCGCTGGCCGAGGTAGCCGACGATGGCCGAGGCCTGCGACCAGTAAGTGGCGATCATGGGGAAGACCCAGGGGAAGACGCGCCCGTCGGCGGTGTCCGAGCGGCCGATGCCGATCGACAGCAGCGGGATCTTGTCCTGCGGCACGCGCTCGAACACGCCGAAGGTGATGCCGGTGGAGACCGGGGCGAAGAGCACGTTCTGCTGATCCCCCTGTTTCTTCAGCCGCTCGTAGCACTCCACGCCGCGCGCGTTGTTGTATTCCGTCTCGCACTCCTGCCACACGAGCTTGACACCATTGACCCCGCCCTCGCGCTCGTTGATGAGCTTCATGTAGTCGATCCAGCCGCCGAACACCCCCGTGCCGCCGGCCGCGTACGGTCCGACGCGATAGCTCGGCAAGCCGAGGTACTGTTCCGCCGCCTGCGCCGTACCCAGACCGGCCGCGCCCCAGACGGTGGCCGCCGCCACCGCCGTCAGCCATGCTTTTTTCAGTTTCATCGCCATGCCTCCTCTTGGTGTGGTGAAACGCCCGCGCCGTCGACCGCCTCCGCTCAGTGCGGGAAAGGCCACAGGCGCAGTTTCTCCTTGCCGATCTGCCACAGGCGGGTGAGGCCGTGCGGCTCGACGATCAGGAAGAAGATGATGAGCACGCCGAACACGATCAACTCCAGGTTCGAGGCGAGCGTGGCCGGGACGAGCGCCCCGACCGAAGTGTGCATCAGCACGTTGAGCCCGACGGGCAGCAAGAGGATGAAGGCCGCGCCGAGAAAAGCCCCCAGCACCGAACCCATCCCACCGATGATGATCATGAAGAGGATCTTGAAGGAAAGATCGAGCCCGAAGCCATCGGGCTCCACCGTGCCGAGGTAGGTGTAGGCGTAGAGCCCGCCGGCGATGCCGCAGTAAAAGGAAGAGACGGCGAAGGCGAGCAGCTTGGTCTTCATGAGCGGAATGCCGATCACCTCGGCCGCCACGTCCATGTCGCGCACCGCCATCCACGAGCGGCCCGTGTTGGTGCGCGCGAGATTCTTCGCCACCAGGGCGAGCAGCGAGACGATGGCGAGCGTGAGCAGATACTTGCGCGCCGGCGTATCGAAAGCGAAGCCGAAGATCTCGATGCGCTGCGCGGTGATGATGCCGGAGGAAGAATAGTTGGAGAACCAGGGAAACTTGGCGAGCGCCCAGACGATGAAGAACTGCGCCGCCAGCGTAGCCATGGCGAGGTAGAAACCCTTGATGCGCAGCGAAGGCAGGCCGAAGACGACCCCCACGGCCGCCGCGCTCAGCCCGCCGAGGACGAGTCCCACCAGGAAAGGCAGCCCGTCGAGGCGCAGCAAGAAATTGTAAGTGGCGTACGCCCCCACGGCCATGAAGGCCCCCGTGCCCAGCGACAGCTGCCCGGCGTAACCGGTGAGGATGTTGAGCCCCAGGGCAGCGAGGGCGAACACCAGTACCGGCGTGAGCACCGCCTGCAGCCAGTATTCGCTCGCCACGAAGGGCGCGACGAAGAACGCCGCAGCCACGAGCGCCGCCATGACGATGCGGTCCTGCTTGATGGGGAAAATCTGCTGATCTTCCTCGTAGCTCGCCTTGAACTGTCCCGCCTCGCGATAGATCATCTCACGTTCCTCCCGATACCGTCAGACGCGGTCGATGTGTTTTTCGCCGAAGAGCCCCTCGGGCCGGATCAGCAGGAAGACGAGCGCCAACACGTAGGGAAACCACGAATCGATCCCCCCGCCCACGAAAGGCCCGAGATACACTTCGGCCAGTTTCTCGCTCGCCCCGATGATGAGCCCGCCGACGATGGCGCCGGGCACCGAAGTGAGCCCGCCGAGGATCAGCACCGGCAGCGCCTTGAGCGCCGTATAGGTGAGCGCGAACTGCACGCCGTTGCGCGAGCCCCACACCAGCCCGGCCACGATGGCCACGAACCCGGCCACCGCCCACACGATCACCCAGATGCGCTGCAGCGGAATGCCGATCGACAGCGCCGCCTGGTGATCGTCGGCCACCGCCCGCAGCGCCCGCCCCACCTTGGTATATTGGAAGAAGAGCGCGAGCACCGCCACCAGCACCCCGGCCACCGTGGCCGCGACGAGATCGAACTTGGAGATCATGAGGTTGTAGCGCTCGAGCAGCCCCATCACCGGCTCGTCGGCGATGCCCAGATCCAGCCCACGCACCACCGCCCCCCACATGCCTTGCGCCACCCCCTCGATCAGATAGCTCAGCCCGATGGTGGCCATGAAGAGGGTGATCGCCGGCTGATTGACCAGCTTGCGCAGCATGAAGCGCTCCACCAGCCAGGCGAGCAGCACCATGACGACGGCGGTGAGCACCAACGCCACCCAGAAAAGCCCCGCCCACTCGGGCGAAAGCCCCAGCCAGGCCGGCAGACGCTCGGTGAGCCCCACGAACGTGAGCGCGGCGAAGAAGACCATCGCCCCCTGGGCGAAATTGAGCACGCCGGACGCCTTGAAGATGAGCACGAATCCCAGCGCCACCAGGGCATAGAGCATGCCGGCCAGCAGACCGCCGATCAGCACTTCCAGAAAGAATCCCATCGTCCGCTCCTCCTCAATGCCCGGCGCCGAGATAGGCTTCGATCACGACCGGATCGTTGCGCACCTCATCGGGCGGCCCGTCGCCGATCTTGCGGCCGTAATCGAGCACCACCACCCGGTCGGAGATGTCCATCACCACCCCCATGTCGTGCTCGATGAGCACGATGGTGGTGCCCAACTGCTCGTTCACGTCGAGGATGAAGCGGCACATGTCCTGCTTCTCCTCCACGTTCATGCCGGCCATGGGCTCGTCGAGCAGCAGCAGCGACGGCTCGGCCGCCAGCGCCCGGGCGAGCTCCACCCGCTTTTGCAGGCCGTAGGGCAGGCGCCCCACCGGCGTCTTGCGGATGTTCTGGATCTCGAGGAAATCGATGATCTCCTCGACGCGCTTGCGATGCGCGATCTCCTCGCGCCGGCTCGGCCCCCAGTAGAGCGCATTCCACAGGAAATTTCGCCGCATCATGAGGTTGCGACCGGTCATGATGTTGTCGAGCACCGTCATGCCCTTGAAGAGCGCGATGTTCTGAAAGGTGCGGGCGATGCCCTGCGCCGCCGCCTCGTGCGGGTTCATCCGCCGCCGCTCCTGGCCGCGAAAGACGATGCGTCCCTGCTGTGGATGATAGACGCCATTGATGACGTTGAGCATGGAGCTCTTGCCCGCGCCGTTGGGGCCGATGATGGCGCGGATCTCGCCCTCGCGCACGTCGAAACTGATGTTGGTGAGCGCCTTGACCCCGCCGAACGACAGCGAAATGTTCTGCAGATCGAGGATCACGTCGCCGATGACTCGCGCCATTTCCTCCTCCTTCAGCCTTGCGGGCGCGGCGAGGGCGGAAAGACCTTCGCGTCGCGGATGCGCACCTCGGCGGCGATCTTGCCGGCGCGCCCGTCCTCGTACTTGACCGCCGTCTCGATGTACTGGCTGTCCTTGCCGGCGTAGAGCGCCTCGACCAGCACGGCGTACTTCTCGGCGATGAAGCGCCGGCGCACCTTGCGCGTGCGGGTGAGCTCCTCGTCGTCGGCGTCGAGCTCCTTGTGCAGGATGAGGAAACGCCGGATCTGCGAGCCGCCCATCTGCGGATCGTGGCTCAGGTCCTCATTGACCTGCTCCACGCACTGCTGGATGAGATCGTAGACGGCCGGCTGCTGCGCCAGATCGGTGTAGCCCGAATAGGCGAGCCCCCGGCGCTCGGCCCAGTTGCCCACCGCCTCCAGGTCGATGTTGATGAAGGCGGTCACGTAAGGGCGATCGTGCCCGAAGGCCACCGCCTCCTTGATGAGGGGGAAGAACTTGAGCTTGTTCTCGATGTAGTTGGGCGCGAATATCGAGCCGTCCTTGAGCCTTCCCACGTCCTTGGCCCGGTCGATGATCTTGAGGTGCCCGTCCTCGTCGAAGAAACCGGCATCGCCCGTCATGAAGTAGCCTTCCTCGTCGAAGGCCTCGGCGGTGTCTTGCGGCCGCTTGTAATAGGCCTTGAGCAGCATCGGACCGCGCACGCGGATCTCGCCGTTGTCGGCGATCCTCACCTCCACCCCCGGAGCGGGTTTGCCCACCGAGTCGAGCTTGACCTCGCCGTCGGGCTGCAGGCAGACGTAGGCGCAGGTCTCGGTCTGGCCGTAGAGCTGCTTGAGGTTGATGCCGATGGAGCGGTAGAAGCGGAAGAGGTCCGGCCCGATCGCCGCCCCGGCCGTATAGGCCACGCGCAGGCGCGACAGACCGAGCACGTTGCGCAGCGGCCCATAGACCAGGATCTCGCCGAGGGCGTAGTGCAGGCGCTGCAGCAGCGGCACCGGCCGACCTTCGAGGATCTGCACGCCGCAGCGCTCGGCCACCTTCATGAAATGGCGGAACATCGCCTGTTTGAGCCGCCCGGCGTCCTCCATGCGGATCCACACCTGCGTGCGCAGGTTCTCGAACACGCGCGGCGGCGCGAAGTAGTACGTAGGGCCGATCTCGCGCAGATCGGTCATCACCGTCTCGCTCGACTCGGGGCAGTTGATGGTGAAGCCGGCCGCGTAGGCTTGGGCATAGGAGAAGAGGTGATCCCCCACCCAGGCCATCGGCAGGTAGGAGAGCACTTCCTCGCGGTCGGTGAGATGGTCGAACTGCACGCCGCCCATGCCGGCGAACAGGAAGGCCCGGTGCGTCTGGCACACCCCCTTGGGCTTGCCGGTGGTGCCCGAAGTGTAGAGCATCACCGAGACGTCGTCGCTCTCCCCCTTCTCGATCTCCTCGTCGACGAAATCGGGCTGGTTGCGGTCGTGGATGCGCCCCGCCTCCAGGAGCTCGTCCAGCCCCTGCAGCAGCGGCTGGGTATAGTGGCGCATGCCCCGCGGATCGTCGTAGAAAATGCGCTCGAGCGAGGGCAGGCGATCGAGGATCTCGAGCAGCTTGTCGACCTGCTCCTGATCCTCCACCACCGCCATCTTGACCTCGGCGTCCTGCAGCACGTAGGCCATCTCCTCGGCGATCGCGTCCTGGTAGAGCAGCACCGGGATACCCCCCAGGCACTGGGCCGCGGCCACCGCCAGGTAGAGGCGCGGCCGGTTGTCGCCGACGATGGCCAGGCGATCGCCGCGCCGGAACCCCGCCTCGGCCAGCCCGCAGGCGAGCGCGCGCACCTGGGCGTAGCACTCACCCCAGGTGTAGGTCTGCCAGATGCCGTATTCCTTCTCGCGGATCGCCGGCCGGTCGGCGCGCACGCGGGCGTGATGCCGCAGCAGGCGCGGAAACGTCTCCAGACCCGGAATGATCGCAGGGGCATGCGTTTTCGCGCCCTCGGCCATGCCAACCCTCCTCCAATGCGATGAGCGTGCGCCCCGCCGTCGTTCTTTTTTTCGGCGGGGCCGTCTCCCTCCACGCGACGAACGCATTGTGCCGGCGAAGTTTTGCACGGGTTTGTCACGAACGTAACGCGAATGTAACGGCAAGAGCCCCAAGCGCTGCGGACGTAAGATCGTTTTTCTGCACTTGATACTGATTATCGTTTACAGTATCATTTGCAAATAGACGTTTCACGGCCCGAGCCATGACCCAAGAACCTCAGTGCGTCCTTCCGCCCTGGGCGATCCTCGCCGCCCTCTCGCTGCACGGCGCGGTCCTCTACGCTGGAGCGCGCGCCCCAGCCGAAGCGCAGACGCCTCCTGCGGCTCCGACCATGACGCTCGCCTGGGTCGCTGCGTCGTCTCCCGAACACACCCCGACCGCGGCGCCGGCACCCGCCGCCGAAGCTGCGGCTGCCGCCGAACCTGCGCCGGCCCCGTCCAAGGCGAAAACCCCCGCGCGCACGCCAGCGAAGCCCCGCCCCCCGGTTCGTCCCAGCCCGCCGCCGGCGAAAGCGGTGAGCGCGGCCGCAGCCCCTTCCGCCGCGGCCAACGAGGCAAAGGGCGACCCTGCGCCCGCCGCGGACACGGCGCCGGCCGTCCCCGCGCACGGTGATACCGGCAGCGCGCACGCCGCGCCCTTCACCGAACCGCGCTTCGACGCCGCCTATCTCGCCAACCCCCGCCCAGCCTACCCCCCGGTATCGCGCCAGCTCGGCGAGCAGGGGAAAGTGATCCTGCGCGTGCGGGTCGGGGCTGACGGGTCGCCACGCCGCGTCGAGCTAGAACGCTCTTCCGGCTACCCGCGGCTCGACCGGGCCGCGCGCGAAGCCGTCGAACGCTGGAGATTCGTCCCTGCGCGCCGCGGCGACACCCCGGTCGAAGCCACCGTGCTCGTTCCCGTCGCTTTCTCTCTTTCTTCTTCCTGACCTTTGCGGAGCCTCACCCATGAACCAATCCTTGCTGCATTTCTTCGCCCAAGGCGACGGCGTGAGCCGCTTCATCTTCTTGCTGCTCGCACTGCTCTCCGTGCTGAGCTGGGCCGTAATCCTCGCCAAGACGGCGCTGCACCTGCGCTTGTCGCGGCGCGCCGCACAATTTCTGCGCCGATTCTGGAACGCGGGCGATCTGTCCGAAATCGCGCGTGACCTGCGGGAACACGGCGCGCTCGACCCGGCCTCGCACCTCGTGCATCACGGCCTCGAGGTGCTCGAACGCCTCGAGCGGGCCGGCGAAAACGCCGCGGCGCGCCCCGGGCCGCTCGGGGAGCGCGGCGAGCCTCAGGAGCTCCTCACCCGGGCGCTGCGCCGCGCCATCGACGAAGCCCGCGCCCGCGACGAGGCCGGCATGACGCTGCTCGGCACCACCGCTTCCAGCGCCCCCTTCATCGGGCTCTTCGGCACCGTCTGGGGCATCTATCACGCCCTGCAGGCGATCGCCGCCAGCGGCAGCGCCTCGCTCGACAAGGTGGCCGGCCCCATCGGCGAAGCCCTGGTGATGACCGGATTCGGTCTGGCCACCGCGATTCCGGCCGCGATCGCCTACAACGCCTTCAGCCGCATCCAGCGTCGCCGCGCGCAGGAGCTGGAAGCCTTCGCCTACGACGTCTACACCTTCCTCGTCACCGGCATCAAGCGCCCAGCGACCCGGCCCGAGCCCGCCGTCGTCGCGCTCGATGCCGATGCCCCCCGCCCCGCCCGCAAGACCGCCCCCTGACGGAGAACCCCCATGGCCTTCGCCCGACTCGACAGCACCGGCGACACCGAACCGATCAACGAGATCAACATGGTGCCCTTCATCGACGTGATGCTGGTGCTGCTCATCATCTTCATCGTCACCGCGCCCTTGATGACCCACGCGGTGAAAGTCGACCTTCCCCAGGCGAGCAGCGCCCCCGACACGAAACGCGACGAGGAGCGCCTGCGCCTGCGGCTCGCCGCCGACGGCCAGACCCTGCACTGGAACGACGAGGCGATCGACTGGACGGCTCTGGAAGCGCGCCTCGCCGAGCTCACACCCCAAACCACCCTGGAGCTGCAGGCCGACCGTGCCACCCCCTACGAGGCGCTCGCCCGCCTGATGGCCGCCGCCTCGCGCCACGGCCTGGCGAAGATCGCCTTCGTGACGCTGCCCGGCGAACCCGCTCCCTGAAAAACGACGCTTTTCCCCAACCCCAAGGAGTTTTTTCGATGTCGACCGTCCCTCCGCACGAACCCCAGCCGCGAGCGGAAAACGCCGCGCCTCTTCGCCCCAAGGTGCTGCCGCTGGGCGCAGCGATGCTGATCGGCCTGGGCGCGGCGCAGCCGGCGCTCGCGCAAAGCGCCGAGACGGGCGCTGCCGACGCCCAGGTGCTGCCCACCGTCACCGTCACCGACCAGGCCCCAGCCGAAACGGAAGGCTACCTCAAGCACACCACCCGCGTGGGCAAGACGCTGCAGGACCCGCACGAGATCCCGCAGGCGATCACCATCCTCACCCAGGACCTGCTCGAAGACCAGCAGGTAGGCTCCTTGCGCGAAGCCCTGCGCAACGTCTCGGGGCTCACCTTCAACGCCGCCGAGGGGGGCCGCTCCGGCGACAACATGATGCTGCGCGGCTTCTACACCTTCGGCGACATGTACCTCGACGGCATCCGCGACACCGCCCAATACAACCGCGAGACCTTCAACCTCGAAAGCGTCGAAGTGCTGCGCGGCTCGGCGGCCATGCTCTACGGCCGCGGCCAGGCGGGCGGCATCATCAACCAGGTGAGCAAAACGCCGTTGCCCACCGACAAATACAAGCTCACCGGCTCGTTTGGCAGTAAAGACTATCGCGAGGGCACGGCCGATCTCAACAAGACCCTGGGAGAGAACTCGGCGCTGCGCGTGAACCTCATGAAGCGCACCGAGGAGAGCTGGCGTGAGAACCCCGCCAACGGCGCCGAACCCGAGATCGACCGCCAGGGCGCGGCCCTGAGTTTCGTCCACGGCATGGGCACGCGCGACGAAGTCCAGCTCAACTACTACTATCTGCAGACCCGCGACAATCCCGACTACGGCGTGCCCTTCGACTCCACGACCAAGCGGCCGCTCAAACGCTACGGCACTTCCGCCTTCTGGGGCACCGACGACACGTTCGATGACTCCGACACGCACATCGCCACCGCCACCTACACCCACCGCTTCCAGCCCGGCACCGAGTGGCGCACCGTGCTGCGCTTCGCCGACTACGACCGCAGTTATTGGGCACTCGCCCCTTCACGCACTAACGCACCCGCCGCCGACGGTTCGAGCGGCAGATCGAAAACGCGCAATACCGACTATCGGACCGTGGCGCTGCAATCCGATCTCACGCACGCCCTCACGCTCGCCGGCATGCGTCATGAACTGCTCCTGGGATTCGAATACCTCAACGAAGACAGTCACCGCCGCTCGCTGCGCAACCTCGCCGCCCCGGGTGCGCCGGCCTTCTACCGTCCCGGCATCGAAGATCCCCAGGCGAGCGCCACCGACTTCACCGGCGACAGCTATGCGCTGCTTGCCCAGGACACGATCGAATTCCTGCCCGGCTGGAAACTCACCCTGGGCATGCGTCGCGACGAGCTCTCCGCCGACTACAGCAACGTCAATTCCCCCAGCCTCGACTACGGCGAGAACAGCTACCGCGCCGGCCTGTCGTGGATGCCCACCGCCAACCAGCACTACTACCTCTCGTGGTCCGACAGTTTCAGCCCCACCGCCGATCTCTATCAGCTCTCGGGCGGCGAATATCCGGCCGAGCGCAGCGACGTGGTCGAACTCGGGGCCAAGTGGATGCTCTTCGAAGGCGATCTCTCGCTGCGCGCCGCGCTCTTTCGCGCCACCAAGGATTGGGAGCGCAATACCGATCTCGAGACCACCGGCGCCATCCTCACCCGCAAGCGCCGCACCGACGGATTGGAGCTCGAAGCCGCCGGCCGCATCACCGAGCGCTGGGAAGTCTTCGCCGGCCTGACCCTGATGGACGCCGAGATCCTCAAAGTCGCCCCCGGCGCCGACCCGCGCCTCAAGGGAAAGCAGCCGCGCAACACGCCCGACTACACCTTCAACCTGTGGACCACCTACCGCTTCATGCCCCACTGGAAAGCCGGTCTGGGTGCCGAGACCAAGGGCGAGCGCTATGGCTACAACCCCATGGCCGCCAACGGACCTTTCGTGAACGGCAAGTTCTCGCCCAATGTCGCCCCCTCCTACACCCGCTGGGACGCCATGCTCGCCTACGAGCAACCCTCCTACACGGTACGCATGAACGTGCGCAACCTCTTCGACAAGGTCTATTATGATTCCCTCTACGACAACGGCGGCTTCGTCGTTCCCGGCACCGACCGGGCGGTGATCCTCACTGCCGAGTTCAAGTTCTGAGCTTTCGGCGGGGCTCGAGGCCCCGCCTCCTCTCACGGAAGACGCTATGCTCCTGACGATCGACGAAGTCCTCTCCGCCGCGGAAGTCGAACGCGCCCGGACACTGCTCGCGCAGGCGCGCTGGGTCGATGGCCGCAGCACCGCCGGGCCGCTCGCGCGCGAGGTCAAGAACAACCTGCAGATCGCCGAAGACTGCCCCACTCTAGCCCCCTTGCGCCAGCTGGTGCTGCAGGCGCTCGAGCGCGAGCCGCTCGTCTTTTCCGCCGTGCTGCCGCGCGACATCTTTCCGCCGCAGTTCAACCGCTACCGCGCCATCGGCGAGGGTGAGCACTACGGGCCGCACGTCGATGCCGCCATCCGGCTGGTGGGCGAGCGCAAACTGCGTACCGACGTCTCGGCCACCCTCTTTTTCAGCGCCCCGGAAGAATACGACGGCGGCGAGCTCGTGATCCACGACCTCTTCGGCACACAGCGCGTCAAGGGCAAGGCCGGTTCCATCGTCATCTACCCCGCCAGTTCGCTGCACGAGGTCACGCCAGTCACCCGGGGCGAGCGGCTCGCCTCCTTCATGTGGTTCCAGAGCCTGGTGCCCGACCCGGTCGAACGACGCCTGCTCTTCGAACTCGACATGGCCACCCTGACGCTGCGCAGCGAACACGGGGAGGGCGCGCTCGCCGCGCGCTTCTCCACGATCTACCACAACCTGCTGCGACGCTGGAGCGTCTAGCCGTGTCCGACACTCCTGCGCCCGTATGCGCCGAAGACTACCTCGAACTGGCGCAGCAGCGGCTGCCGCCGGACGTCGCCGCCTACCTCTTCGGCGGGGCCGAGGCGGAACTGGCGGCGCGGCGCAACCGCGAGGCGCTCGATGCCGCCACCCTCATTCCCCGTTTCGTGCGCGACACTCCTTTTACCCCACCGGGCGGCCCGACCCTCTTCGGCCGGCGCCACGCCTCGCCGCTGCTGCTCGCGCCGATCGCCCATCAGCGCCTCTTCCATCCCGACGGCGAAGCGGCGAGCGTCCTCGCCGCGCTGGCGCAAGGCGTCACGCCCATCGTCTCCAGCCTGGCGAGCACCCCCTGGCCGCAACTGCGCCAGCTCGCCGAAGACGAAGCACTGTGGTTCCAGATCTACTGGCAGGGCGATCGTGCCGCCACCGAGCGGCTCATCGAGCGCGCCGCGGCGCTGCGCCCCGAAGCCTGGATGATCACCCTGGATGCGCCCATCGGAGGCTTGCGCTGGCGGCTGTGGCGCAGCGGTTTTCGCCTGCCGCCGCGGGCGGCGCCAGCCAACCTCGAAGCGCAGGCGCCGACGCAGCGCACGCACGACCTGGCGGCCCTCCTTGCGCTCGCCCCCACGCGCGACGATCTCGCCTGGCTGCGCGATCGCCTGCGGCAGCCCCTCCTGGCCAAAGGCGTATTGCACGAAGCAGACGCCGAGGCATTGGCGCGGCTGGGTTACGACGGCCTCGCCGTCTCCAACCACGGCGGACGAACTTTCGATGCCGCCCCGGCGAGTCTCACCCAGCTCGAACCGATCGCACGGGCCGTGGGAGAAAAGATGACCGTGCTTTTCGATGGCGGCGTGCGCCGCGGCAGCGACGTCGCCAAAGCCCTGGCGCAGGGCGCATCGGCCGTGCTCGTCGGCCGCCCCTACGTGGCAGCGCTTGCCCTAGAGGGCGCCCACGGCGTGGCCCGCTGCCTTCGGCTGCTGCGCGACGAGTACGCCGCCGTCGCCGCCCTGCTGTAACGGCGCCAGACTGCGAAGCGCTTCGCCCTTGGTGCACGGCGTTCGTTCGGCCAGCAGCGCGAGCATCGCCCGCTCCCAGAAACGGCGCGAGCGCTCGTGGCGCATATCCACCGGATGCAGTCCCAGGCGCAGCCAGGGGCGGCTCGCGCTGCGCCTCAACCAGCGTTCATTGACCGCCTGCGAGACGAGCCGCCGCCAGCCGCTGCGGGCGCTCCACACGAGACTCGGCGCTTCGATCGGGCGCCACTCCTCGCCCGCGCGCCCATACACCCGCCGCGGCGAACTGGTATAGCGCAAAGACGTGCGCGCAAGCGCACGCCAGGCGCCCTCGCCCAGGAGCCAGCCAGGCGCGACGAACCCTTCCACCGGCCAGCCCAAGCGCGCGAAGAGCGCGAGGCCCCATTCGAGCCGTGCTTGGGCCTCATGCTCGGGGAGCGCGGCAAATTCCCCCTCGTGGGTAAAGATGCGCCGGCGCACGAAATCGATCGGCCCATGGCAGGGCAGCTCGTCGGCGTGGTAATACCCGTGCAACACCGCCTCGCCGCCGCGGGCCAGTTCCCGCTCGATCGCGGCACAGAAACGGGGGTCCCGCTCGAACATCCCCTGCCCGTGGTAGTCGGGCACCACCAAGAGGGTCAGTGGCACACCCAGCGCCGTCGCACGCGCGGCGAAGTCGGCATAAAGCGGCCAAGTGGCCGGCGCCACGTCGTGCAGCACGACCGAGAAGAGCGCCTTCATCGCCCCCCCTGCCAGGCATCGGCCACTTCCGCAGCCACCGGCACCGGCAGCAGCGAAGGTACGCCGCACAGGGCACGGTAGTGCTCCAGCAGTCCGGGAAGCACCGCCGGCCAAGCGTAACGGCGCTCCACCCAGGCGCGCGCCTGCCGCCCGGCCTCTTCGAGATCGACCTCACGGACGAACTCACGCACCGTCTGCGCAAACACCGCCGCATCCAGACGCGGAGCGATCCGGCCGGCCTCGGGCGGCACCAGTTCGGGCACGGCCCCGCCGGCCACGCCGACCACGGGAATGCCGCTCGCCATCGCCTCGAGCACCACCAGACCGAAGGTCTCCTGATTGCCGGCATGGACGAGCAGATCGGCACTGGCAAGAATACGGGCGACGTCTTCACGGCCAACGAAGCGATCGACCACGGTCACGTTTTCCGGCACCCGCCGCGGCATGGCGCTGCCCACGAGCAGCAGATGGAAATCCTCGCCCAAGAGCCGCGCCGCCGCGAGCAAAACGTCGAGGTTCTTCTCGCGGGCACCGCGGCCAGCGAAGACCATGAGGCAGCGCGATCGAGGGATACCCAGCTCGGCGCGCAGAGCGGGGTCGCGCCGCGCCGGCGAGAACGCGGCCGTATCGACGCCCAAGGGCTGGGCGATCGCACCCTCCACGCCGATCGCCGCCAGATGCTCCACCATGGTACGGCTGGGTGTGAGCACCCGGTCGAATCGCCGGTAGAGATGACGCACATAGGCGGCCGCCGCCTGCCCCCAGGTTCGCCCGAATCGTCGCTCGACGAGGCGGGGGAGATCCGAATGGTAAAAACCGATCACGGGTACGCCCAGCCGCTCCCCCGCGGCCAGCGCCGCCCAGGCGGGAACGTAAGGGTCTCCCGCCTCGATCACGTCGGGCGAAAGCGCCACGAGCCGCTCTTCCCACGGTCCGGGACGCAAGGGGAAGCGATAGCCGGTGGAAAAAGGAATGGGCCAGGCCGAGATCGTCTCGCAGCCGGGTGCGGAGCGATCTTCGGCCCCAGGAACCACCAAGGTGTGCCGCACCCCTTCGATGGCGGAAAGAAAGCGCCGCTTCGATTCCAGATACGTCCGAACGCCTCCGCTCGATTCCGAGTAGAACAACGTGACATCGGCAAGATGCATGAACTGTCCGGTCAAGAGAAAATTGCCGTAAGTGTAACGCCGACTTGCCCCTGGACGCCACCCCCGCCCAAGCGAGACCCCCTCATGTCATCTTTCTTGCACGGACATGGGAGCCACCCTGCAACATTTCGTCTCGTTTTCGTTCTGGCAGGCCATTCTTCCATGTCCTAAGCTGAGGGGCGTGCACACTTTGTTCATTCCCTGGAGGGAAAAACGATGATCCAATACAGCCGACGTCTCACTCCTTGGCTCTACGCCCTTTTCATCGCCATGAGCCTCGTCCTGATCCTGCCGCCGGCGCAAGCGGCCACCAACCAGGAAGAGCTCATCCGCGACGCCCGCGAAGCACTCGCCACGCTGCGCAAGATCAACCCCGCGGCGGATGCCATCGCCAAATCGGCCAAAGGCGTGCTGGTGTTCCCCAACATCATCAAGGCAGGGCTCGTCTTCGGCGGCAGCTACGGCGAAGGGGTGCTCTTCGTCGATGGCAAGGTGCGCGGCTTCTACAATTCCGTCTCCGCCTCCTGGGGGCTGCAGCTCGGCGCCCAGTCCTACGGTTACGCGCTCTTTTTGATGAACGACAAGGCGCTGAAATACCTCGAGGAAAGCCAAGGCTGGGAGCTGGGCACCGGCCCAACCGTCACCTTGGTGGATACCGGCGTGGCCGCGAACCTCTCCACCACCACCTTGCGCGACGACGCCTATGCCTTCATCTTCGACCAGCAAGGCTTGATGGGCGGCATCAACATCGAGGGCACGAAGATCACCCGTATCAAGCAGCCTTGAGCGCTTGACACTCCGAAACATCTCCCGAACGCCGCTTGCGGTATAAAAGGGAAACGTTCGAATCACGAAGGGAGTGGACATGAAACGGGTTTTCTTCCTCGCGCTCACTGCCACCGCCTTGGGCGTACTGAGTGGTTGCGCCACGTGGGATCGCATGTCGGCCCGCGAGAAAGCCGCCGTGGGCGGAGCCGCCGTGGGCGGCGTGGTCGGGGCGGCGGTCTCCGACGGCGGCGTGCTGGGAACCGTCGGTGGAGCCGCCATCGGCGGTCTCATCGGCGACCAAATCGGCAAATGACTCAGGAAGCAGGCGCCCTTGCGCCTTCCGCCGCTGGCGCCGCCTCCGACGGCGGCGCCAGGCGCGTCACCAGCAGCTGGTCGATACGATAGTTGTCGATATCGACCACCTCGAAACGATAACCCTTGTATTCGAGCGCATCGGTACGCTTGGGCACCTTGCGTAGGTGGTACATCATGAAGCCGGCAATGGTCTCGAAGTGCTCCGAGCCCTCGAATTCGTCGATGCCGAGCACCTCGGCCACCTCGGCGATAGGGGTGAGCCCATCGAGCAGCCAGGAGTCGGCATCGCGCTGCACGATCATTTCCTCGCGCCCCACCACGGGGTCGACGGCAACCACCGTATCCATCACGTCGCGCAGGGTGAGCAGACCGACGACGATGGCGTACTCATTGACGATGAGCGCGAAATCCTGCCCCGCGCTGCGGAAGCGCTGCAGCGCTTCGAGCAGCGTGAGCGTATCGGGGAAGACCAACAAATCCCGTACCACCATCTCGGCAGTGAGCGAGACTTTCTCGCCGTCGATGATGGAGAGAAAGAGATCACGCGTATCGACGTAGCCCACGGGCCGGTCGAGCGAGCCGTCGCACACGGGAAACTTGCCGTGCGGATGGTTGCGCAGTTTCTTGCGGATGCTCTCCTCGGCCTCCCCCACCAAGAGGTAAACGATTTCGTCACGCGGGACCATGGCGGTGCGCACGGTGCGTTCGTCGAGTTCGAAGACGCGCGTCACCAGTTTCTGTTCCTCGGCGAGCAGCGTCCCGGCGCGCGTGGCCGCATCGGCGAGCGCCACGATCTCGTCGACGGTAACCTCCTCGCGCCGCCGCTCCGGCGCGCCGGCCACGCGCAGCACGGCGGAGGCGAGCGCATCGATCGCCCACACCAGGGGGTGCAGCAGGCGCATGAGCAGCGTCATCGGCGGGGCCACCACCAGGGCGATGCGCTCGGGGGCGAGCAGCGCAAGGCGCTTGGGAACCAGATCGGCGAGCACGACGAAGAGCAGCGTCACGGCGAGAAAGGCAATCGAGGAGGCGACCGAGCCGGCGTATTCAGGAGGGAGCACGACGGCGGCAAGCGGTTCGAGCGAGGGCGTGATCGAGGATTCGCCCACCGCCCCGGCGAGGATGGCGACGCCATTCAAACCGATCTGTACCACCGTAAAGTAGTGACCCGGCTGGTCCTGCAGGTGCAGGATCCGTTTCGCCGCGGCATTGCCCTCCTTGGCCAACATCTCGAGGCGCAGCCGGCGCGAGGCGGCGAGCGAGATCTCCGCCAGCGAGAAGAACGCGCTCGCCAATACGAGCAGCAGCAGGACGAAGAGGATCGTCATGATGAAATCTTTTCCTTCGTAACGTATTCATTATAGCGAGGAAGCCCGGCGACACCGGGCGATATAATGGAAAACCGTCACGAGGAACGATGGCGATGGACACGATCCTGCTCGTATATTGCACGGCCCCCGACCCCGACACGGCGCGCGAGCTCGCCCGCACCTTGGTCGAGGAGCGGCTCGCCGCCTGCGTGAACGTCGTCCCCGGCCTGCGCTCGCTCTACCGCTGGCAAGGCAAGGTGCATGAAGACGCGGAAGCCCTGCTGCTTCTGAAGACCACCGCGGTGCGCTACCAGGCGCTACAGGAGCGCCTGCGCGCGCTGCATCCCTATGAACTCCCGGAGATCGTCGCGGTCCCAGTGTCGGCGGGGCTGCCCGCTTACCTGGAGTGGGTCGCCGCGCAGACCCTGCCCGCACCCGAGGATTCCGCATGAACCGTCTTCGTTCTCGGTCACGCCTGCCGTATTGCCTGCTGACCCTGCTCTTCCTCTTCGCACCGTTCGTCGCGCGCGCCGCCGATCCGGTGCCGCCGGAAGAAGCCTTCGTCCCGCATGCCTGGCGCGGGGCGGAGAACTCCATCGTCGTCGATTTCACCATCCGCGAGGGGTACTACCTCTATCGCGACAAGCTGAAATTCACCGCCACGGCCCCTGCCGGAGCGCAGCTGCACGCTCCGCGCTTGCCCCCGGGGGAAGCCAAGCAGGACGAATTCCTCGGCGACGTCTACGTTTACCGCGACCGTGTCGCCATCCCCCTTCCCTACGAAGGCGAAATCCCGCAGCGCCTGCGCCTCACCTACCAAGGCTGCTGGGACGGTGGCATCTGCTTTCCGCCGGTGGTCACCGACCTCGAGGTGGCCGCAGCTCCTCCTGCCGCGAGTTTGCTACAGCGGCTGCGCGGTGCCGTGGAGACGTCCCCCGCTGCGACCTCCGAGGCTGCGCCGCCTGCGAGCGCGTTGCCGGCCGATGAGAGTGGGCGGCTCGCGCAGGCGCTCGCCGGACGCCACTGGGCCCCCATGCTCGCCACCTTCTTCGGGCTGGGGCTGCTGCTCGCCTTCACGCCCTGCACCTTCCCCATGATCCCCATCGTCTCGGGCATCATCGTCGGAGGCAAGGAACACGTCTCGCGCGGACGGGCGTTCGGCCTGTCGCTCGCCTACGTCCTGGCCATGGCCGCCGTCTATGCCCTCGCGGGGGCGCTCGCGGGGCTGTCGGGCACGATGCTCTCGGCCGCCCTGCAGACGCCCTGGGTGCTGGGAGGCTTTGCGCTGGTGTTCGTGCTGCTCTCCTTGTCGATGTTCGGCCTCTACGAGCTGCAGCTGCCGTCCTCCTGGCAGACCCGGCTCGATGCCGCCGCCGGGCGGCTGCCGGGCGGGCGCTATCTCGGGGTGGCCTTCATGGGAGCGATCTCGGCGCTGGTGGTCGGCCCCTGCGTGGCCGCGCCGCTCGCCGGGGCGATGCTCTACATCGCCCGCACGGGAGACGCCTGGCTCGGCGGCTGGGCGCTCTTCGCGCTGGGGCTGGGCATGGGGGCGCCGCTCGTGGCGGTGGGTATGGGCGCGCGGGAACTCCTGCCGCGCTCCGGCCCCTGGCTCACGGGCGTGAAACGCACCTTCGGCGTGCTGATGCTGGCACTCGCCTGGTGGATCGTGCGGCCAGTGGCGCCGGACTGGCTGTGGCTGCTCGGCTGGGCGCTGCTCGCCTTGGGCACCGGCGTCTTCCTGCACGCGATCGACCCCCTACCCCCGCAGGCGTCGGCCATGCGACGCCTGGGCAAGGCCGTGGGTCTGGCGCTCGCCACCTACGGCATCGTCGCCCTGATCGGCCTGCTCTCCGGCGGACGCGACCCCCTGCAGCCGCTCGCGCTGCGCTTGTCGGCCGCTTCCGCCGCAGCGGCACCGGCGCAGCAGGTTCCCACGGTGCGCTCGCTCGCCGAGCTGGAGGCGGCCGTGCGCGCGAGCGATCGCCCCGTGCTGGTCGACGTGCGGGCCGACTGGTGCGTCTCCTGCCTGGAACTGGAGCGCGTCACGCTCGACGATCCCCGCGTGCGCGAGCGCTTGGCTGGAGTGGTCCGTGTCGGAGCGGACGTCACCGCCGCCGACGAATCCGCCCGCGCGCTGTTGCGCCGCTTCGAGCTCTTCGGGCCGCCGGCGCTCCTTTTCTTTTCACCCGGCGGCGCCGAGCGCAGCGAGTTGCGCGTGGCCGGCTATCTCGGCCCCGACGAGCTGCTGCCGCGGCTCGAGCGCTGGCTGGGGCGCTAGCCGCCTTCGAGCATCGCGCGCAGACGCGCCAGCCGCGCCTGGGCGTCTTCCTTGGCCACGGGCTCGTCGCGCCGCCGCGTCTGCACGCCATCGCCCATCTCGGCGATGAAGCGCGACGGCTCCACGCTGCGCCATTCCTTGCCCTCGCGCCGGCGCTCGCACCAGGTGATCGTCAGGCTGCGCTGCGCACGCGTAATGCCGACGTACATGAGCCGGCGCTCTTCCTCGATCCGCTCTTCTTCCAGGCTCGCCTGATGCGGCAGGATGCCCTCCTCGACGCCGACGAGGAAGACGTGCTTGAATTCCAGCCCCTTGGCCGCGTGCAGGGTGGCGAGTTGCACCGCGTCGGCATCGTCTTCCCCCTCGTCGAGCCGGGCGACGAGGTTGAGCGTCTGCGCGAGCTCGAGTAGCGTCTTTCCTTCCTCCTCTCCCTTGCGCCCCACCCAGGCGGCGAAGTCGCGCAGCGAGCGCGCCCTCGCCTCGGCCTCGCGCGGCTGCCCGTGCGCGAGATACCAGCCTTCGAGGTCGATCGCCGCGAGCAGCTCTTCGAGGAGCCGGGCGGCCGGCTCGCGCTCAGCCCGCCAGCGCAGCCGGTCGAGGAAGCCGGCGAAGGTGCGCAGGGCCTGCAGCGCCGCGGCCGGCACGTGCGCTGCCGCGCCTTCTTCCCGCAATGCCGCCGACAGGCTCAGGTGGCGCAGGCCGGCGTAGCGCGACAGGGCCTCGATGCTCGCCGGGCCGATGCCGCGCCGCGGCGTGGTGACGGCGCGCACGAAGGCCGGGTCGTCGTCCTCGTTGAGCAGCAGCCGCAGGTAGGCCATGACGTCGCGGATCTCGACGCGGTCGAAGTAGGATTGCCCGCCGGTGAGGGTATAGGGGATCTTGTGCTGGCGCAGGGCCTGCTCGAAGAGCCGCCCCTGATGGTTACCGCGATAGAGGATGGCATAGTCGCGCCAGCGGCCGCGGTGCTGGAAACGGTGGGCATCGAGCCGCGCCGCCACCCATTCGGCCTCGTGCTCGGGATCGCGGCAGGCGAACACGGTGACCGGGTCGCCCTCGCCGTGCTCGGACCACAGGCGCTTGTCGAAGAGCTTGTCGTTGTGCGCGATGAGCGTGTTGGCGGCGGCGAGGATGCGGCGGCTGGAGCGGTAGTTCTGCTCCAGCTTGATGACGCGCAGCCGGGGGTAGTCCTGCGCGAGCAGGCGCAGGTTCTCGACGTCGGCGCCGCGCCAGCCGTAGATCGCCTGATCGTCGTCGCCCACGGCGGTGAAGGCTTCGCGCGGCCCGGCGAGCAGTTTCAGGAGCTCGTACTGGGTGCGGTTGGTGTCCTGGTATTCATCGACGAGGAGGTAGCGCAGCCGGTTCTGCCAGCGCTCGCGCACCTCGGCATCGCGCCGTAGCAGACGCAGGGGCAAGAGGATGAGATCGTCGAAGTCGACCGCGTGGTAGGCGCGCAGCGTGCGCTCGTAGTCGCGGTAAGCCGCCGCCGCGGCCGCGGCGAGCTCGTCGCCGGCGAGCTGCTCGGCCTCCTCCGGTTCGACCGCTGCGTTCTTCCACTGTGAGATGCGCCAGTGCAGCTGGCGCACGATGCCGCGCTCGGCCGCGGGCAGGAGCTCGGCGAGCACGTTCTGCGCATCGGCCGGATCGAGGATGGAGAATCTCGGCTTGAGGCCGAGATGCGGCGCCTCCTCGCGCAGCAGGCGCACACCGAGCGCATGGAAAGTGCTCACGGTCAGCCCGCCGGGGAGGCGCCCGCCCAGGAGCGCCGCCACCCGCTCCTGCATCTCGCGAGCGGCCTTGTTGGTGAAGGTGATGGCGGCGATGTGCCGGGGGGCGAGCCCCACCTTTTGGATGAGGTGGGCGATCTTGTGCGTGATGACGCGCGTCTTGCCGCTGCCGGCCCCGGCGAGCACGAGGCAGGGGCCGTCGAGGTGGGTGATCGCCGCGCGCTGCGCCGCATTGAGCTCCATACGCGCCGGGTCAGGCCACGCCCGCTTCCTGCGCCTGGCGGTCGGCCCAGTAGGAAGAACGCACGAGCGGCCCGCAGGCGGCATGACGGAATCCCAGGGCGAGTGCCTCGCGCTCGAAGGCAGCGAAGGTCTCGGGCGGAACGTAGCGCTCCACCGGCAGGTGCCCGGACGACGGCTGCAGATACTGGCCGATGGTGAGCATGTCGCAGCCGTGCGCGCGCAGGTCGCGCATCACCTGCACGATCTCCTCGTCGGTTTCGCCCAACCCCACCATCAGGCCGGACTTGGTCGCCACTTCGGGATGGCGCGCCTTGAATTCCGCCAGCAGCCGCAAGGAATGGGCATAGTCGGCCCCGGGCCGCGCCTGGCGGTAGAGCCGGGGCACGGTTTCCAGGTTGTGGTTCATCACGTCGGGCAGATCGTGGGCGAAGGCTTCCAGCGCCGCCTCCAGCCGGCCGCGGAAATCCGGCACCAGCACTTCGATGCGGGTGGAAGGCGAGTGCTCGCGCACGGCACGGATGCAGGCGGCGAAGTGCGCCGCGCCGCCGTCGCGCAGGTCGTCGCGGTCGACGCTGGTGATGACCACGTAGCGCAGGCGCAGGGCCGCCACCGTGCGCGCGAGGTGCTCGGGCTCGGCCGGATCGGGCGGCAGCGGCTTGCCGTGGGCCACGTCGCAGAAGGGGCAGCGGCGCGTGCAGACGTCGCCCAGGATCATGAAGGTGGCCGTGCCCTTGCCGAAGCACTCGTGGATGTTGGGGCAGGAGGCCTCCTCGCACACGGTGTGCAGCCGGTGCGCGCGCAAGGTCGCCTTGATGCTCTGGAAACGTTCGGCCTCTTCGCCGCCCGCCAGGCGCACGCGGATCCACTCGGGTTTGGGCAGTGGTGCCTTGGGGACGATCTTGATCGGAATGCGGGCGGTTTTTTGAGCACCGCGGGCTTTCTCGGGCGCATCGACGGGTCGGTCCATGATCGGCTCCTTTCAGGAAGAGGGCGGGGCCCAGGGGTCGGGAGCAGCGCTCCAGGCAAGCGGCCCGAGCCAGGTCTGCAGCGGCCCGAGCAGCCGCTCGGCGGTCTCGCGCACGCTCCAATCGATGCCGTGATCGCGCAGGCGCGTGGTGACGAGCCCCGCATAGCCGCAGGGATTGATGCCGGCAAAAGGCGAGAGGTCGAGGTCCACGTTGAGCGAGAGCCCGTGGTACGTACAGCCATTCTTCACCCGCAGCCCCAGCGCGGCGATCTTGGCGCCAGCGAGGTAAACGCCAGGGGCGCCCTCACGCCGCTCGCCGTGCAGGCCGCAGCTGGCGAGCAGGTCGATCACGCTCTGCTCGATGTGGTGCACCAGGGCGCGCACACTCAAACCCCGGCGGCGCAGATCGAGGAGAAAATAGACGATGAGCTGCCCCGGGCCATGATAGGTGATCTGTCCGCCGCGGTCGATGTGCACCACGGGGATCCCCAATGCCCGTCCCTGGGGCAGCAGGTGCTCGGGACGGCCGGCAAGCCCCAGGGTATAGACGGGCTCGTGTTCGAGGCACCACAGCCGGTCGGGGGCATCTCCCCCGCGCTCGGCGGTGGCGCGCTGCATGGCGCGCCACACCGGCTGGTAGGACTGCCGGCCGAGCCAGTGCACCGAGGTAGGATTCACCAACGCTTGAGCCACAGCACCAGCGCGTCCCAGGCGCGGCCGAACCATCCTGCCTGCGGCACGTCCTCGAGCGCCACCGCGGTGAGCGTGGTGAGCGGTTTACCCTCGACGGTCACTTCCACCCGGCCCACCGGCTGCCCTTTGCTCACGGGCGCGAGCAGCGGCTCTTCGCCGACGAAGCGCGCCTGGGCGTGCTTGGCGTCTTCGCGCGGCAGAGTCAGCACCACGTCGGAGGTGAAGCCCACGGGCACTTCTTTCTTCTCGCCTTTCCACACGCGCAGCGTGGCCACCGTCTGGTTGGCATCGTAGAGTTTGACGGCATCGAAGAACTGGAAGCCGTAATTGAGCAGCTTGAGCGATTCCTGTACCCGCACCTCGTCAGAGGGCGCCCCCAGCACCACGGCGATGAGCCGGCGCCCCTCGCGCTGCGCCGAAGAGGCCAGGCAGTAGCCGGCGCTGGCGGTATGCCCCGTCTTGATGCCATCGACGCTGGGGTCGAGCCACAGCAGGCGGTTGCGGTTGGGCTGGCGGATGCCGTTGAAGACGTATTCCTTTTCCGAATAGATCTTGTAGAACTGGGGAAACTCGTCGATGAGGGCGCGCGCGAGCAGGGCGATGTCGTGCGGACTCATGTAGTGCTGCGGATCGGGCATGCCGGTCGCGTTCATGAAGTGCGAGTTCTTCATGCCGAGTTTCTTCGCCGCATCGTTCATGAGGGCGGTGAAGGCCTCCTCGCTGCCGGCCACCGCCTCGGCCAAGGCCACGGAAGCGTCGTTGCCCGACTGGATGATCATGCCGCGCAGCAGCTGCTCCACCGTGGGCGCCATCTTGGGGTCGATGAACATGCGCGAACCGCCCATCTTCCACGCCGTGGGCGAGACGGGCACGCTTTGGTCGAGCCGAAGACGCCCGTCACGCAGCGCACCGAAGATGATGTAGGCGGTCATGAGCTTGGTGATGGAGGCCGGCTCGGCCGGTTGGTCGGCATCCTTGCCGGCGAGCACTTCGCCCGTGCGCGCATCGATCAGCACCCACTGCCGGGCATTGAGGGTGATGGGCGGCACCACCGCCTGCGCCACTGCGACCCAGCACACCAGAAAGAACGCAAACAAAGCCTGAATCGTCCGAGGAAACCTCACGCTCCGACTCCTACGACACATTGCGAAGCACCCCATTATACGCCGCGACGCTTCAGGGGGCGGTGACCACGAAGGCGCTGCCGCCCAGGCGTGCCGTGACGATGCGCGCTGCCGTGCGCGCCGCCGCCTCGTCGGCGAACGGCCCGGCCCAGACGCGGACTTTGTCCGTTGCGGCGACCACGTGCAAGTCGATCTCCGGCAACATCGTCGCCGCGTGCCGCCGGAAGGAATCGGCGTTGTCTGCCTGGGCGAACGCTCCCAGCTGCAGGTAATAGCCAGGCGCCGGAACCGTGCGCTCGATCGCGGCGGGTGCGAGCGGGACCGCCGCAATCGCCTCTTGCGTCGGAACGGCCGCAGTCTGTACGGCCGCCGCCTCGTTCGCCGGCGTACTGGCCGTGGCGATCACGGGCGGCACGGCGGTCGGGGCGGTTTCCGCCTCGGGCGGCGTGCGCCCTGCCGCCGGTGTGGGGGTAGCCGCGGAACGGGCAGCGAGCGTCGTCGGCCGGTTTTCACTGCCGCGGGCGCGAATCGGCTCGCCGCGCGCCTCGGCCAGGCGAATCTCTTCCGGCAGGATCAGCTCCACTTCTACCTGCGTCGTCCCCTGGTTGGCGAACCCCAGGCGGTCGGCCGCCGCGAACGACAGGTCGATGAGCCGTTCGGAGACGAAGGGGCCGCGGTCATTCACCCGCACGATCACCTGTCGACCGTTAGCGAGGTTGGTCACGCGCGCGTAGCTGGGAATGGGCAGTGTTTTGTGCGCGGCGGTGAAGGAATACATGTCGTAGGTCTCGCCCGTGGCCGTCGGCTGGCCATGGAACTGCCGGCCGTACCACGAAGCCAGGCCGATCTCCCGGTACGGAGCAAAGTCCGTCATGGGGAAGTACGTGCGGCCGAGCACGGTGTAAGCGCGTGCATTGGCCGGACGCAAGGGCTCGACGCGCGGAATCGGCTCCTCGCCGGAAACCATCGCGCTGCGCACCCCTGCCTCGGTTGCCGTGCGCTTCGTCTGCGGCGAACCGCAGGCCGCCACGCTCAGACCGACGAGGACCACCACGCTGGCCGCAGGCCATCTCTGCACGCGTTTCATGCCACCCCCCGCCAGGCGGAAAAACCTCTCTCAGGGGCACTCTCGGCCGCCGCGCTCAAGAGCAACCCCAGACCGGTGGCCAGCGTCACCAGCGCCGTTCCGCCGTAGCTGATGAACGGCAAAGGCACGCCGACCACCGGCAACATGCCGCTCACCATCGCCACGTTCACGAACGCATAGACGAAAGTGGTTCCGACGACCGCCCCTCCCATCAGCATCCCGGCCCAGCTCGGGCTGCGGGCGGCAAGCCAGGCGCCGCGCAGCAGCAGCAGCGCGTAGGCCGACAGCAAAGCCGCCGCGCCAAAGAAACCGAACTCCTCGGCAAGCACCGCGAAGATGAAATCGGTGTGGCGCTCCGGCACGAAAGAAAGCTGCGACTGCGTCCCCTCGCGCCACCCCTTGCCCCACACGCCCCCCGAACCGATGGCGATCGCCGCCTGGATGGTGTGGAATCCCTTGCCCAAGGGATCGCGCTCCGGATCGAGCAGCGTGCACACGCGCTGTTTCTGGTAATCGTGCAGCATGGGCCAGGCCACGTCCGGCTGACACCAGCGATCGCCCTGCACGAGCAGCGCCCCCACGCCGATCGCCAGCGCCAGTACGAGCGGCCCGATGAGCCGCCACGACAGCCCGGCGAAAAAGAGGACGAAGCCACCGGCGGCCACCACCAGGATGGTCGTGCCCAGATCGGGCTGCTTCAGGATCAGCGCGGCGGGGATCGCGAGCAGCGCGAAGGCCACGGCGTGATCCCACCACGCAAGCGACTGGCGCCGCCGAGCAAAGTACCATGCCAGCATGAGCGGCGCCGCGAGCTTCATAAGTTCCGAGGGCTGGATGCGCACCACGCCCAGATCGAGCCAGCGCGTCGCCCCCTTGGCCGTCTCGCCGAAGAGCAGCACGGCCACCAGCAGCAGCACCCCCACGAGATACAGCGGCGGGGCCAGGCGAAACCACCAGCGAAACGGCACCTGGGCTGCCGCCAAAAGCGCCGTGAGCGCCAAGATCTGGTGCAGCCACAGGGAATCGACCCGCTCGGGAGAAGCGCTCATCAGCACCACCTGCCCGCCGGCGAAGAACAGCAGCACACAGGCGATGAGCGGAAGGTCCCAACGCCGTCCCATCCGCTTCAAGACAGCGAGCCATGGCATGAGATTCATCGCCCGCCCTCTTCTCCGGGTTCCACATGGGAAGCAAAATAATAATCGAAGATCTGCCGCATCAGGGGAGCCGCCGTCCGGCCGCCGGGGCCGCCGTTTTCCACGATGATCGCCGCGACGATGCGGGGCTCGTCGGCCGGAGCGAAGGCGATGTACCACGAATGGTCACGCAGATCCTCATCGGTGGCATCGGGGTCGTACTTGCGCCCTTGCAAGGAGAAGACCTGCGCCGTGCCGGTCTTGCCACCCACCGAATAGGCCGCCCCGGCAAAGGCGCGGGCCGAGGTGCCGATACGCGCGCCGTCGACCATCGCCCGCAGCACGGCATCGACGTGCGCGGGATCGAGTTTGACGAAGCCGGCTACCTCACCGGCGACGGGAATGCGCTCGCCCGTGGCCGGATCGAGCGTGGCCGCCAGCACGTGCGGCTTGCGGATCACGCCGCCGTTGACGAGGATACTCAAGGCATGTGCCATCTTCAAGGGCGTATAAGCATTGTAGCCCTGACCGATGGAGGTCGACAGCGTCTCGCCGCCGAACCACTGCTGCTGGCTCGCCTTCTTGAACCGCTGCCGTTTCCATTCGCGCGAAGGCAACACCCCGGACGCTTCGCCGGGCAGGTCGATGCCGGTGCGCTGTCCGAACCCCAGTTTACCCATGAAGGAACTGATGGCATCGATTCCCAGCTCGTTACCCAGCGTATAGAAATAGACGTTGCAGGAGAAGGCCAGCGCCCGGTGCAGATCGACCCCGCTCTGGCAACTGCTTTTCTTGTCATACAACTTGACGCCGGAATACTCGAACATCCCTTGCCGGTCGAACCGCTGCCCCGGCTGGCGCTTGCCCGAGGTGAGCCCGAGCATGGCCATGAAGGGTTTGAAAGTCGAGCCGGGCGGATAGGTACCGCGCAAGGCGCGGTTGAAGAGGGGACGATCCTCGCTCAGAGCGAGCCGCTCCCAGTCGGCCTGCGTCAAACCGTCGAGGAAGAGCTTCGGATCGAAAGAGGGGGAAGAAACCATGGCGATCACCGCCCCGTCGCGCGGGTCGAGCGCGACGAACGCCCCGCGCCGCCCGGCAAAGGCGTCGAGCACGAAACGCTGCAGGCGCGCATCGATCGTCAAGACCAGATCCTTGCCGCTCACCGCCTCGCGCCGGTCGAGCCGGCGCACCGCCCGCCCCGCCGCATTCACTTCCAGCCGCTCCCAGCCGGTCGTGCCGTGCAACAGCGCCTCGTACTGCGCCTCGATACCTTCCTTGCCGGTATAGTCGGTGCCGCGGTAGGCACCCGTGAGCCCCTCGCCCTCCAGCCGCTCCAGATCCTGCTCGTTGATTCGCCCGAGATAACCGACCACGTGCGCCGTCGCTTCGCCCTGCGGATACTCGCGAAAGAGCCGCGCCTGCACCTCGACGCCGGGAAAGGCGAACTTCCAGGCCACGAAGCGCGCCACCTCCTCGTCCGTGAGATGCTGGCGGATCGCGATGCTGCCCAGGCCGCGCTGGTCCCGCATCTGACGCAGGAAGCGCTTGCGGTCGCTCTCTTCGATCGTGACGATTTTGGAGAGGCGATCGATCGTGCCATCGAGATCCCGAACCTGCGCCGGATCGATCTCCAGGGTATAGGCTCGCACGTTGCGCGCGAGCGCCTCACCGTGAATGTCCAGGATCTGGCCGCGATGCGGTACGATGGGCACGAACGCCTGACGGTTGTCTTCGGCCAGCGTCTGAAAGCGCGCGTGCTCCCGCACTTGCAGCTGGTGCAGGCGGCCGAGCAGGACCGAGAAACCAGCAAGGATCAAGACGGCCAGCACCGCCAGACGCCGGCGCGTCCGACCCACCACCGCCTCGCCGTCCAATCCGCTATCCGTCATGCCCGTCTCAGGACAAAGACGCCGAAGCGTCCGAGCGCACCGCCCGCCATTGCGGCCATAGCAGAGCGTAGCTCAGGAGCGGCCACAAGGCGGCATTGGCAAAGGCCGAGCCGAAATACCCCCATCCCGGCCAGTCGCCCCCCGCGGCCAGACGGACCGCCGCCTGCACGGCGAGCGCCAGCACCCATAAGGGCAACAGCAAAAGGGCCTGGCCCCAGCCGCCGAACCACAGGATGCGCGCCGAACGGCGCTGCGCCAGATAGACCACCCACACCAAGGCCAATGCCTCCTGTCCCAAGGCCACGCCGCGCCCCACGTCGAGCATCACTCCCAGCACGAACGCCGTCCCCACGCCCACCCGATCGGGATCGCGCATCGCCCAGAAAGTAAGCACCGCCAGCGTCAGTTCGGGCCAGAACCCCCACCCCCCCTTGGGAATCAGATCCCAGAAAAACGCCAGCGCCAGGGTAAGGAGGATGAAGCGCGGCCGCGGCGGCTGAAGCACCCGCGCCGGACGGGAAACGGCCTGCATCACGCACCTCCCGCCGACGCTTCCTTCGCCGGCACGCGTTCGACCACCATGAGATAACGCCGCCGCTCGCCCAAGGCCACGGGCTCGCACACGATATGGGAAAAACCCGCGCCGGTGTCGACGGATACCACCCGCGCCACGGGAATTCCCGCAGGGAACACGCCATCGAGGCCGGAGGTGACGAGCAGGTCGTCGGCGCGCACGTCCGCATCGGCGAGCAAATGGCGCAATTCGAGGTAGCCGTCGCCCAGGCCATAGACCACGCCGCGCACACCGTTGCGCTGCACCATCACCGGCACCGCATGGTCCTTCTGCGTGATCAGGGTCACTTCCGACACCAGCGGCTGGATGCGCGTCACTTGCCCCACGAGCCCATCGGCATCGAGCACCGCCAGGCCCAGGCGCACGCCGGCATTCGCCCCGCGATCGACGACGATGCGCCGGCTGAACGGATCGGGCGCATCGTAGAGCACTTCGACGCCGAGGGTGCGCAGCTCGGCACGCTTGCCCATGCCCAGCAGGCGCCGCAATTCGGCATTTTCCGCCTCGAGACTGGCCAAGGTGGCCGCGCGCAGCCGGTCCTCCGTCTCGATGCGCCGCAGACGCGCATTCTCGGCCTGCACCTCGGCGAGCGTGGCGAAATAGATCGACCCGTCGGCGGCGAGTTTCACCGGCCAGTGCGCCGCCTCCTGGACCGGGCGAAGCACCACCGAGACCGCATCGCGCACCGCTCCCAGCGCCCCGAAGCGCAGATCGAGCACCAAGAGCAGCACCGACGCGAGCGTCGCCAGCCCCAGGCGCTGCCCGGGGGACATCGCGCGATGGAAACGCGGAACGTTGGGTGAGGCGCCGAGCGGGGAATTCATCGCAACTCCCCGAAACCGTAGGTCATTCCGTGGCGAAGAGGGTATCGAGCATATCGACTTTCTCCAGCGCCATGCCACAGCCGCGCGCCACGCAGGTGAGCGGATCCTCGGCCACGATCACCGGCAACCCCGTCTCTTCCTGGATGAGGCGGTCGAGATCGCGCAACAAGGCGCCGCCGCCCGTGAGCACGATGCCGCGCTCGGCGATGTCCGCACCCAGCTCCGGCGGCGTCTGCTCCAGCGCAATCTTGATCGCCGAGACGATCTGGTTCAAGGGATCGGCGATCGCCTCGCGGATCTCGTTCGACGACACGGTGAAACTGCGCGGAATCCCCTCGGCGAGGTTGCGCCCCTTGACTTCCACTTCCAGCACCTCGGACGAGGGGAAGGCGATGGCTACCTGTTTCTTGATGAGCTCGGCCGTCGCCTCGCCGATGAGCATGCCGTAGTTGCGCCGGATGTAGTTGACGATGGCATCGTCGAACTTGTCGCCGCCCACCCGGATCGAGCCGGAGTAAACCATTCCGCCCAGCGCGATCACACCAACCTCGGTGGTGCCACCGCCGATGTCGACCACCATGGAGCCCGTGGCCTCGGCCACCGGCAGACCCGCCCCGATCGCCGCAGCCATCGGCTCCTCGATGAGAAACACCTTGCTCGCGCCTGCGGCGAGCGCCGCGTCGCGGATCGCGCGGCGCTCCACCTGGGTCGAGCCGCAAGGCACGCAGATGATGATGCGGGGGCTGGGCGAGAGCAGACTGGAAGAGTGCACCTTCTTGATGAACTGTTTGATCATCTGCTCGGTGACGACGAAGTCGGCGATCACGCCGTCTTTCATCGGCCGGATCGCCTGCAGATTGCCAGGGGTCTTCCCCAGCATCTGCTTGGCCGTCTGCCCGACGGCCTGGATCACTTTCTTGCCGGTGGACGGATCGATGCGGATCGCCACGACCGAGGGCTCATTGAGCACGATGCCGCGGCCGCGCATGTAGATGAGGGTGTTGGCCGTGCCAAGGTCGATCGCCAGATCGTTGGAAAACAAAGAACGCAGAAAACCGAACATGTTGGGTCCTTGGAGAAACGGAAACGCAGGCATTCGCCGGCCTAGGACGTCGTGGCGCGAAGGAGTCGCCCCCCACGGGGAAGTCTCGGCAAAAGGGTCGCGAATATGATACTCTACAAAGCTTTGGACGCGACAGGGTCTGCCGTATGCCCGCCATCGACCTCGACCGCCTCGCCGAACTCGCCCGCATCGAATTGACCGCCGAGCACGCCGCGGCGTTCCGTGCCGACCTCGAACGGGTCCTCGCCCTGGTAGATCGGCTGCAAGCCGTCGACACCAGCGGCGTCGAACCCATGAGCCATCCGCTCGATCTGCCACAGCGCCTGCGCGAGGACGCCGTCACCGAACCGGATCAGCGCGACGTCCTGCTCGCCCTCGCCCCCGCGGCGGAGAACGGCCTCTATCTCGTGCCCAAGGTGATCGAATGAGCACAGAACGGCTCCTTGCCTCCTCGCTGCGTGAGCTTGCCACCGCGCTCGCCGAAGGTCGCACCCGCGCCGAAGCTCTGGCCGAGGCCGCCCTCGAGCGCGCGCAAGCGCTGCAGGAACGACTCAACGCCTTCATCACTCTCACGCCGGAGCGCGCGCGCGAAGCCGCCCGCGCCGCCGACGAACACCGCCGTGCCGGAAACATCTCGTTACTCTCCGGCATCCCCATCGCCCACAAAGACCTCTTCTGCACCAAGGGCGTGCGCACCACCGCAGCATCGCGCATGCTCACCGAGTTCGTGCCGCCGTACGACGCCTTCGTCGTCGAGCGGCTCGCCCAGGCCGGCGCCGTGTCCCTCGGCAAGACCAACCTCGACGAATTCGCCATGGGTTCGGCGAACGAACACTCCCACTTCGGCCCCTGTCGCAATCCCTGGGATACGGACCGCATCGCCGGCGGCTCCTCGGGCGGCTCGGCCGCGGCCGTGGCCGCCGGCATCGTGCCCGTAGCCACCGGCACCGACACCGGCGGCAGCGTGCGCCAGCCGGCGGCCATGTGCGGCGTCACCGGCATCAAGCCGAGCTACGGGCGGGTGAGCCGCTACGGCATCATCGCCTACGCCTCCTCGCTCGATCAAGCCGGCGTGATCGCCCGCAGCGCCGAAGACTGCGCGCTCGCCCTCACGGCCATCGAAGGCTTCGACCCGCGCGACTCCACTTCGCTCGAACGCCCAGTCGAAGACCATGCCGCGGCGCTCGCCGCCGCCGACGGACGGCTCGATGGGCTGCGCCTGGGCCTGCCGCGTGAATTCTTCGCCGTCGAGGGGCTCGACGCCGACGTGCGCCGCGCCGTCGAAGAAGCCGCCCGCACCTATGAAGCCCTGGGCGCGCGCCTCGTGGAGGTGTCGCTGCCGCGCGCCGAGCTCGCCATTCCCGCCTACTACGTCATCGCCCCGGCGGAAGCCTCGAGCAACCTCGCGCGCTACGACGGCGTGCGCTACGGCTACCGCGCCCCGGCGTACACCGACCTCGACGACATGTACCGCAAGACGCGCGCCCAGGGTTTCGGCGAGGAAGTGAAGCGCCGCATCCTCGTCGGCACCTACGTGCTCTCGCACGGCTACTACGACGCCTACTACCTGCAGGCGCAGAAACTGCGCCGCCTCATCGCCGAAGATTACGCCCGGGCCTTCGCCTCCTGTGACCTCCTCCTCGCCCCCACCGCGCCCACCACGGCCTGGCGCCTGGGCGAAAAAGGTCAAGATCCGGTGCAGGAATACCTGCAGGACATCTACACCATCGGCGCCAACCTCGCCGGCCTGCCGGCGCTGTCGCACCCCTGCGGGTTCGACGCGGCAGGGCTGCCCATCGGCTGCCAGCTCATCGGCCCCTATCTTGCCGAGACGCGGCTGCTGCTCGCCGCCCACGTCTTCCAGCAAAAAACCGACTGGCACCGCCGGTTGCCGCCGCTGTAAACCACGGAACCGCCATGAACCGCACCGACTGGGAAACCGTCATCGGCCTCGAGATCCACGCGCAGCTCACCACGCGCAGCAAGATCTTCTCCGGCGCCTCCACCGCCTTCGGCGCCGAACCCAACCGCCAGGCATGTGCCATCGACGTGGCCCTGCCCGGCACCCTGCCCGTGCTCAACCGCGGCGCCGTCGAGCGCGCCATCCGCCTCGGGCTGGCGATCGAGGCCGAAATCGCCCAGCGCAGCGTCTTCGCCCGCAAGAACTACTTCTACCCCGACCTGCCCAAAGGGTACCAGATCAGCCAATACGAGCTGCCGGTGGTCAAAAACGGCGCCATCACCGTGCAGGTGGGCGAGGGAGAAGCCGCCTACGAGAAAACCGTGCGCATCACGCGCGCGCACCTCGAAGAAGACGCGGGCAAGAGCCTGCACGAAGACTTCCACGGCATGACCGGAATCGACCTCAACCGCGCCGGCACGCCGCTGCTCGAGATCGTCTCCGAGCCCGACATGCGCTCGGCCGAAGAGGCGGTGGCCTACGCCCGGGCGCTGCACGCCCTGGTGCGCTGGATCGGGGTGTGCGACGGCAACATGCAGGAGGGCTCGTTTCGCATCGACGCCAACGTCTCGGTGCGCCCCAAGGGCGAGACGCGCCTGGGCACGCGTCGCGAGATCAAGAACCTCAACTCCTTCCGCTTCCTGCAGCAGGCGATCGACTACGAAGTCCGCTGGCAGATCGAAACGCTCGAGGAAGGCGGCGCCGTCCAACAGGCCACCGTGCTCTTCGATCCCGAGCGCGGCGAGACCCGCGTGATGCGCACCAAGGAAGACGCGCACGACTACCGCTACTTCCCCGATCCCGATCTCCTGCCGCTCGTCATCGACCGCGCCTGGATCGAAGAAGTGCGGGCAAGCCTCCCGGAGCTGCCGCAGGCGCTGCGGCGGCGGCTCGTCGAGGAACACGGCCTCACCCCCTACGATGCCAACCTCCTCACGGCAAGCAAAGAACTGGCCGACTACTATCTGACCGCCGTTGCCGCCGTGGACCCTGTACTCGCCAAGCCCTGCGCCAACTGGATTCTCGGCGAGCTCGCCGCCAGGCTCAACCGCAGCGGGATCGAGATCGGCGAGAGCCCCGTGCGCCCAGCACACATCGCCGCCCTGGCACGCCGCGTGCAGGATGGCACGATCTCGCATGCCGGAGCCAAGAAGGTGTTCGAAGCGCTGTGGGCGGGTGCAGGCGAGGACGTCGACGCGATCATCCAAGCGCAGGGTCTCAAGCAGGTGAGCGACGAGAGCGCCCTGGAAGCGCTGGTAGAAGCGGCGATCGCCGCCAATCCCAAGTCGGTGGAGGAATTCCGCGCCGGCAAAGAAAAGGCGTTGAACGCCCTCGTCGGCCAAGTGATGAAAGCCTCGCGCGGCGCGGCCAATCCACAACGTGTGACCGAACTGCTGCGGCGCAAACTCACCGCCTGACGGGATGCTCCCATCGCGTTCGGACCGGAAAAACCGTTCGGGTAAATCGGCTACAATGCCATTTCCGTCGGCATAGGTAAAGGGCCCGCCATGCAGGAGACGATCGAAGCCATCGACGAGCGGTTGCGTCATCTGTTGGCCGTTGCCCCGGAATCGGCCCCTCCGGCGGCCGAGTTCGAGATCCTGGCCGACAGCCTCCTGGGCCAGGAGTTCGCCACCTTTTCCCAGCTCGTCGATCGTGCCGACCTGCTGCGCGCGGCCCTGCACCGCGTTGGCTGGCCGCGCCGCAGCCCGCCCACGCGCGAATCTCCGTACCTGAAAGCCTGGGGCAAGCTCATCAAGCTGTACACCAAGGCCACGCAGCACCCGGCGGCCGTTCCCTCCTCGCCTTACTGCGCGCTCGCCCACGAACGCCAGAGCTGGTGCCTGCTGCGCATGATGCTCATTTTCTGGTTCGAGCTCACGCGCGTTCCCGACACCCTCTGGGGCGGCTTGCACCAGGCGCTGCTGCGCGCCGAGCGCGCCAACGTGGCCAATCGACGCGTCGACGACGGTCTTTTCGGCACTCCGCTGCGGCTGAGCTGCCGCGAAGTGCACCACGCCGCCGCCCTCATCCATCTCGCCAATCCCAACGCCCTGCCCATGTCGATGCTGCCGCGGGTGGTTACCTTCGCGCTCGAACTGGCTACCTACGCCCAGTTCGTTCCGCCGGAGTGGCTCGATCGCATCGACGATCGCTACGGCATCGACCTCGCCGGAAATTCGCCCCCCATCCCCGCGCTTGCCCTGGCCGACGCCAAGATGCTGCGCCTCTACGATGCCGGCGCCCTCATGCCCAAATTGCAGGCGCGTCTCGCTCAGACGGGCTTATCCACCGACGAGCGCCTGCTCCTCGAAACCCTGTCGCAACGCTGGACGGGAGAGCCGCCCAAGCGACAGGAACCCCGCGAGCCGATCAATGAAGGACTGCAGGTCGTCTCCGACTGGCCCGCGATCTATTTCTATTTCACGGGACGCGCCTTCGAGCCGCCCACGGCGGTATCGGTGCGCCGTACCTTCGAAGAAGCCCAGCGTATCCAGCTCTTCGGCGGCACTGTCAGCGAGGTCGATCTCACCGAGCGCGAGCGCGAAAAGAACGAGCTGCTCTACTCCCCCCACCTCACGCAATGGGATGCCATGGACCGCAGCCCCAAGGGGTGGCGCATCCGCCGCAGTGGCGCACGCAGCGAGCTCACCCGCTGGCCGCCCGGACGGCTGCTCCTCGTGCGCAAACATCCCAAGACCTACGGCGGCATGCTCACCCGCGTGCGCTGGCGCCAGGCCACCTTCGACGGCGAGATCCACCTCGGGCTCGAACAGATCCCCGGTATCCCCCGCCCCACGGCGGTGCAGCACTTCCCCGTGGTAGGAGCGCCGCCAACTCCCTGGTACCCCGCTTTCTGGTTTCCCGACACGAGCCGTGGCGACGAAGGCACGCACCGCCTGCTCGCTCCGCTCGAGATCGGCACCGAAGCCAAGCTGCTCAACCTGTGGGTCGAACACAAGACGCGCGGCGCCCGCGTGCAGGAAGTCCTCGAAAAGGGCGAGGATTACCTGATCCTCACCTTCTTCTGGATCGACCCGGTCATCATTTGACCGCCTCGCCCTCGCGCCAGCGCCCGGAGGGAAAGCGCAGCCGGAATTCGCTCCCCTTGCCCGGCGCGCTGTCGATGAATAGCCTCGCCTCGTGGCGTTGCGCCACGTGATTGACGATCGCCAGCCCCAGGCCGGTGCCACCGCGGTCGCGCGAGCGGGCCCGATCGACGCGGTAGAAGCGCTCGGTGAGGCGCGGCAGGTGCTCCGGCGCGATCCCAATGCCGGTATCGCGCACGAAGAGCTCCCCTTCGCCGTTTTCCGCCGCACGCGCTCCGATCACCACCCGGCCCGGCGCGGGCGTGTAGCGCACCGCGTTGAGGGCGAGATTGCCCAAGGCCGACTCCAGCTCGGTGCGCACACCCAAGATCGCGCCGGGTTGCGGCGGGAAATCCACCTCCACCGTCAGCCCCTCAGGCGCCACGCCTCTGGCCTGGGCGGCCGCCGTCTCCAGAAGCTCCCCGACGTCGACCCATTTCGCCGGCGGCGGCTGCGTCCCCTCCAGCTGCGCCAGCGTCAGAAGATCCTCCACCAGCCGCTGCATGCGCACCGCCTGCGCATGCACCTGCTCCAGATAGCCCGCCAAGGGCGGTGGCAGGGGAGTGGGCGCATCCAGCGCCGTCTCCACGTAGCCGCGCACGATGGTGAGCGGCGTGCGCAGCTCGTGCGAGACGTTGGCGACGAAATCGCGCCGCATCCGCTCGAGCCGCATCGCCTCGGTGCGATCCTCGACGAGCAGCAGCGCCTCTCCTTCCTCTAGCGGAACCCATTGCAGGCGGCAATGGAGCGTTTCCCCGCGCCGCGGCACCTCGCCGGTAAACCCGGCCTCGCCCGAAGCGCGAATGCGTTCGAGCCAGCGCGGCTCGGGCAGGAAGAGGGCGAGCGGCTGCCCCCCATGCAGGCGGCGCTGTAATTGCAGCAGATCCTCGGCGCGCCGGTTGAGCCGGCGGATCGTCCCGTCGGCCGCCAGCCACACCACCCCCACCGGCAGGCGATCCCAGGCCGCGATCAGGCGCTCCCGGTCGCGCCGTGCCGCCTCCACCCGGCGCCGCCACACCCGCTCCTGCGCCCGCAGCGGCTCGAGCACCAGCCGCGCCCGGGGGGAAAGATCCTCATGAGGCGCTCCAGTGAGCGCTTCCCCCAGCACCTCGGCAAACTCGCGCTCGACGCACCACCATGCCCAGCCCAGCCCGAGCGCGAGCAGGCCTAGCCCCGCCGGCCAGGAAAAGAGCGCACCCACCGCTGCAACCGTTCCCACGCCAGCCAGCCGCCGCCAAGCGAAACGGCGCTGTCGCCGCAGCCGCTGCGCCGTCTTCATGCTTCCTGTGCCGTCTGCACCGAAAACCGGTACCCCGCCCCGCGCACCGTCTGGATCAGACCCGCCATCCCATAGGGTTCGAGCGCCGCGCGCAAGCGGCGCACGTGCACGTCTACCGTGCGCTCCTCGACGAAGACGTGATCCCCCCAGACGCGGTCGAGCAGCTGCGAGCGGCTGTGCACCCGCTCCGGATGCACCATGAGGAAATGCAGCAGGCGAAATTCGGTCGGCCCCAGCGCCACCACCCGCCCTTCTGCCAGCACCCGCCGCGCCGCCGGATCGAGCTTCAAGCCACCCGCCTCGAGCACCTCCTCGCCCACCTCCGGCCGGCGCCGGCGCAGCACCGCCCGGATGCGCGCCACGAGCTCACGCGGCGAAAAGGGTTTGGTGACGTAATCATCCGCCCCCGCCTCCAGCCCCAATACCTTGTCCACCTCGGCCCCGCGCGCCGTGAGCAAAATGAGCGGCAGCACCCGCGTACGCTCTTCCCGCCGCAAGCGGCGCACGAGTTCGATGCCCGACAGCCCCGGCAGCATCCAGTCTATGAGCACCAGATCCGGCAGCGCCTCTCCGATGAGCCGCAAGGCCGTCTCCGCCTCGGACGCGCGCAGCACGTGAAATCCCGCCTGTTCGAGATTGACCGCGATCAGCTCCAGGATCGCCGGTTCGTCCTCGACCACCAGCACATTGGCCGCCATGATCCCTCCGCTCGTGCCATCAGAAACGTGTTGCCGTTATATCGCGAAACGGTGACGGTTTCGTGACATTTTCGGGCCTCTCCCTGTTCCCTTGCCCTCGAACGAAGCATCTTCCGCCCCAAGATGGCGCAAGGGGCACCCTGCGCCTGCCCGCAAGCCACGGCCAAACGGGGAAAAAACGACTGGCATCGTTCTTGCTTCCTAACGTCTGGCCTGTCCACCGGAGACTTTCATGAAAACCCCTCTGCTTCCCCTCACCGCCACCCTGGCCGTGCTCGGCGTCTCTTTGGCCCATGCCGAAGATACGGCCAAGAGCCCGTTTGCGCTCAGTTTCACCCTCGGGGCCACCAGCGACTATGTCTTTCGCGGTGTGTCGCAGACACAAAACGAGCCCGCCGTCCAAGGCGGCCTCGAATTGGCGCACGATAGCGGATTCTACGTCGGACTGTGGGGCTCGAACGTCGATTGGGTAGAAGCTGGCGGCTACAAAGAGGACAACAGCCTCGAAGTGGACCTCTATGGCGGCTTTCGCGGCACCTTCGCCGACTCGTTCGGCTACGACTTCGGCATCATCACGTACTACTATCCCGGCGACAAAATCTCGGGAGCGGTCGACCCGGACACCACCGAAGTCTACGCCGGTTTGTCCTGGAAAACGGTGGCCCTCAAATACTACCACACGGTTTCCGACCACTTCGTCGGCTGGACCACCGACGATGGCGGCGATACCCGCGGCAGCTACTACCTCGATCTCTCGGCCAGCTATGACCTGGGCGGGGGCTGGGGTGTGCTCGGCCACGTCGGGCATCAGGAAGTGGAAGACAACGACGCAGCCTCGTACACCGACTGGAAACTCGGCGTGAGCAAGGATCTCGGCTTCGGCGTCGCCACCCTGGCCTATACCGACACCGATGCCAGTAAATCCGCCTATACCTGGGACGGCGAAGAGGTGGCCGATGCCAGAGTAGTTCTTTCGTTCCAAAAAAGCTTTTGATCAACACCCCCTCGCCCATCGTTTGTGGCAACGTCCGGTCGAGGGGGCATGAACAATCAAGCAGGATCGGGACGAAACCATGATCGACGCCAGCGACCCCGAATTCATTCGACTACTCGCCCGACTCAAACTCAGCGTCCGTCGTCAGCTGGAATACAACATCGATCTGGCACGGCTGCAAAAAGACGCACAACAAGCCTTGGAGGTGCTGAAGGAAATCGAGGATATGGCTGAGGATGAAGAACTCCTTGCACTCATTCTCCGGCTGAGAGCGATAATAATGCAAAATTCATCAAAAGACGTCTTGGAAAAGGAGAAAATCGCCGATCCTTCTGTCGAGAAAAATTCTTCCAACGTGCGCTCTTACCGATTTGGCGCACGGGGTGGATGAGCGCCAACCTCAGAGATCAAGCCGCTCGAACCACGCCTGCATCACCGCTGCGGCTGCCTGCTGCAATCCCGCTTCCTGCGCCCGCGCCTGGCGGCGTAGCTCGTCCGGACGCAGACCGCAGGCCCGGATCTCATCGATGTTGCCGATGAGCCAGCGCTCGAGTCGAGAAGGGGCGACTTCGAGGTGGAATTGCCAGGCCATCGCGTGATCCTCCACCATGAACGCCTGGTTGGGGCACAGCGGCGTTCGCGCGAGGCTCTGCACGCCGTCGGGTAGATCGAAGACGTCGCCGTGCCACTGCAGCACGGGCTGCGCGCCGATCCGGGCGATGGGCGTGCCAACAGCCGCCGGAGTGAGTTCGAGCGGGAAATAGCCCAGTTCTTTCGTTCCCATGGGTCGCACCCGCGCCCCCAGGGCACGGGCCATGAGCTGCGCTCCGAGGCAGATACCCAGCGTGGGCCGCTGCGCATCCAGCCGCGCCCGGATGCAGCGCACTTCCTCGGCAAGGAAAGGGAAATCATCGTCGTCCTCGGCGCCGAGCGGGCCGCCGAGCACCACCAGCAGGTCGGGGGCGAGCGCATCCCAGCCGCAGAGCTCGTCGAGACCGAGGTCGATATAGCGCACTCGCCAGCCGCGCCACACGAGCCACGGCTCGAGCAGACCCAAGTCTTCGTAAGCGACGTGCCGCAGCGCCACGGCCAGCGGCGGGGCGCGTCGTGCGCCGGATTCGTTCTTCGTCATGTTCGTCCTCCCGAGGGAACACGCCGGTGCTCAACGCGCGCTCGTCACGCGGAAGCGCCGCATCGAAGCACCCAGCTTGCCGGCGGCGTGCTTGACCCGGTCGACGCTCGCCGCGAGCGCCGCCAACGAGCCGCGCATGCCGTCGGCGATCGCCGCCAAGCGTTGCATCATGGAGCCGTTCACGCGGCTGCGCTCGGCCACGCGCTCGATCACGCCCAGCAGTCGTTCGGCCAGTTCGTGCACCTCGCCTTGCTCGGAGACCGCTTCTTCGGCAAGCCGCAGACCGTTCTCGACGTCGGCCACGCCGGATTCCATGATCGAGACCGCCTCGCGCGCTCCGTGCTGGATGCCCTCGATCTTGCCGCGGATGTCGCCGGTGGCGCTGGCCGTGCGTTGCGCCAGCTTGCGCACCTCGTCGGCCACCACCGCGAATCCGCGCCCGTGCTCGCCGGCGCGCGCCGCCTCGATCGCCGCGTTGAGCGCGAGCAGATTCGTCTGGGCGGCGATGTCGCTGATCACCGCCACGATGTCGCCGATCTCCTCGGTGCGCTGGTTGAGCGCCTGGATGGTGCGGCTGGCGGCGTCGATCGAATCGCGGATCGCCTGGGTCTGGGTGCGCACCGTCTGAAACTGGGCTTGGGCGTTCTCCACCACCGCGCCGAGCGCGGTGCGCACTTCCTCGGCGGTATGGGTGGCGGTGTCGATCTCGGCGAGCTGTTCGCCGAGTGAGTCGAGCAGATGCTGCACCTCGGCAAGGAGCTCATTGGCGGTGCCAGCAGCTTCCGTGTTCTTGTCGATCATCTCGCCGTGCGTCTGGCGCACCTCGTCGGTGGTGCGCACCACTTGCCCCAAGGTGCCGTCGAGCGAATCGATGAAGCTGTCGATCCAGCGGCCGAGCTCGCCGCTCTCGTCCTCGGCGAGCAGGCGACGATCGAAGCGCTGGGTGAGGTTGGCTTCCCCCTCGGCGAGCGAGCGCATCGTCTCGGCCATCGCGTCGAGCCGTCCGGTGAACGCCCGCACGCGGCGCCGCAGCAGCGGCGCATAGCCAAGGAGCAGCACCGCGACCATCGCCACCACCACGGTCGACGCCGGCGGTGCGGCATAGGCCGCGAACACCGCCGCCAGCAGCGCCGCGACGCCGACGAGCAGCAGGAAATCGCGCGTGAGCTGAAACCCCAGCGGGCGATGGCGATAGACCTCTTCGAGATCGGCTTCGCACATCATCCCCCAGCGATCGGGCGAACCGGGCAGCCGGAAAGTGATGCCCTTGCCGATCACCGGGATGTGTCGGTAGTCGGAATAGCCGGGATAGGTGACGAAGAGGTTCTCGCCGCAGCGGATCGTTTCGCGCACGCCGGGGTGCAGTTGCCCCGTGGCCGGGTCGACGAAGCGCAGCTCGAGCTCGGTGTGTCGCTGCACGCGTACGGTGCCGTAGGAGGTGGCGACGCCGCGCTTGAGGTTGTCTCCGAGGGTAAACGTTTCATCCTCGAAGCGCGAACGCGACAGGGCCGTGCCCGGGGCGATCGTCGGATCGAAGCGCGATTCGACCATGAAGAGGTAGTTGTCGCCCGAGTCGCGGTAGATGTGCCCCGCCTCGCGCTGGATGAGATCGCCGATCACGTCGTTGGGCACGCGGGCGCAGACACAGCCGAGCGTCTCCCCGTCGCGCACGATGGGGTGGTAAAACATCAGCGTGACTTCGTCGTGGAAACGCGAAGTCGTCGGCCCCAGCGTCTCGGTGAATGGGTCGGCGTAGGGGCCGTGCAGGAACGGGCCGCTCAGCCCGGCGGCGACGGCTTTCTCCGGCAGATCCTGCTTGCCGACGTGCTGCGGCGCAGTCGAGGCGAGCACCCGCCCTTTCGGGTCGATGACGAAGAGTTCGGAACAATCCGCGGCGAGCAGGCGTTTCTGGCGCAAGGGTTCGGCATCGAGCGCCTGGTCGAACCGGCCAGCGTAGGTCTGGGCCAGATCGGCGAGGTGTTCCCACTGCGTCCGCGTCCAGTCTTCGAGCAGGCGCACGCGGGTGGCGGCGATGCTCTCGAAAGTGCGCTCGATCGCCGGATAGCGGTGGCGGTTGAGCCAGCAGGCCCAGCCCATGGCGAGCTTGCCGGTTTTGCCGAACCAGGGCAGCCAGTGCCGCTCGGCGGGGGTGAGCGCCATGCGCCGGCTCTTGAGCGCGCCGTCCGCGCGCGGCGGGGCATAACTTGCACCAAAAGGGTTCGAATGGGTCAAGGTTTGTGCCGTCATGGTGCATTCTCCGCATCGAGGGTATCGGCCGCCAAGTCGGCGCAGACGACGAAAGTGCCGGCCTCGCCGTGGGCCGTGGCGGAAAGGGTGCGTACCCAGGTACCATCGGGTACCGAGAGGTAGGGGTCGGTCAAGTGGATTCGTCCGGGCATGGCGATGGCACGGCGAAAATAGGGCCGGGCGCTCCACAGGGCACCGGCGCCATCGGCCAGCGGTAGGTAACGCAGCAGGGTCACCGGCACACGCGAGGCGCTGTGCCCGAGCTGGCGGCCGTTTGCGTCGAGCAGATAGGCGCGATAGACCTCGGGGCGGGCGATCAACTCGGCGCTCGCCAGAGCAAAGTCTTCTCCCAAAGCGACGCGGCGCAAGGTCTGCCGGAACACCTCTTCGAGCGTTTTGGGTACCGCCTCACGACGGCGCACAGGACGCGCCCGCAGCGGGTCGTGCAGTTTCTCCCGCGCGCCCCAGGTGCTCTTGAGGGCGAAAGCGCGCGGCTGCGGCCGGGCGTAGTAGAAACCTTGCACGAGATCGGCTTCGGCCTGCACGGCGAGCTGCGCCTGCGCCGCGGTTTCCACGCCCTCGAAGAGCACCAAGGCACCGGTGTCGCGGATGAGCGCCACCAGCCGCTGGAGACTGCGGCGCACCCGCGCGTCCTCTTCCGCGAACAAAATCAGCGTGCGATCGAGCTTGACGATGTCGGGCGCGAGCGTGAAGAGCCGGTCGAGGTTCGAATGACGAGCACCAAAGTCGTCGAGCGCGACCAGGCAGCCGAGCGCCCGGTAGCGGGCCATGAGTTCGCGCAGCCACCCGGAATCGGTACTCTCGTCCTCGGTGAGCTCGACCACGACCTGGTGCGGATCGAGCCCGGCCGGGAGATCGTCTTCTTCGGTGAGCTGTGCCTGCGGTGCCCGATTGACGAAAAGCCACAGATCGTCGCCTGCCAGCGGCCGAAAGTTTTCGTAGTGCAACCGACGGGCGAGCCGGTCGCGCAGAATGAGCTCTTCGGGGTGCAGACTCGAGGTGAAAAACCGCAGCGGTGGCACCTCCACCCCCTCGTGCTGTGGCCGCAGCAAGGCTTCCAGCCCGACGATGCGCCCGTGCGCGATGCTGAAGATCGGCTGGAAATGGCTCATGAGCTGCCAATCACGATAGCTCAGGATCGTGTCCTCGGGATGGCGGTGCCAGCGCACCGATGTTTCCAGGCATTCCGGCGCGTCGTGCTCGCACATTGGGGGTTCCTCCGATTTCCGCCGCACTGCGCGGCATGCTCACTAGAACCAGCAATAATCATGCCTGAGCCTCTTTGCAGCAACGGCGCCGGCGTCACATCCTCGTCACACAGCCCGTCTACGATGGCGGGCGATGCGCCTTGTCGTGGCGAAATTCGTCCATGGATTCCCTGACCGAAATCATGTGCCCTCCCTATCCCGCCGACGTCCTCCCCGAGCTGGAACGCCTGTTGCAGGAACGACGCCTGGCAGCGCGTTTCCAGCCGGTGATCACGCTGGAGGACGGCGGACTCCTCGGCTTCGAAGGGCTCATCCGCGGCCCCAGCGACAGTTCGCTGCACGCTCCCCTGGTGCTCTTCGACGCGGCGCGCCGTCTCGGGCGATTGAGCGAGCTCGAATACCTCTGCCGCGAGACGGTCATCGCCGCTTTCGCTGCTCAAGGCGGCCAAGGGAAACTGCTGCTCAACGTCGATCCGGGGGCGATGGTGGTGCAGCCGGGCGATCAAAGCCGGACGCTCGCCTGGATCGAACAGGCGGGATTGTCACCGCGGGAAGTCGTCATCGAGCTCACCGAAGCCACGCCGGGCCTGGACTACGCCCAATTGCGCCATGCCGTGGCGCACTACCGCAGCCTCGGCTTTGCCATCGCCATCGACGATCTGGGCGAAGGCTTTTCTTCGCTGCGATTGTGGTCGGAGCTCGAGCCGGATTTCGTCAAGATTGACAAACACTTCGTGCAAGGGGCACACGCCGACCCGATCAAATGGCAATTCTTGGAGTCGATCGCGCGCATCGCCCGCAACAGCCGCACCCAAGTGATCGCCGAGGGCATCGAGACGCCGGCCGAACTCGCCGTGGTGCGCGAGTGCGGCATCCCCCTCGGTCAGGGGTATCTCTTCGGCCGGCCCGAACCGCGACCCGAATATCGGCCCGAGCCGGAACACTTCCGCTCCGAGCAGGTGCTCGACGCCTCCGTACCCGCGGGCGCAGAGGCGAGCGTCGCCTCCCTGGTGCACTACGTCGCCCCGCTTGCGCCGGAGACGACGAACGAGGAAGTCTTCGCCCGCTTCGAACGCGACCCGGAGCTCTATGCCCAACCGGTGGTCGCCGACGGCGTGCCGCTGGGGCTCATCGCGCGCAATCACTTCATGGATGCCTACGCCCGCCCCTACCGGCGCGAGCTCTACGGACACCGACCCTGCACTATGTATCTCGACCGCCACGCGCTGGTGATCGACCGGCGCATGAGCCTGCAGCAACTCTCGGATCTCATCACCCAGCTCGACCCCAAACACCTGGTGCAGGGCTTCATCATCACCGACTCCGGCCGCTACCTGGGACTGGGCAACGGGCACGCGCTGCTGCGCGAGATCACCCGCCTGCAGCTCGAGGCGGCCCGTCACGCCAACCCGCTCACCAACCTGCCCGGCAACGTCCCCATCCAGCGGGAGATCGATGCCCGGCTCAAGCGGGGCGAACCGTTCGTGGCCGCCTACCTCGATCTCGATCATTTCAAACCGTACAACGACATCTATGGCTTCCGCCGCGGGGACGACATCCTGCGGCTGGTGGGCGAACTGCTGCGTGAGCACACCGATCCGGCCAGGGATTTCGTCGGCCACATCGGCGGGGACGACTTCATCGTGCTGTGGGGCAGTCCCGACTGGCAGGAACGCACCGAGGCGCTGCTGCGCACCTTCGATGCGCGTATCCCAGAGTTCTACCATCCCGAAGACCGCGCCCGCGGCGGCATCGAGGCCGAGGACCGGCAAGGGCGAACGGTCTTCTTCCCGCTGTGCGCCTTGTCGGTCGGCGCCGTCGTCATCGACGAGCCACAGCGCTACGAGAGTCACCACGCCGTGGCCGAAGCGGCCTCGGTGGCGAAGAAGATGGCGAAGAAGACGCCGGGCAGCTCGCTCTTCGTCGAACGCCGCCGGCAGAAGTGAGCAGAGCGCTACAGGAGCACCGCGCAGCAGGGTGTCCGAGGGGCCCTACAGGATGCCGTCGGCGCGGTGCAGCACGTCGGCGAGCTCGACTTCGGGTGGTAGCGGCTCGAGCAGGCGGCGCGGCGCCTGAGGCGGCGGCGGGGGGGCGATCTCCCGATTCCAGTCCACCAGCTCCAGCCGACCGTCGAGGTGTTCGACGATGGCCGTGCAGGAATCCACCCAGTCGCCACAGTTGGCGTAGGTGAGACCGTCCACCTCCTTGATCGCCGCCCAGTGGATGTGGCCGCAGATGATGCCGTCCAGCCCCCGCTCGCGCACGCTGCGCATCACCGCGTCTTCGAACCCGTACATGAACTCCAGCGCCTTCTTCACCTTGCGCTTGACGTGTCCCGCGAGCGACCAGTAGCCCGGCCGCCCCATCCGGCGACGCACCCAGGCCCAGACGACGTTGGCGCGCACGAGGGCGCCATAGGCCGCATCGCCCAGCAGCGCCACCCAGCGATGATGGCGCGTCACTTCGTCGAACTCGTCGCCGTGGATGAGCAGGAACCGCCGTCCGTCGGCCGTCTGGTGCACGTACTCGGCGTGCAGCGTGATGTCGCCGAAAGCAGCCCCGACGTATTCACGCAGCGCCTCGTCGTGGTTGCCGGGAATGAAGATCACTCGCTCGCCGTGGCGCGCCCGCCGCAGGATCTTCTGCACGACCGTATTCTGCGCTGCGCTCCAGTAGATGCCGCGGCGCATCGCCCAGAAATCGACGACGTCGCCCACGAGGTAGAGATACTGCGCCGGATATTCGCGCAGGAAATCGACCAGGCGCTCAGCCTTGCAGGCGCGGGTCCCGAGGTGGATGTCCGAGAGAAAGACGGAACGAACGGCAGGCATATCGACCCCCTTCTACGCTGATGTCACACTCACCGCTTCGCCCCCTTCCTGCAGCACGGCGCAGAGCACCGCTTCCGCCTGGCGAAAGATCTCGGCCCAAGAGCGGCGAGCCGCCGCGGCGCGCGCCGCCGTGCCCAGACGCCGCCGCAAGGGGGCATCGGCGGCGATCCGGCAGGCCCGCGCGATGAAGGAGTCCTCATCCCCCGGCGGGCAGGACAAGCCGCTCACGCCGTCCTCCACGCACTCGGCCACCGCCGCCTCGTCGTAGCCCACCAGCGGCAGGCCGCTCGCCATCGCCTCGAGCACGACGTTGCCGAAGGTTTCCGTCAGGCTCGGAAAGAGGAAGAGATCGGCCGAGGCGTAGTGCGCTGCCAGATCCTCGCCCCGGCGCGCGCCGCAGAAAACGAACTCAGGATGATCGCGCCGCCAGCAGGCCGCCATGGGCCCTTCCCCCACCACGACCAACTTCGCCTCAGGACGATGCGCCGCAATGGCCTGAAACGCCCGCGCGAGCAGATCGAGGTTCTTCTCCGGCGCGAGCCGCCCGACGTAGAGCACCGCCAGCCCCTCCTCCCCTACGCCCCAGTGCCGGCGCAGCGCCGGATCGCGCCGCGCGGGAGAGAACAGCTCGGCGTCGACGCCGCGCGCGAGCACCTCGACCCGGCGGTATCCCGCCGCGAGCAGGGCGTCGCGCTGGCGCTGCGTCGGCACGAACGTACACTGCGTCGCATTGTGAAAAGCGCGTAGATAGGCCGCGATCCCGCCGCGCAACCAACCGAGGCCGTAATGGGCCCCATAGGCGTCGAAATTCGTATGCAAGGCCGAGGTGAGCGGAATGCCCAGACGGCGCGCCGCCGCGAGCGCCGCCAGACCCAGCGGTCCTTCGGTGACCAGATGCACCCCATCGGGCCGCTTCTGCCGCCAATGGCGCACGAGTCGTCCATACGCCGGCCACCCCATGCGCAAACCCGGATAACGCGGCAAGGCGATCGCGCCCACCCGCAGCGAGGCCACGCCCGCGAGCTCCTCCCCTTCTGCTCTTCCCTGATCCGGCCGCACCACTTCGAGCTCGTGGCCCGCGGCGACCGCCTCCTGCAGCATCCGCCCGACGGTACGCGCCACCCCGTTGATCTCGGGGGGATAGGTCTCGGTGACCACACTCAGACGCAGCCGTCGCTCAGGCATTCTCCCCCTCCCCGGCAAAGCGCGCCCGCAGCGCGGCGAGCCGCTCCTGCAGCGCCGCATCAGGAACGGTCTGCGTCTGCACCAGTCCGGCATAGACACTGCCGTCGTTGCCATCGAGCGTGATCGGCTCTCCCTCGGCCACGACCCGCTCGCCGAAGCGCACGCTGCGCGCCCAGCCGTCGATCGTCAAGCCCTCGCACCCGACCACGCATACCTTGCCCATCTGCCGCGCGACCACCGCCGCGTGCGAGGTGCGTGCCCCGCGCCGGGTGAGCAGTCCCCCGGCCTGGCGCAGCGCCGCGACGTCGGCCGTCTCGGCATCCTGCCGCACCAAGATCACTTTGGCCCCCTGAGCCACTCGCTCCGCCACCCGTTCGGCATCGAGCGCGAGCTCACCGCCGGCAATGCCGGGCGAGGCCGGAATCCCGCACGCGAGCCGCTGCGGCGCCTCCCCTCCCTCGGTGGCCAGGCGCACCGTCGCCAGCTCCTCCAAGGCGATGTCGCGCGTACGCTCCCAGGCGGCGCGCTCATCGATCACTCCCTCGTCGAGCAAATCGAGGGCGATGCGCGCGGCTGCCCGCAAGGTCCGCTTGCCCGAGCGCGCCTGCAGCCAGAAGAGCGTGCCTTCCTGCACCGTGAATTCGAAATCCTGCATGTCGCCGAAGAGCCGCTCCAGCTTCGTCCCACCGTCGCACAGCTCCTCCCATACCTGGGGCAGACGCGCGGCCAGCCGCTCGTGCCCCACGGCATTGCGCCGCCCGGAGACCACGTCCTCGCCCTGCGCCTCGAAGAGGAAATCCACCCACGGCCGCGGCGTCCCGTCGGTCGGGTCGCGCGTGAATCCCACCCCGGCCCCCGAGCGCCGGTCCGCGTTGCCGAAGACCATCTGCTGGATGGTGACCGCCGTACCGAGCGCGTCGTCGATCCCCTGATGCCGCCGGTAGTCCACGGCCTTGGGGGCATTCCAGGAAGCGAACACCGCCCGCACCGCTTCGCGCAGCTGCACCCGCACCGATTGAGGGAACGCCTCGCCCGCCTGCTCGCGGTAGCACTCCAGGAAACGGCGCGTGAGCGCGCGCAGCGTGTCGAAAGCGAGCGCCTGTTCCTCCCGCCCCTGGGCGAGCTCCGCGAGCGCCGCCTCGAACACGCCTGGGTCGATCCCGGCCACCACCTCGCCGTAGCCCGCCACCAAGCGCCGGTAGGAATCCCACACCAGCCGCGGATTGCCGGTCAGGCGCAGCAGCCCCGGCACCGTCTCGTCGCACAAGCCCACGTCGAGCACCGTCTCCATCATCCCCGGCATCGACACCGGCGCCCCCGAGCGCACCGACACGAGCAAGGGACGACGTGCATCACCCAGGCGCCGAGCGGTGAGTGCCTCCAGCGCCGGCAATCCTGCCGTGAAGAGCGCCTCCTCCCACGCCGCGACCGGCCGGTGCGCATAGGGCGTTCCCAGCACCAGCGCCGGCGGCACGCGCAAGCCGGCGCTCGCCATCAGCCACAGGTTCCACGCCTTGTTCCCGAGCTGCAGCACCCCTTTGCTCGGAGGATGGGCCTTGCGCGGCAAAGTCTCCATCTCCCGACGACCAGCGATCAGATAGCACGCCTCGGGCCAATGCGGCGCGTTCATGACGTCACCCCCGTGCGCGCCATCACCATCTGGCGCAAGGCATACCCCACGGCGAGCAGACCGTCGGAGGCTTTCTCCACCGCGGCAGCCATCTGCCCGGCGATCTGTGCCCCCGTGGGTTTCTCGGACATGGTCGCGACGATGGCGCGGCTCGCCTCGCGCGCGAGCTGGTCGCACAGGCGCTCGGCGCGCAGGATGCGCCACAGCGTCTGCAAGAACGCGTCCTCGTCCTCCGCCTCCCCCTGCGCACTCACCGCGCGGGCGATCTCTACGGCACGCACCAGATCCTGAATCGCCGCCAAGGTCGTGTCCGCCAGCCGGCTCAGGGGCTCGCGCGCCCCCGGCGTGAGCCCGGCCAAGGGCCCAACGAAGAGCAGCGAATGCAAAAAGAGCGCCTCCTCGAGCGCATCGGACACGTCGTCGGCATGCTCCATCAAGGCCACCAGAGGCTGCCAGCGGCTGTGACGCTCGGCACGCGCACGCGCCTGCATCAGGAGATGATCGGCCTCGCGCTCCCATTGTTTGCCGCGTTGCCCCTGCGCTTCGAGCGCCTCGGGCCCAGGCTCCTCCTCCAGCACGGCGCAGACCTCGCGCGCGATGGCGTGCGTATACGCCGCATGCTCGGCCAGCAGCTCCAGCTCGAAAGTACGCTGCCGCAGCAGACGGGCGAGCAGGATGCGCGCCTCGTCGGCGACGAGATCCACCGGTTGGCGCTCGAGCAGCATGCGGCTCGACACGCGCAGCAAGGTGAAGAGGTACTCACCGGCCGCCTGCGGACCCAACACCTCGTCGAGCCGATCGCCGATGCGAAACGCCTCGCCATCGACCGATTCCATGGCCGCGAACACCAGCCGCTCGCCCCCGGCGAGCAACCACCCCATGTGCCGCACTCCTCCTTGGCCGCCCGGTAGAGGATCTCCTGGGCCTGCGCCTTGCCGACGAACTGCTGCAAGCGCTTGCGCGCCCGGTTCCAGTCGATCACGAACACGATCTTGGCAGCCAGCTCCTCCAGCGCCTCCTCGAGCGCAGCGCGATCCTGCCCGCGAAACACCGCCTCCCCCACCATGTAGGGCCGCCCCGCGTTGAGGCCCGCCCCTGCGGCGGAGGTTTGCACCGTCCAGACGAAACCGACCTCCTCCAGCAAGCGTTGGAAGAAACGGAAACGCCCGCGATGCAGATCCGAATAGTTCAGCCGGATCTCCAGATCTTCGACCGTCACCACCAGCACGTGCACGTCGTTCGTACCGATGTCGTTTTGGATGAGCAGGCGCGCGCCGTCGCGCGTGGCCGCCGTATCCAGCCCCGGGTGAGAGAACTTGAGCGGTGCCGTGCGCCTGAGTCCGCGCATGAACGCCCGCACCAAGGGCCGATCCTCGGGCGCGAGCCCCCAGACGTTCGCCCCGTCGAGCTCCTCGGTGGCGATCTCGGCGGCCAGCGCATTGAGCGCCTTGTGCAGGTCCATCACCAGCAGGTGCAGGCTATCGCCGCGCTCGCGCTCGCCATGCGTCAAGGCAGCGAGCTGCTCGGGTTCCAGCCCCTCCTGCGGATCGAGCGAATGCAAGAATTCGAGCCAGGCATCGCGCCGCGCCAGCAGCTCGGCCGGCCCCGACGGTGCAGACTCGCACACGGGGCGCGCCATCGTCTGCAGATCGGCCGCCACCGCCTCGCACCACCGGTCGAGATGGCGCAGCATCAGCACCCCGTCGGCAAGATAGGCGCTGCGCACCAGCTCCTGCAGCCACCCCGTCTCCGTCACCCCCGCCCGGGCGAACTCGGCCGACCAGTCCGTCACCGCCGCCTGCGGATCACCGGCATGGCGCGCCGCCTCCTGCAGCAAGCTCAGATAGAGCTTGAGCCGGTCATTGGCCGCCAGCGCCGCCTGCACCCAGCCGGGCAACAGCAAGGAACGCTGTCCCAGCGCCGCCACCGCCTCTTCCTTGCGCATCTTTCCCTCCGGCGCGACCACGATGCCCCGAGTCTGACGCGGAAAGATTGCGCAGCGATGACAAATCCGCCCGAGCGGCCCAATCCCCTTTTTGTCATAGGGATGAAACGAACCCTCACTATCGTGAAATTCCTGGCCCCTTGCCGCAGAGGTTCCCCATGAAACACCCCATTGCCGACCACTCCCAGGAAGTGCGCATCCCCAGCGACTTCCCTCTCGTCTGCAAGACCGACGCCGCGGGGCGCATCACCTATTGCAACCCCGCCTTCCTGCACGTCACCGGCTACCGTCTCAAGGAATTGCTCGGACGCAAACACTCCGCCCTACGCCACCCCGACATGCCGAAAGGCATCTTCGCCCACCTGTGGCGGCACCTCGAACAAGGACAGGAATGGTTCGGTTTCCTCAAGAACCTGACCGCACGCGGCGAATTCTTCTGGAGCTTTGCTCAGTTCATGCCCGATCGCACCGGCGATGTCCTGCATGGCTACCACGCCATCTACCGGCCTGCACCACGATCCGCCCTCCTTGAACTCGAGACGCTCTACCACGAGATGCAGCGTATCGAGCAGGAGGCGAAACACAACGGCGCCGCCGCGGCGAGTTCCCTCCTCTGGCTCGAACACCGCCTCGGCGACCTGCATCGTAGCTATGAACGATGGATTTTCCGTCTCATGAGCGTCTCACAACCAGCCGCAACGAGGGTCGCATGATGGTCACCCTATCGAGCCCCACCCCGGTCCCGGTCGCCGGTATCTTCGCCCTGAGCGCAAAGGCCCTGCGCCCGGCAGCCCTGCTCCTCATCCTCTTCCTTCCCCTGAGTCTCGGCTCATGGCTGATCGAAGGGCCCAACGTCGCCGCCGCGCTCCACCCCCTCCTCGCTGCCGCCTTCGTCTACCTCTACGCCCGCCGCCGCGAAAGCGCGGTGACGGCGCTCGCCCAGATCGATGCAACGCTCGATCGGCTCAAGAACGGCACCCTCGGCGCTCGCATCACCGATCCCGACGCCTTCGGCCCCTTCACCGCCACCATATGGCGCTTCAATGAATTCCTCGACGCGGTCGAAATCCACGTGCGCAACACCGCCGCCGGCGCCGAGCGCGCCGCCCGCAAAGACTTCACCCGGCCGGTGTTCGTTGATGCCCTGCCCGGCGAGATGCAGCGCTCGCTCGGTTCGTTGCGAGAGGCACAGAACACGATGCAGCAGGTCAACGAACTTGCCGCGCAGAGCCGGCTCAGCAGCGAGCTGCACCACCTCAATCTCAGCACCCTCCTCACCAAGCTCGCCAGCAACCAGGAAGATCTCAAGGAAGTGAGCCGGGAAATGGACGAACTGTACCGTCTCGCCGAACACAACCGACAAAATGCCTCGGCGAGCCTCGAAACCAGCCGCAAGATCGCCGACGAACTCACCCACATCGACCGCGAGATGGAAACGATAGGGGACATGAGCCTATCGCTCGAGAAGGCCGGTACGGCAATCGATCATGCCGTCGAACTCATCGACGGCATCACCGAGCAGACGAACCTGCTCGCCCTCAACGCGGCGATCGAAGCCGCACGTGCCGGCGAGGTTGGACGGGGCTTCGCCGTGGTGGCCGATGAGGTGCGCAAACTCGCCGAACACACGCGCAGCACCACCACCCAAGTCTCGAATATCGTGGCTGACCTGCAGCAGCGTATCCTGATGATGGTACAAAAGAGCGCCGCCCTGAGGGTACAGACCCGCACCATCTCGACCACTGTCAACGAGTTCAAGCACCATTTCGCCGACACGGCCCAATCCGCCGGTGAGACGATGCTGATGGTCGATCACGTCAAGGATCTCGCCTTCGCCTCACTCGCAAAGCTCGATCACCTCATCTACCTACAACGGGCGTACATCGCCACTGAGCACCCCGACGACCAGGAAGCGGTGACAGCCGTCCAGACCGATCACCAGCACTGCCGCCTCGGTCAATGGTATTACGAGGGGCTGGGGCGGCAAACTTTCTCCAAGATGCCCTCTTGGCCGAAACTGGAATCACCGCACCGCGAAGTACATGCTGCCGTCCGCGCCGCCGTCGAGGCAGCTCGCGACGATTGGAAGAACGACGAGCGGATCCTCGAAAAGATCCTCGCCCACCTGCAACGAGCGGAGCACAGCAGTGCGGAAGTCTTTCACCTGCTCGACGAGCTCGTACGGGAAAAACACGGGCGCTCAGAGTCGAGCATGAAGCGCCCCCCCGCGCCGAACCCGATGCTTGGAGACCAGGACTCACGGCAGACGAGCCAATCAGCCACAACCCCGTAATTCGCCACCCCTACCGTAAACCGAGCAATCAGCCACCCGCTTCCCGTACCCGTTCTTTGGCCAGCTCGCGCAGCTTGAATTTCTGGATCTTGCCGCTCGGGGTCGCCGGCATGCTTTCCACGATCTCGAGCCGCTCGGGAATGTATTGCCTGGCCGTCTTGCGCTCTTCGAACCAGCGCACCATCTCGGCGAAATCAAAGGTGGCGCCTGGCTTGAGCACGACGAAGGCGCAGGCGCGCTCGCCCAAGCGCTCGTCGGGATAACCAACCACCGCACAGGCGGCAATGGCCGGGTGGGCATAGAGGATGTTCTCGATCTCCATCACCGGCAGGTTTTCCCCACCACGGATGATGATGTCCTTGCTGCGGCCGTTGATGCGCAGATACCCTTCCTCATCGACGAACGCGAGATCGCCCGTATCGAACCAGCCCTCCTCGTCGGTGGCATTGAGATGTGGCCGTTTGAGATAGCCGCCGAAAAGCGAGGCACCGCGAATGTAAAGCTTTCCGGTCTGATAGGGAGAAAGGGGGCGGCCCTCGGCATCGCGCACCGAGATCTCGATGCCACGCAGCGGCCTGCCATCGGAGACCGCCGATTTCTCGAGCGCCCGCGCAGGTTCGGTCAAGGTGACCGCGCCGCATTCGGTCATACCCCAGGCCGAACAAAGTCGAATCCCCAGCAACCGGTGGGTGCGCTCGACGACGACCGGCGGGATCGGAGCCCCGGCGCTGACGAACGTTTTGAAGGAAGGCGCTGGCGCCTCCCCCTCCTCCACCGCCCGGCAAAGATCGGAGGCAAAGACCGCAGCGGCCATCCCGAAAGTAACCCCCTCTTGACGAGCGATGCGCAGCGCCGTCTTCGGTTCCCACACATCCAGAGTGATGGCGGTCGCATTCAGCACGACAGGCATCATGCAGAGGTAGGCAAAGCCGGTGAGGTGCGCCATCGGCGATGCGGAGAGAATGACGTCGTCCCGGCCGAGCCCTGTCACCTCGATATAGGGATCGAGGTTGGAGTAGAGCGTATTGTACGAATGCATGACCCCCTTGGGCTCCCCTGTCGTTCCCGATGTATAGAGGAGCAGCATCACGTCGTCGGGGCCGATGCGGGGGCCCGTCAGCGGCGGTGCGTCGTTGCGCAGCAGGATGCGGTCGAAAGAATTTCCTCCTTCGCCATCGACCACGACCACCTGCCGCAAGTGAGGCAGGCACCGCTGCAGCTCGAGCGCCATGGACTCGTGGTCGAAACCGCGATACCGTTTCGGAACGACGAAAACTTTTGATTCGGCAAGGTTTAGCATGAATTCCAGTTCATGCTGACGAAAGATCGGCATCACGGGATTGGCACAGGCTCCGAGCCGTCCGCAGGCAAGCCACAGGGCGACGAATTCCCATCGGTTGGGCAACTGGAAGGAAACGACATCACCGGCACCCACGCCCAGCAGCGCCAAGCCACGGGCGATGCAATCGGCCCGCTCGTCGAGTTCGCGATAGCTCAGGCGCTCGGGTTCCGCCCTGCCCTGACGCCAGGAAACGATGGCCGTCTTGTCCGGACACTCCTTCAGGGCACGCTGCATCGCCTCGTCGATCGTAACGTCGCGCCACAGGCCTGCAGCGATCATGGCAGGTCGGCGGCGAAAAAGTAAAACAGGGTTGAATTCCATGGTCTCCTCCTTTGACGCGCCCCTTTCGACGGGACGTTCGGGAAGCCACGCTAGCAGCCTGCGATTATCGTGTCAACCTGTTTTCAATAAAAATCATGCCACGAATCAAATTTTCGGGCGTAAACGTAAAGGTATTGACATTAACTTTCCCTTCCCCTAGACTGATCCTCGTCGGCGGAATGAAAAGAAAAACTGACGATAAAAGAAGGAGGGGGGGGAGATGGAGTTCTCGCTCAGCGAAGACCAACAGGCACTGATCGATGCAGCCGACCGGTTCGCCACGCAAAGGCTGAAACCGGGCTATCGTGCCCGCGAGCACGCAGGACGGATCGAAAGGGAGCTCGCGCGGGAGATGGGCCAGCTAGGGTTCATCGCGCCGGAGCTCCCCGTGGACTTCGGTGGCTCGGGGCTGGATCGCCTCAGCAGCGGCTTACTGCTCGAGAGTATCGCCAGGGGCGATTTCAACGTCGCCTATGTCAATCTCCTCGCCTCCTTGTGCGGGCAGATCGTTGCACAATACGGCCGCTCCTCCATGGCAAGGGAATGGTTGCGGGCAGTGACGGCGGGAGAGAAACTCATCGCGATCGCCCTGACCGAACCCCACGCAGGGTCGGACGCCGCCCGCATCCGGTTGCGAGCGCAGCGCAAAGGCGATCATTTCGTGCTCAACGGAGAGAAGGCCTCGATTTCGATGGCTACCCAAGCCGACGTGGCGGTAGTATTCGCCCGCACGGGTAGCGAATCCGAGGGAGCTCGCGGCATCAGCGCCTTTCTCGTACCGCTCGATTTGCCCGGCATCTCGCGCAGCGCCTTCGACGACGTGGGAACGCGCCCAGTAGGGCGGGGGGCGATCTTCTTCGACGGCGCTCACGTTCCGGCCGACATGATGCTCGGCGATGAAGGCCAGGGATTCGTGCAGGTCATGCAAGGATTCGACTTCAGCCGGGCCCTGATCGGCTTGCAGTGCATGGCAGTGGCCCGGGTGTCACTGGATGAAACCTGGCGCTACGTGCAGGAACGCGAGGCGTTCGGTCGGCCGATCGCCGAATTCCAGGGCGTGACCTTTCCCCTGGCCGAAGCCGAAACCCAGTACGAAGCCTGCCGCTGGCTGTGCCTGCGCACCTTATGGCTGAAAGACCAAGAGCTTCCGCACACGGCCGAGGCGGCGATGTGCAAGTGGTGGGCCCCCAAGCTCGCCTGCGAGATCATCCAGCAGTGCCTGATCGCCCACGGTCACGGAGGCTACAGCAACGATCTGCCGTTCGGTCAGCGCTACCGCGACGTGCTCGGTCTGCAGATCGGCGACGGCACCGCCAACATCATGAAGATGATCATCTCCCGGCAGATGCTCGCCCGGCATCGCCCCTAGAGTTTGGCCATGTTGTTATGCAGAACGTTGAGATAATGGATGAAGGTGATGCGATCGTCGAACGACAACCCCTTGAGCGCCTTGTCGTAGAAATCGTGGATCGGTTCGGCAAGATCGGCCCAGAGCTTCTCCCCTTTCGCGGTAAGGCGCACCTTGCGCGAGCGACGGTCCTCCTCGCCGGTGATGCGTTCGACGTACCCCTGGCGTTCCAGGCGGTTGAGGATGCCGAAAAGGTTCTGCCGGCTCACCAGCAGATAGCGGCTGAGCTCACCCACGGTCATCCCCTCGGCCGCCTGCGGACGGGAGAGTGCCCCGAGCACCGACCACTGCTGGGTGGTCACGCCAAACTCGCTCAGCGCCTGCGTCCCTTTGGTGTGCAGCGTGTTGGCCGTCTGAAAGAAACGGAAGAAGAGACGGTTGTTGATCTCGACGATGGCGAGGGTCTTTTCAGGGGTCAGATCCTTCATGGGCAACTCATGGCGCAAAGGCACGCGGCGGGAAAGAATAGGAAAGTATAACCGTAGGGGTCCCGGCACCGGGATCGCGTTCGATACCAAGGAGGAAGGAGGAAGATGATGAAAGGCTTGCGCGACAAAGTAGCGGTAATCACGGGCGGCGGAGGCGGGATCGGTGCGGCCATCTGCCGCCGCTTCGGCGAAGAAGGCACGGCTGTAGCGGTGCTCGATCTCAACGGCAAAGCCGCCGAGGAGGTGGCTGGGGAGATCCGTGCCGCCGGCGGCAAGGCCAAAGCCTACCCCGTCGACCTCACCGTACAGGAACAGGTACAGGCCACGGTGGCGGCGGTCGAGAATGATCTCGGCCCCATCGACATCCTCGTCAACAACGCGGGCTGGGACCGGGCGGCTCCTTTCCTCAAAACCGACAAGGCGCTGTGGGACAAGATCGTGGCGGTCAACCTCTACGGGCCGCTCTACATGCACCACGCAGTGCTGAGCCGGATGGCGGCACGCGGCAAGGGGCGGGTCGTGAACATCGCCTCGGACGCGGCGCGCGTGGGCTCGTCGGGCGAATCAGTCTATGCCTTTTGCAAAGGCGGGCTGGTGGCGTTCTCGAAAACGATCGCCCGCGAGCTCGCCCGGCAGAAGATCAACGTGAACGTCGTCTGCCCCGGCCCCACCGACACGGCACTCTTTCGCGATTTTGCCGGCGAAGGCGAACAAGGAGAGAAGCTGCGCGCGGCGCTCATCAAGGCAATCCCTTTCGGCCGTCTGGGCGAACCCGAAGACGTGGCGGGCATCGTGGTGTTTCTCTCCAGCGACGAAGCGGCCTTCATCACCGGCCAGGTCATCAGCGTCTCCGGCGGCCTGACGATGGCCGGCTGATCCACCCAAAAGGAAGGAGCAAGAAGATGGAATATCAGGACATTCTCTACACCAAGGTCGATGGCGTGGCCACGATCACGATCAACCGCCCGCAGCGCTACAACGCCTTCCGCGCCCAAACCTGCGAGGAAATGATCCACGCCTTCAAAGATGCAGACTTCGACCGCAGCATCGGCGTGGTGGTACTCACCGGCGCCGGTGACAAGGCGTTCTGCACCGGCGGAGACCAGAGCACCCACGAGGGCGGCTACGGCGGGCGTGGCACCATCGGCCTGCCGATCGAGGAAGTGCAGAGCGTGATCCGTGACATCGCCAAGCCGGTGATCGCGCGGGTGAACGGCTATGCGATCGGCGGCGGCAACGTGCTCGTGACGCTGTGCGATCTGGCGATCGCCTCCGAGACGGCGCAGTTCGGCCAGGTTGGTCCCAAGGTAGGCTCGGTGGATCCCGGATTCGGTACGGCGCTGCTGGCGCGCGTCGTGGGCGAGAAGAAGGCACGCGAAATCTGGTATCTATGCCGGCGCTACACGGCCCAGGAAGCGCTGGCCATGGGGCTCATCAATGCCGTGGTGCCGCCCGAGCGGCTCGATGAGGAAGTGCGCCGCTGGTGCGACGAGATCCTGGAGAAGAGCCCGACTGCGATCGCACTGGCGAAGAAGTCGTTCAACGTCGACACCGAGATGATCCGCGGCATGGGAGCGCTGGCGATGCAGGCGCTGCGCCTCTACTACGAGACGCCGGAATCGGCCGAGGGCGTGCGCGCGTTCCAGGAAAAACGCAAGCCCGATTTCCGCAAATACGTCAAATGAGGGCGCGTCGATGATCCGGGACGAGGAAACCTTGACGCTTCTGCTCGACACGATCGCCCGCTTCGTACGCGAGCGTCTGGTGCCGGCCGAGGCGGAAGTGGCGCGCACCGACCGCATCCCCGAGGAGATCGTCGCCGAGATGCGCCGCCTGGGGCTCTTCGGCCTGACGATCCCCGAAGAATACGGCGGCATGGGGCTCACCATGGAGGAAGAAGTGCGGGTGTACTTCGAAATGGGGCACACCTCGCCGGCCTTCCGTTCCTATTTCGGCACCAACTGCGGCATCGGCAGCCAGGCGATCGTCATCGACGGGACGCCGGAGCAGAAAGCCCGCTATCTGCCCCGCCTCGCCTCCGGCGAGCTCATCGGCTCCTTCGCTCTGACGGAACCGGGCGCCGGGTCGGACGCAGCAAGCCTGAGGACGACCGCGGTGCGTGAAGGCGACTGTTATGTGCTCAACGGCACCAAACGCTTCATCACCAACGCCCCGGAAGCCGGCATCTTCACCGTGATGGCCCGCACCGATCCTGCCAAAAAAGGAGCCGACGGCATCTCCGCCTTCCTCGTCGAGCGCGACACACCGGGCCTGTGGGTCGGCCCGCCCGACGTCAAAATGGGCCAGCGCGGGGCCCACACCGCCGACGTCGTCTTCGAGAACTGCCGCGTGCCGGCCGAAAACCTCATCGGCGGACGCGAAGGCCAAGGCTTCAAGACGGCGATGAAAGTGCTCGACAAAGGGCGCATCGCCATCGCCGCAACCGCGGTCGGCGTGGCCGAGCGCATGCTGCAGGATGCGCTGCGCTACGCCTGTGAGCGTGAGCAGTTCGGCAAGCCCATCGCCGAATTCCAGCTAGTCCAGGCGATGCTCGCCGACAGCCAGGCCGAGATCTACGGCGCGCGCTGCACGGTGCTCGATGCCGCGCGCCTGCGGGATGCGGGAGAGAACGTCAACCTGCAGGCGGCCTGCGCCAAGATGTTCGCCACCGAGATGTGCGGCCGCGTGGCCGACCGGGCCGTGCAGATCCACGGCGGCGCGGGGTACATGGCCGAATACGGCATCGAGCGCTTCTACCGCGACGTGCGGCTCTTCCGCATCTACGAAGGCACCACGCAGATCCAGCAGCTGGTGATCGCGCGCAACCTCATCCGTTCGGGGAAAATCTACGGCTGAGTCGCGTCCACGTCCAAGGGTTCGCGCAACGCAAAACCGAACGCCTGCCGCTCGCTGGCAGGTGCTCGAGTCGCGTACCGGCCGTTCGTGTCTCGCTCATGTTCAGCCAATGCTCCCCATCTCCGCCCGAAAATGCCGCGCATAGCGCCGCGAGACGCGTTCGGCCGACAGCAATACCGGCACGTCCGCGCACCGGAAATCCGCATCCAGCGCGGGCGCACCGCACAGCCACGCCCCCGCGTTGAGGTAGGCCTTGAGGAGCGCCGGGCAAGGTGCCGGCTCGGCGCGTGTCGCCCCTTCGACCTCAGGCAGCGGCCGGCGCGGCGTGACGCGATATTCGATCGGTGCAGCGCGTTCCGCCCACTGTGCCACAAACAGGGCATGAACCGCGTCGAGCCCCGCATGCAGCGGCACCGACGCCAACCCGAAGAGATAACGGTAGCCGCGCACGTCCAGATAGCTCGCCAGGCCGGCAAAGAGCAGCGCGATCACCCCGCCATGACGGTGTCCCGGCGCGATGCAGGCCCGCCCCACCTCCACCATGCGCTCGCGCAAGGGGTCGAGGCGCACCAGATCGTATTCCTGCTCGGAATACAAGCCGCCCACGCGCTTCGCCCCTTCCGGCGTGAGCACGCGATAGCAGCCGACCACGCGCTGCTCCACCCGGTCGCGCACGATGAGGTGCTCGCAATACGGATCGAAGAAATCGCAATCGAGCCCAGGAATACGGCTCGTCAAACGCGCCCCGAGTTCATCGTGAAAGACGCGGTAGCGCAGACGCTGCGCCTCATACACGTCGAGCTCGCTCGCGGCGAGCGCCAGTTCATAGCGTCCCAGCGCCGGCAAGGTGGCGCGCTGGTGTTGCACGGCAACGGCAAGGGTCATGACGGCTCCTGCGGCACGAGTCCCGATCGGGACGACGGCGGCAGAGTAAGCACGTCAGGTTACATGGTGATGTCAACGGCACATCGCTGCAACCCTTCCCTCACCCCAGCACCCCACCCAGGAAACCGCACCCGCCGACCACTGCCCAAGGCGGCACGCGCCAGAAGAGCAGCGCGACAAAGGCGACGAGCGCGAGACAGAAATCCTGCGGCTGCAGGATCGCGCTGGTCCACACCGGCTGATAGAGCGCGGCAAGCAGGAGGCCGACCACTGCGGCATTGACGCCGGCGAGCGCCGCCTGCGTGTGCCGCAGGTGGCGCCATTTCGCCCAGAACGGCAGTGCGCCGAGGATCAGGAAGAACGAAGGCAGGAAAATCGCGGTGAGCGCGAGCAGACCGCCCGTCCAGCCCGCCGGCGGTATCTCGCGAACGGCACCGAGAAAAGCCGCGAAGGTGAAGAGCGGCCCCGGCACCGCCTGCGCCGCCCCGTAGCCGGCGAGGAACGTCTGCGCGTCCACCCAGCCGCGCGGCACCGTCTCCGCCTGCAGCAGCGGCAGCACCACGTGCCCTCCGCCGAAGACGAGCGCGCCGGCGCGGTAGAATGCATCGACGAGCGTGAGCGTGGGGTTTTCGGTCAAGTGGGCGAGCAGCGGCAGGACCACGAGCAGCGCGGCGAAGAGCGCGAGCCAAAAGAGGCCGATCCGCCGTCGCATCGCGATCGGCAACGGCTCGGGCGGCGGTAATTCCCGCCCTGGGAGTAGTGCCAAACCGGCCACGCCCGCCGCCGCGATGACCGCCACCTGCACCCAAGCCAGCGGCGCGAGCGCGACGCAGCACGCCGCCACCGTCATCAGCGTCACGCGCCGCGCATCGGGACACAGCGTGCGCGCCATGCCCCACACCGCCTGCGCCACCACCGCCACCGCCGCCACTTTCAAACCGTGCAAGACGCCGGCGGGAACCGCCTGGGCGTAGTGCGTCAGGCCCAGCGCGAACAGGATCATCGCCACCGCCGAGGGCAGGGTGAACCCGAGCCAGGCGGCGAGCGCCCCGCCGTAGCCGGCCCGCAGATAGCCTAATGCCATTCCCACCTGACTGCTCGCCGGTCCCGGCAGGAACTGGCACAGCGCCACCAGATCGGCATATTCCCGCTCGTCGAGCCAGCCACGGCGCACCACGAACTCCTCGCGAAAATAGCCCAGATGCGCGATCGGCCCGCCGAACGACGTCAGCCCCAGGCGCAGAAAGACGAACAAGACGTCCCACGCCCCTGCCCTTTTTCGTTCCCCGTTCATTGCCCCTCCCTCCACATCTGCGCCGGGCACATCGACCGCCTGGTCGACTCAGGATAGTCGGTGAACGGTTTTTCGGGTATCGCATGCTTGACATCATTCAATACTTCAACAATAATGGAAATATGGAAATGTTACTTGCTGCCGAACTCCTCGCCGCGCTGGGGCACGAAACGCGGCTCGCCATCTTCCGCCTGCTCGTCGAAGCTGGGCCGCAGGGTCGCTATCCGAACGAACTGAGCGAAGCGCTCGGCCTGCCTCCCACCACACTGTCCTTCCACCTCGCGCATCTGAACCGCGTCGGTCTCATCCGCCGGCACAAAGAGGGGCGGTACCTGCGCTACGCCGCTGCTTACGAGACGATGGACGAACTCCTTGCCTTCCTCACGCAGAACTGCTGCGGCGGGGTCACTTGCCTCTCTGGGGCGGCAACCGGACCCAGCGAAAAACGCCCTCCGACGACCATCCTTGCGCCCCAAGGAACATGACGATGACGAAAACCGTGCTCGTGCTGTGCACGCACAATGCCTGCCGCTCGCAACTGGCAAAAGCTATTCTCACGCACGACCTCGCTCCCGCGGTGCGGGCGATTTCGGCGGGCACCCGGCCGGCGAACGAAGTGCCGGCCGAAGTGTTCGCCGCGCTGCGCCTCGCCGGCCTGCCGGCCGATGGGCTCGTGCCCAAATCCCTCGACGCCGTGCTCGACGAACCGGTCGAGCTCGTCGTCACCGTCTGCGACGACGCCAAGGAATCCTGCCCCGTCTTCCCGCGTCCGGTGCCACGGCTGCACGTTGCCTTCCCCGACCCGATGGGGCAGCCGCTTGCGCGTTTCCTCGAAGTGCGCGACGAAATCCGCGCCAGGCTGGTGCCTGCCGTTCGCCAGGCTCTGGATGCTGAACGAGGAGCCCGTCCATGAGCGCTCCCGCCTCGCCTTTGGGATTCTTCGAACGCTATCTCACGCTCTGGGTGCTCCTGTGCATCGGTGCCGGCATCGGGCTAGGGCAGGCGCTGCCCGAGGTGTTCGCGGCACTCTCCCGCTGCACGGTGGCCGAAGTCAATTTGCCGGTGGGTCTCCTCATCTGGGTAATGATCGTCCCGATGCTGGTGAAGGTCGATTTCAGCGCCCTGCACGACCTGCGCCGCCACGTGCGCGGCATCGGCGTGACGCTCTTCGTCAATTGGCTGGTCAAACCCTTTTCGATGGCATTCTTCGGCTGGTTCTTCATTCGCCAGCTTTTTGCCCCGTGGCTACCGGCCGGCGAAATCGATGCCTATCTCGCCGGGCTCATCCTGCTCGCCGCTGCGCCGTGCACGGCGATGGTCTTCGTCTGGAGCCGGCTCGCCGACGGCGACCCGCTGTTCACCCTCACCCAGGTGGCCGTCAACGATCTCATCATGGTCTTCGCCTTCGCGCCGCTCGTCGGTTTTCTGCTCGACCTGTCGGCGATCACGGTACCGTGGCAGACGCTCGTCGCCTCGGTGCTCCTCTACCTCGTCATTCCGGTCGTCCTCGCCCAACTCTGGCGCAAACGGCTCATCAAACGCGGCGAGGCGGCCTTTGCCGCGGCGATGCGCCGCATCGCGCCGTGGTCGACGGCGGCGCTCCTTGCCACCTTGGTGCTGATCTTCGCCTTCCAGGGGCAGGCCATCCTCGCGCAGCCTCTGGTAATCGCACTGTTGGCCATTCCCATCGTGGTGCAGGTCGCCTTCAACGCCGCACTCGCCTACGGTCTCAACCGCGCCTTGGGCGAGGACCACGCCGTCGCCTGCCCGTCGGCCCTGATCGGTGCCTCCAACTTCTTTGAACTGGCGGTGGCCACGGCCATCAGCCTGTTCGGTCTTGCCTCCGGTGCGACGCTCGCCACGGTGGTCGGCGTGCTGATCGAAGTGCCGGCCATGTTGCTTGTCGTGAAATTCGTGCGTCTCTCACGCGGCTGGTACGAACACCGCACGGTGTGAGCCACGACCCCTGCCCGCCGGCGACGGTAGGCAAACCTCCCTCCCTCGAACCCAAGGAGTTCCATCATGCCCAAACTCGAAGTCTTCGATCCCGCCCTGTGCTGCGCGACCGGCGTCTGCGGCGTCGATGTCGACCCGGCGCTCGCGCAATTCGCCGCCGATCTCAAGTGGCTGGAAGCGCACGGCGTGACGGTCGAACGCCACAACCTCGGCCAGGACCCCGCCGCGTTCGCCACCAATCCGCGCGTGCTGGCGCTTTTGCAACAGGGCAACGACCGCCTGCCGGCCGTTTTTCTCGACGGCGAACTGCTCGCCAGCGGCGCCTACCCCGATCGCCACGCGTTGGCCGCAAAACTCGGCCTGACCGATGTTTCCGCCACCGACGCCCCGGCAAGCGGCACCTGCTGCGCCGCTCAACCCGCCGCCGTCCAGGGCAAAAGCTGCTGTTGAACGCCACCAACAAGGAATCCGCCACCATGAACCTGCTCACCCTCGACACACGCTATCTCTTCTTCACCGGCAAGGGCGGAGTCGGCAAGACCTCGCTCTCCTGCGCCACCGGCCTCTCCCTGGCGCAGCGCGGCAGGAAAGTTCTCATCGTCAGCACCGACCCGGCCTCCAATCTGAGCGAAGTACTCGGCACGCCGGTCGGGCATGCCCCGACGCCGATCGTGGGGGCGCCGAACCTTTTTGCGCTCGATCTCGACCCGCGCGCCGCGGCAGCGGCCTACCGCGAACGCATGGTCGCACCCTACCGTGGCATCTTGCCCGAGGCGGCCATCCAGAGCATGGAAGAGCAGTTTTCCGGGGCCTGCACCGTGGAAATTGCCGCCTTCGACGAATTCGCGCGACTCTTGGGCGACCCATCCGCCACCGCCGGATTCGACCACGTCATCTTCGACACCGCCCCTACCGGTCACACCCTGCGGCTCCTCACCCTGCCGAGCGCCTGGGATGAATTCATCGCATCCACGACCGGTGGCGCCTCCTGCCTGGGGCCGCTCGCCGGGCTACAGCAACAGCGCGAACGCTACGCCGCCACGGTCGCCCGGCTGGGCAATCCGGCCGAGACCACCCTGGTGCTCGTCAGCCGTCCCGAACGCGCCGCGCTGCGCGAGGCCGAGCGCACCCGCGTCGAGCTGGCAGAACTCGGCATCCGCAACCTGCATCTGGTGATCAACGGGCTATTCGCCGACGAAACCGGCGACGATGCCATCGCCCGTGCCATGGCCGAGCGTCACGCCGCGGCGCTTGCCGCCATCCCACCCGGACTCGCCGCCCTGCCGCAAAGTACCCTGCCCTTCCTGCCGCGCGGTACGACCGGGCTTGCCGGTTTGCAGCAATTGCTCTCTGGCACGCCACCCGCCCCGCAGGGGCCGGTAGCGCTGCCGGAAGTCACCGACCTGCCGCCAGGCTTGTCCGCTTTTATCGACGAACTTGCCCGCCAGGATCACGGCGTCGTCCTCACCATGGGCAAAGGCGGCGTGGGCAAGACTTCGGTAGCTGCGGCGATTGCGCTCGCGCTCGCCGAGCGCGGCAAGAAAGTCACCTTGTCGACCACCGACCCGGCGGCGCACCTTGCCGACGCGCTCGCGGGCGAAACCGCCGGCCTCACGGTGACGCGCATCGACCCGGCTGCCGAACTCGCCCGTTACACCTCCGAAGTACTCGAACAAAAGGGCAAGGACCTCACGCCAGAGGCGCGCGCCATGCTGGAAGAAGACCTACGCTCGCCCTGCACCGAGGAAATCGCCGTCTTCCGCGCCTTCGCCCACACCGTGGCCGGCGGTACCTCCGGTTTCGTCGTGCTTGACACGGCACCTACCGGCCATACCATTCTGTTGCTCGACGCGACCGAGGCTTACCACCGCGAAGTCCTGCGCACCCAGGGCGACCTGCCCGAAGCGGTGCGCGAACTGCTGCCGCGCCTGCGCGACCCTGACTTCACGCACGTCTGCATCGTCACCCTACCGGAATCCACGCCGGTTTCCGAAGCCGAGGCGCTCGAAGCCGACCTCGAGCGCGCCGGCATCCACCCCTTCGGCTGGGTGATCAACCAGTCGCTGCTCGCGAGCGGCACGCGCCATCCGTGCCTTGCCGAACGCGCCGCCTACGAACTGCCCTTCATCCGCCGCGTACAGCAACACACACGCGGCCGCTGCGTGCTGATTCCGTGGTTCGCCCGAGAGCCGGTCGGCCGCGACGGTCTGTGGCAGCTCGTCGATGCCGGGGAAAAGAGCCGTTACTGCGCTGCGGCCTGAGGCAGGAAAAGGAAAGGGACGCCTCGTTGCACCGAACGCCCCTTTCCACGCTCACCACCAGTATGTGGGATACGCTCGCCCCGTGCGCAAGTTATTGACGATCAACGCCACCCCGACCAGGGCGAGCGCCCCGCATAAGGTCGGCGTGAGCAAGAACGGCCACGACGCCCCCGAGAGCATGACGATGACCGGGTTCGAGCCGGCCGGCGGATGGACGGTACGGGTGAGTTGCATCCCGGCGATCGTGCAGCCCGCCGCCAGCGCCATGCTCCACCAAGCATCCCCGAGCAGATGCAGGAACACCAAGCCCACGAGTGAAGCGAGCAAGTGGCCACCGATCACGTTGCGCGGCTGGGAAAAGGGGCTATCGGGAAATCCAAAGAGCAACACGCAACTGGCGCCGAACGAACCCAGAACGAGCGGCAGCTGCGCCCGGCTCGAAGCATAGGCCACCACGGCGATCGCGATTGCCCCCCGAGTCCGGCCCAAGCGATATCCCCCAAAGGGGCTCGCGGCGGGCATACGGCACCGCCAATTTTCCATTTGCTGACGAATCCGATCATGAGGGGCTCCCAAGGCGTCGTCGAAAGATGGCGTGCAAGAGACACGAAACTGATAATACAGACCTGTCTGTATATGTCAACTTGGGCTTGCCCTTCTCTTCCCATATACTTCACCTTGCCTGCCACAGCGATGCTTCCGATGCGCGACACCCGCCAGCTCCTACTCGATACGGCCGAGCGCCTTTTCTACGCTCACGGCTACCACGCCGTCGGCATCGATCGGATCGTGGCCGAATCCGGCGTCTCCAAGATGACGCTCTACAAACACTTTCCCTCGAAGGACGCCCTGATCGCCGCCGTCCTCGAGCGACGCGACGCAGCGTTTCGCGCTGCGATGGATGCCTTCGTCGCCTCGTTCGACTCACCTTGGGAACGACTCGAAGCGGTGTTCGTCTGGCACGAACGCTGGTTCAACGAACCCACCTTCAACGGCTGCATGTTCATCAGCGCCGCGGCGGAGTATCCAGCACCGGATGATCCGATCCACCTCGCCGCCAAGGCTCACAAGGAAGCGATCCGAAAGAAGATCAAAGAGATCGTGTCACCACTCACCGAGGAATCCGCCGCCGGACGCCTCGCTGCACAAGTACTCTTGCTCCTCGAAGGAGCCATCGTGACGGCGCTCGTGCTCGGAGAGAAAGATTCCCCTCGCAGCGCCTGGCAAGCAACCCAGACCATCCTGGCGCAGAGCAGACCGAAGACGACAGCACCGACCGTTTCGGCTGATTCGTCCACCCCGCGGCACGATGCGTTATCATGAATGCTTCGCATCGATGCCGTGGAGAAACAGGTACGCCATGAACGAAGTCACCGACTTCGGCTTCCGCAAGGTACCCGAACCCGAAAAGAAACACCTCGTTGGCCGGGTATTTTCCTCGGTCGCCGGCAAGTACGACCTGATGAATGATCTCATGTCGCTCGGCCTGCACCGGCTGTGGAAAAAGTTCGCCGTGACCGTCTCCGGCGTACGCCCCGGCCACCGCGTGCTCGACATCGCCGGCGGCACGGGCGATCTGGCGCTCGCCTTCGCCCGGCGCGTGGGCCCCACCGGGGAAGTCTGGCTCACCGACATCAACGGTGCCATGCTCGCGCGCGGGCGCGACCGGCTCCTCGACGAAGGGGTGCTCGTGCCCACGGCGCAGTGCGACGCCGAAGCGCTCCCCTTCCCCTCGGATCATTTCGACTGCGTCAGCGTCGCCTTCGGCCTGCGCAACATGACGCACAAGGAAACGGCGCTCGCCGAGATGCACCGCGTGCTCAAGCCCGGCGGGCGACTCCTCGTGCTCGAATTCTCCCGCGTCTGGGGGCCGCTCTCCCCCGCCTATGACCTCTATTCCTTCAAGGTCCTACCTTGGCTGGGCGAGAAAATCGCCCACGACGCCGAGAGCTACCGCTACCTCGCCGAATCGATCCGTGTGCATCCCGACCAGGAAACGCTCAAGGCAATGATGGAACGCATCGGCTTTCATCGCGTCGATTATTACAACCTCACCGCCGGCGTGGTCGCCCTGCACCTCGGCCGCAAGCTGTAAGCCCTTAACGGAGGTCCCATGAAACGCCCCTTCCTCACCCTGCTGCTCGCGCTCTTCGCCTCCTTTACTTTCTTCGACGCAGCCGAAGCCAAACGCCTCGGCGGCGGCAGCGGTGGCGGCCTGCAGCGCAACATCACCCCCTCTGCCCCCCTCTCCCCGGCGCCGAAACCGGCAAGTCCGACCTCTCCCACCCAGGCCCCCGCCCAGCGCCAGACACCGGCGCAGCAACCCAGCACCACGCCGCAGCCGGCGCCCAAACGCTCCTGGCTCGGTCCCCTCGCTGGACTCGCTGCCGGCCTAGGGCTGGCAGCGCTCTTCCAGCACCTGGGCTTGAGCGAAGAATTCGGTTCTCTGCTCCTCCTCGTGCTCTTCGCCGTCGTGCTCTTCGCCCTCTTTCGCCGCTTCGCCGGAGCACGGCGCGCGCCCGAACCGGCCTACGCCGGAGCGACCGAGCGCACGATGACCGGGCCCGCCACGAGCGCGCCCCCTGCAGCGCCGGCCAACGGCACTCCGGTCGCTGACGACCTGCGCGCCCAGCTCGACGAAGCCGCCTTCCTCGCCGAAGCCAAGCGGCGTTTCGTCGAACTGCAGGCAGCGCACGACCGCGGCGACTGGGAAGCCATTGCCTCCCTCGTCACGCCGGAGCTGCTCGCCGACCTGCGCCGCCAGGGTGGGCAGACTCCCGGTGAGAAGACCGACATCGTGATGCTGGAAGCGCGCCTCGTCGATCTCGCCCTCGAAGGGGACCACTACGTCGCCACGGTCGAATTCTCCGGTAGCCTGCGCGAGTCGCGCGACGCCCCGCCGCAACCCTTCAGCGAATACTGGCATCTGGTCAAACCGCTCCACGGCGGCGGCTGGCGGCTTGCCGGCATCCAACCGGTTGCCTGAACCATGTGGCAAGGGGTGCTCACGGCGGCGCTCGAGCGTCACCTCGACGAAGTCCCCTGGTGGCGCGAGCGGCTCGCCGCCCACGCCGGCGCTGCGGTACGCCTCGAAATCGAACCCTTGCCGCCCTTGGGATTGCGAATCGACGCAAACGGCCGACTGCTGCCCGATGCTGCCGTTGCGCCCGCCGTGACGATCCGCCTGCGCCTCGAAGAAGTCCTGCGGCGGAGGCTGCTCGCCGAAGGCGCCGCGGTGCGCACGCACGTCGAGGGCGAAGCGGCGATCGCCGAGCTGCTCGCCAAGGCTTTCTCCGAACCTGCCCCAACGCTGGAACACTGGTTTGCCGAGCGGTTTGGCCCCATCCTGGGGCTGCGCCTGCATGCGCTCATGCGCGCCGGTCTCGCCGCCCTGCGCAATGCCGGCGCGGCGATCGGCGGCAACCTGATCGAAACCCTGAAAGAAGAAGAGGGGCTGCTCCCCTCTCGCGCCGAATACGAACGGCTGCAGGCAGACGCGGCGGCGCTCACCCGCGAACTCGACGCCCTACGCCGGCGCATCGCACGCCTGGCCTCCGGCACAGCGGCACACAAGTGAAAAAGGCCGCATGTCGCGGCCTTTTTCTTTTCCACCTCCGAACAGCAGGCGGCTCAGGTGCCGCCCACGCGGTTCTTCAGGCGCTTCATCTGCTCGATCGTCTGCAGCTGCGCCACGGCCTCGAGCAGCTCGGCCTGCGCCCGCGCGTAGTCGATCTTCGCCTGCTGGTCCTTCAAAGCCTCCTCGGCCCGGCGCTTGGCCTCCATCGCCCGCGCCTCGTCCAGATCGCGGCCGCGGATCGCCGTATCGGCGAGCACCGTCACCAGGCTGGGCTGCACCTCCAGCATGCCGCCAGCCACGAAAATGATCTCCGGCTCCTCGCGATCCGGCACCTTGATGCGCACTGCTCCCGGACGGATACGGGAAAGCAGCGGCGCATGCCCCGGCAGCACCCCCAGCTCGCCCGCCTCGCCGGGCAGCACGACCAGCTCCGCGAGCCCCGAGAAAATCTGCTCCTCGGCGCTCACGACATCGACATGTACGGTCATCGCCATCTTTGCATCCCCTCGTCGAAGGCGCCGCGGACGAGATGCCGCGGCGCGCGATCACGGCCGCCACAACACCACGGCGGCCGAGACCGTCATTGCAGTTTCTTGGCCTTTTCCATCGCTTCGTCGATGGTGCCGACCATGTAGAACGCCTGCTCGGGAATGTCGTCGCACTGCCCTTCGACGATCATCTTGAAGCCGCGGATCGTCTCCTTGAGCGGCACGAACTTGCCGGGGCTGCCGGTGAACACCTCGGCCACGTGGAAGGGCTGCGACAGGAAGCGCTGGATCTTGCGCGCGCGGGCCACGACCAACTTGTCTTCCGGCGAGAGTTCGTCCATGCCGAGAATGGCGATGATGTCGCGCAGTTCCTTGTAGCGCTGCAGCGTCGCCTGCACGGCACGGGCCACGTTGTAGTGCTCCTCACCCACGACGAGCGGGTCGAGCTGGCGCGAGGTGGAATCGAGCGGATCGACCGCGGGATAGATCCCCAGCGCGGCGATGTCGCGCGACAGCACCACGGTCGAGTCGAGGTGAAGGAAGGTGGTGGCGGGCGACGGGTCGGTCAGGTCGTCCGCCGGCACATACACCGCCTGGATCGAGGTGATCGAACCCACCTTGGTCGAGGTGATGCGCTCCTGCAGCTTGCCCATCTCCTCGGCGAGCGTCGGCTGGTAACCCACCGCCGAAGGCATCCGCCCGAGTAGCGCCGACACTTCGGTACCGGCCAGCGTGTAGCGGTAGATGTTGTCGACGAAGAAGAGGATGTCGCGACCCTCGTCGCGGAACTTCTCCGCCATGGTCAGACCCGTGAGCGCCACGCGCAGACGGTTGCCCGGCGGCTCGTTCATCTGGCCGAAGACCATCGCCACCTTGTCGAGAACGTTCGACTCCTGCATCTCATGGTAGAAGTCGTTGCCCTCGCGGGTACGCTCGCCCACACCGGCGAACACCGACAGACCCGAGTGCTGCTTGGCGATGTTGTTGATGAGCTCCATCATGTTGACGGTCTTGCCCACGCCGGCGCCGCCGAACAGACCCACCTTGCCTCCTTTGGCAAAGGGGCAGATGAGGTCGATCACCTTGATGCCGGTCTCCAGCAGCTCCACCGACGGGGAGAGCTCGTCGAATTTCGGCGCCTTCTGGTGGATCGAGCGGTATTCTTCGGCCTGGATGGGGCCGGCCTCGTCGATGGGGCGCCCCAGCACGTCCATGATGCGGCCCAGCGTGCCGGAACCGACCGGAACGGAGATCGGCGCCCCCGTGGCCTTGACTTTCATGCCGCGACGCAGCCCATCGCTGGAGCCCAAGGCGATGGTACGCACCACGCCGTCGCCCAACTGCTGCTGCACCTCGAAGGTGAGCCCCGTCTCGGCGAACTCACTCGTATCTTCGAGCTTCAAGGCCTCGTAGATTTTCGGCATCTCGTCGCGGGGGAACTGAATGTCCACCACCGCGCCGATGCATTGAACGATCGTACCCGTTGTCATCGTGTCTTTCCTCGATTGTGCATTGTCCGTCACACCGCCGCCGCGCCGCCGACGATCTCGGCGAGCTCTTTCGTGATCGCCGCCTGCCGCGATTTGTTGTAGACGAGCTGCAGTTCCTTGATCACGTTGCCCGCGTTGTCGGAAGCCGCCTTCATCGCCACCATCCGGGCGCTCTGCTCGGAAGCCATGTTCTCGGCCACCGCCTGGTAGACGATCGCCTCGATGTAGCGCACCAGCAGCTCCTCGATGACCGACTGGGGATCGGGCTCATAGAGGTAATCCCACGCGTGCTCCGGCGCCCCCAGCCGCTCCCCGGTGAGCGGCAGCAGCTGCTCGATCACCGGCTCCTGTCTCATCGTATTGATGAAACGGGTGTAGGCGAGATGCACCGCATCGATCTCACCGGCGGTGTAGGCGTCGAGCAGCACGCGCACCGGGCCGATGAGCTGGTCGAGGTGCGGCACGTCGCCCAGGTGCGTGCGCTGGGCCACGACGTTGGCCTTGATGCGCTGCATGAACCCCAGGCCTTTGTTGCCAATGGCCACCACACGGATGTCCTCGACCCCACTGCCTTCCCACGCCTTCATGGCAGTGACGGTGTGGCGCAGAATGTTGGTGTTGAGGCCGCCACAGAGCCCCTTGTCGGTCGTCACGAGAATGAGCCCGACCCGCTTCACCGCTTCCTTCTGGATGAGGAAGGGGTGACGGAACTCGGTCACATTGGCGTGCGACAGGTTTGCGGCGAGCCGGCGGATCTTCTCGGCGTAGGGACGGGCCGTCCGCATCCGCTCCTGGGCTTTGCGCATCTTGGAGGCCGCCACCATTTCCATGGCTTTGGTGATCTTGCGCGTGTTCTGCACGCTCTTGATCTTGCCCCGTATCTCTTTGCTACCGGCCATATCCCGTTTCTCCTAGTGATCGTCGCCCGTACGCTCAGACCCAGGATTTCTTGAACGCGGCGATCGCATCCTTGAGGCGCTGCTCGTCTTCGGCAGAGAGCTCGCCCGTCTTCAGGATGCGCTCCATCACGTCGGGCAGCTGCTGCGCCACGTACTGGTGCATGTCGTGTTCGCAGGCGAGCACTTTCTCCACCGGCACGTCGTCGAAGAAGCCGTTGTTGACCGCCAGCAGCGACACCGCCATCTGGGCGATGTTCATCGGCGAGTATTGCGGCTGCTTCAAGAGCTCGGTGACGCGGCGACCACGCTCGAGCTGCTTGCGGGTAGCTTCGTCCAGGTCGGAGGCGAACTGCGCGAACGCCGCCAGTTCCCGATACTGGGCAAGGTCGGTCCGGATACCGCCCGAGAGCTTCTTGATGACCTTGGTCTGGGCCGCACCGCCCACCCGCGACACCGAGATGCCGGGGTTGACCGCCGGGCGGATGCCGGCGTTGAAGAGGTCGGTCTCGAGGAAGATCTGGCCGTCGGTGATCGAGATCACGTTGGTGGGCACGAAGGCGGACACGTCGCCGGCCTGCGTTTCGATGATCGGCAGCGCCGTGAGCGAACCGGTCTTGCCCTTGACCTCACCCTTGGTGAAGTTCTCGACGTACTGCTCGTTGACGCGCGCGGCGCGCTCGAGCAGGCGCGAGTGCAGGTAGAACACGTCGCCCGGATAGGCTTCGCGCCCCGGCGGACGGCGCAGCAGCAACGAAATCTGGCGGTAGGCCCAAGCCTGCTTGGTGAGATCGTCGTAGATGATGAGCGCGTCCATGCCGCGGTCGCGGAAATACTCGCCCATGGTGCAACCGGCATAGGCGGCCAGATACTGCATGGCGGCGGATTCGGAGGCGGGCGAGGCGACGACGGTGGTGTATTCCATCGCGCCGTGCTCTTCGAGCTTGCGCACTACGTTGGCGATGGTCGAGGCCTTCTGCCCGATCGCCACGTAGATGCAGTACATGTTCTGGCCTTTCTGGTTGATGATCGTATCGACGGCCACCGCGGTCTTGCCGGTCTGGCGGTCGCCGATGATCAGCTCGCGCTGGCCGCGGCCGATCGGGATCATGGTATCGACGGCCTTCAGGCCCGTCTGCACCGGCTGCGACACCGACTTACGCCAGATGACGCCCGGGGCCACTTTTTCGATCTTGTCGGTGAGCTTCGCTTCGATCGGACCCTTGCCGTCGATCGGTTGCCCCAGGGCATTGACCACGCGCCCGAGCAGTTCGGGGCCAACCGGCACTTCGAGGATGCGGCCAGTAGCCTTGACCGTGTCGCCTTCGGAGATGTGCTCGAAGTCGCCGAGCACCACGGCACCGACCGAGTCGCGCTCCAGGTTGAGCGCGAGCCCGTAGGTGTTGCCGGGAAACTCCAGCATTTCGCCCTGCATCGCGTCGGCCAGACCGTGGATACGGCAGATGCCGTCGGCAATCGACACCACGGTGCCCTCGTTGCGGGCCTGGGCCGATAGCTGCAGGTTCTGGATCCGGCTCTTGATCAGGTCGCTGATTTCAGAGGGATTGAGTTGCATCGAATGACTCCTAGATTTTGAGCGCAGCGGCCAGGTTCGCGAGCTTGCCACGTACGGAAGCGTCGATCACTTCGTCGCCCACCTGCACTCGCACCCCTCCGATCAGATCCGGATCGACGGCGACTTCGAGCTGCAGTTTTTTCTTGAAATGGGCTTCCAGGTCTTGCTTGAGGCGTTCCCGCGCCGCATCGTCGAGCGGAAATGCGCTCGTGACCTTGGCGACGGCGACCCCTTCGTGATCGTTCTTCCGGGCGACGAACAGCGCATGGATTTCGGGCAGCAACAGCACGCGGTCGTTCTGCACCAGCAACCGCACGAAGTTCTGCACCGCCTCGGGCAACGGCTGATCGGCGCCTGCGAGCTCGAGGAGCACACGCGCCTTGCTGTCATCGTCGACCTTGGGATCGAGCAGCACGGTGCGCACTTCGTCGAGCGTGACGAGGGCGGCGAGCCGCTCCAGCGCTTGCGACCAGGCCTCCAGCGCACCGGCCCCCAGCGCCAGCGAGAACGCAGCCTCCGCATAGGGGCGAGCGATGGTGACTTTTTCGGCCATGGCTTAGACGAGTTCCTGTTTGAGGTTGGCCAAGAGCTCGGCGTGAGCCTTGGCGTCGATCTCGCGGCGCAGGATACGTTCGGCGCCGGCGACGGCGAGCCGGGCAACTTCCTCGCGCAGATCGTCTTTGATCCGCTCGACGGCGGCGCGCGCCTCCTGCTCGGCCGCTTCGCGCGCCTGAGCGATGAGACGGGCCGCTTCCGCCCGGGCTTCTTCCATCAGCTTGGCGATCTGCTTGTCGGCGGCCGCGCGCAGCTGGGCCGCCTCCTCGCGCGCCTTGCGCAGTTCTTCGACGGCTTTCTTCTCGGCGAGCGCCAGATCCGCCTTCGCCTTGTCGGCCGCCGCCAGCCCCTCCGCGATCTTGGCCGAACGCTCGTCGAGCGCCTTGACGATCGGCGGCCACACGTATTTCATCGTGAACCAGCCAAGGATGAAGAACACCACCAGCTGGGCGATGAGGGTTGCGTTCAAATTCACGACGTCTGCCCCCTATGAAAAAACGGATGGGCGTTCACGACTCCGAGGATCAGAGCTGGAACGGGTTGGCGAACGCGAACATCATCGCGATACCGACGCCGATCAGGAACGCCGCGTCGATCAGACCGGCGAGCAGGAACATCTTGGTTTGCAGCGCGTTCATCAGCTCGGGCTGACGGGCGGAGGCTTCGAGGTATTTCGACCCCATGATGCCGATACCGATACAGGCGCCGATGGCCCCAAGACCGATGATGAGACCAGCGGCGAGCGCGACGAGACCCAGAACGTTTTCCATGACGACTCCTAGTGGTTGATGACGAGAAAAAAGAAAAGCGCGATTCTACACTGTTTGCCCACGGCCGCCGGCGGCGGGAAACAGCTCCCGCCGCCGCATCCGATCAGTGCCCTTCGTGGGCCTGCCCCACATACACCAGCGTCAGCATCATGAAGATGAACGCCTGCAGGACGATGATCAGGATGTGGAAGATGGCCCATGCCGTGCCGGCGAGGACGTGACCGACGAAGCCGAGCACGGTGGCGGTGCCGCCGAGCAGCGCAATCAGGATGAAGATGAGCTCGCCCGCGTACATGTTGCCGAAGAGCCGCAGCCCGTGCGACAGGGTCTTGGCGAGGAACTCGATGATCTGCATGAGGAAGTTCACCGGATAGAGCACCGGATGGCTGCCGAAGGGGGCGGTGAAGAGCTCGTGCAGCCAGCCGCCGAACCCCTTGATCTTGACGTTGTAATAGAGGCAGATGAGGAGCACGCCGATGGACATGCCCAGAGTGGCGTTGACGTCGGCCGTGGGCACCACCCGCATGTAGGCATGATGCGGATCCCCGCCCATCGCGGCATAGACGCCCTCCCAGATACGGGGCAGCAGGTCGACCGGCAGCAGGTCCATGGTATTCATGAAGAGGATCCACAGAAAGACGGTGAGCCCGAGCGGGGCCACGAACTTGCGCGACTCGGCGCTGTGGATCACGCCCTTGGCCTGGTCGGCGACCATCTCGACCAGGATCTCCACGGCAGCCTGAAAGCGCGTCGGCACGCCGGAAGTGGCTTTCTTTGCCGCACGGTAGAGCAGGTAGACGGTGAGCACGCCCAGCAGGACGGAGTAGAAGAGCGTATCGAGATTGAGTACCGAGAAGTCGACGATGTGCTTCTGCGGCCCGCCTAGAGTGTTGAGGTGCGTCAGGTGATGGACGACGTATTCGGACGCCGTAGGTCCGTGTGCGCTAGCAGTCATGCCTTTCCCTCAGATTTTGCGTAAAAATCCAGCAACGGCGATGTTTGCCTGCAGCGTCACGACCAGGCCGACGATCAACGCGGGCCAACTCTGTACGCCGGCATGGCGCACGAACGCGAACAGCAACACCACCACGGCGGCGATCTTGAACAGTTCGCCGACCAGGAAACCGACTGCCGAGGGAGTGCCGAGCCGCGCGCGCATCGCGAGATAGACGGCGAACGCGGCGTTGGGCAACCAGACCGAGAACGCGCCGATCGCTGCCGATCGCCCTGCTGCTTCGCCGGCCAAGACCCAGGCCGCGAGTGTGGCGAGAATGCCGGCAACGAGTTGCCACGCCGCCAGACGCATCAGGCCGGAGCCCACAGCGACCACCCCCTGCAGAAAATCCCGTGGATTCTAAAGCACATCGGTCGATGCTGTCAAACTCCGTTACACTATTCGCGCAGTACGATCGAAACCGTTTTGCGGACGATCAAAATTTTTTGATTCCCTGCCGAGGAGGATTCCATGCCATTCACCCCCGCCGATCCCGACTTCGTGCGCCGCGTACGCGACAATTTCGCCCGCCAACGCGTCATGCAGACCTTCGGTGCCGAACTCACCCGCGTCGAACCGGGCGAGGTGGAGATCGTGCTCCCCTTTCGCGCCGACCTGACGCAGCAGCACGGCTTCCTGCATGCCGGCGTGGTCATCACCATCATCGACAGCGCCGTGGGCTATGCGGCCTATTCGTTGATGCCGCCTGGTCATGCGGTGCTGTCGGTCGAACTCAAGACCAACCTGCTCTCACCCGCCCGAGGCGATCGCTTGGTGGCGATAGGGCGCGTGGTACGCGCCGGGCGCACCCTCACGGTGTGCCTGGGTGAAGGCTGGATGGAACGAGAAGACGGGCGTGAGCAGGTGGCGCTGATGGCGGCCACCATGATCGGCTTGCCCGATCGGGAGTAAGCACAAAGCAGTAGACGCGGCCACCGCCGCGTCTTCCGCGATTCAAGCGAGCCAGCGCTTGCGCCGGCGGTAGTGCTTGACGTTGTGATAATCGACGGCATGGCTGCCGCCGAGGTAGAACTCCTGGATATCGGGATTCTGGCGCAACAGCGCGGCGCTGCCCTCCATCACGATGCGGCCCTGGTCGACGACGTAGGCGTGCTGCACCACGTTCAGGGCCGCCACGGCGTTCTGCTCCACGAGGAGCACGCTCATGCGCTCTTTCTCGTTGATCGTGCGGATGATGCCAAATATCTCCTTGACGAAGAGCGGCGAGAGCCCCAGGCTCGGTTCGTCGAGCATCAGAAGTTTCGGCTCGGTCATCAGCGCCCGGCCGATGGCCAGCATCTGCTGCTCTCCGCCGGAGAGATAGCCCGCCTTCGATTTCGCCCGCTCGACCAGGCGCGGGAAGTAACCATAGACCATGTCTCGCAGCTGCAGGTAGCGGCGCTGGTCGCGCCCCCGGTAGGCGGCGATGAGGTTTTCCTCCGGCGTGAGATGCCCGAAGACGCGCCGCCCCTCGAGCACGTGGGCGATACCGAGGTGCACGCGCTGCGGCGCCGGCATCGTGCCCAGATCGCGCCCGGCGAACTCGATGTGCCCGCGGGTCACCTCGCCGCGCTCGGGCGCGAGCAGGCCACTCACCGATTTCAGCGTGGTGCTCTTTCCGGCGCCGTTGGCGCCGAGCAGTGCCACCATATCCCCTTCGCGGATCTCGAGCGAGACGCCCTTGATCGCCAGGAAAACCTTGTCGTAGACCACCTCGACGTTGGATAGCCGCAGCAGCACGGGGGCCGTGCCGCGCGTATCGCCCGTTTGGCTCATGCTCGCTCCCTGTGCGGCGCCGAGAATGTCCCGGCGCCGGCCATCCTCATTTCCCTTGGCTGAACTTGGCCGCGCTCGCGCGAGCCTCTTCCCACACCACGTCCTGATAGGCCGCGGCCCAGTCGCTCACCGGAACCCACGCCTTGCCGTCCCACTGCGACACGCGCGCCTGACCGCCGCCCTGGTGATCCTGCGGCGTGATCGTCACCGGCGGCATGAAGCCCTTGGTGTCGAGGTTGCGGATCATCTCCATGCCGGCCTTGAGTTTCTCGCCGGTGAGCGGCGGACCGAGTTTCTCCAGCGCGAGCTTCGCACCTTCGGTGGCGATCACCATGTCGGCCACGCCGTAGTTGTAGTAAGTGTTGCCCACCCGCGCTTCGGGGCCAGCTCCTTTGCCGGCCTTGTAGACCTTGTCGAGGATGCGCTGGATGATCGGATGATCGCGCCCCGGCTGCACCACTTCGACGCGCTTGGCGCCAATGGCCGTGCTCTCGCCGATGTTCTTCATGTCGGTCTCGGTGAGCCAGACGACCGACAGGATCTTCGCCGGATCGATGCCGTTGCGCACCGCCTCGCGCACCGACACCATCTGCGAGTTGCCCGCGCCCCAGATCAGCACGAAATCGGGCCGGTAACGGCGCACGTCGGACCACACGGCCGACTGCTCGTTGCCGGGGCTGGGGTAGGCAAAGGAGCGCAGCTCGAAGGATTTCTGCTGGGCGAGTTTCTCCAAAATGGGCAGCGGCTCGCGCCCGAAGGGAGTGTCGATGTGCACATGGGCGATCTTCTTGCCCTTGAGCCCGCCTTGAGTATCCTCGACGTACTTGAGCAGGCGCGCCGCCTGCGACCAGTAACTCGCCATCATGGGGAAGACGTAGGGGAAGGTCTCGCCCACCATGGTGTCGCCCCGCCCGTGCAGCGGCGTACCCAGCACCACCTTGTCCTGCAGCGCCCGCGGCACGACGGCGTTGGCCACCGGCGTGCTCAGGAACATGAAGTAGATCGCCCCTTCTTCGCGTGCGCGGTTGTAGAGTTCCAGGCCGCGCTGCGGCTCGTTGCCGTGGTCACGCACGATGGCCTCGAACTTCTGCCCCTTGATGCCACCCTCCTCGTTGATCAGCGTGAGGTAGTCCCGCTGCCCCTGGCTGAACTCGTCGGCCACGAACGTGTAGACCTTGGTGAAATCGTGGAACAGGCCGAACTTCACCGTCTCCTGCGCCTGCAATGCCGGCGCGGCGGCGAATGCGGCCGTGGCGAACAGCGCCCCGAGCATGCCTTTTTTGAACATCGTTTTCATCGCGTCTCCTCCTTGTCGTAATGAACCACCTGAAATTTCCGTCAGCGCCGCGAATGCTTGAACGGCCACACGAGAAAATAATTGCGCATGTTGTCGTAGATCTTCGCCAGCCCCAAGGGCTCGGCGAGCAGAAAGCCGATGATGAGCGCACCGTAGATCATGAGCGGCAGGTGCGCGAGGAGGTTTGCCGATACCGACAGCCAGCCGGCATCCGACAGCGCCGCGATGCCATTGGAGAGGATCATAGGCGTGAGCAGCACGAAAGCCGCGCCGAGATAGGCGCCGATCACGCTGCCCAGGCCGCCGACGAGCACCATGGCCACGAGCTGGGTCGAGACGTTGAATCCGAACTGCTCCGGCGTCACGGCCCGGTAGAAGCAGAACGCCAGCACCGCGCCGCTCATGCCGCCGAAAAACGAACTGGTGAAGAACGCGAGCAGCTTGTACTTGAACGGACTCACCCCGATCACCGAGGCGGCGTAATCCTTGTCGCGGATGGCCACCAGCGCCCGCCCAAAGCTGGTGCGCTTGGTGTTGAGCAGGAAGACCGTCATGAACACCGCCCAGAAGAAGGCGAAGTAATAGCGCGTGAACCCGTCAGCGAAGGAGAAGAACAGCACTCGCGCTTCGGGCGCCTGCAGCGTGGCGTGCGCCCCGCCCGAGATCGCCGGAACGTTGACGATGACCCAGTCGACGAGGTACTGCATGGCGAGCGTCGCCATCACGAGGTAGAGCCCCTTGACGCGCAAAGCCGCCGCCCCAAACAGACAACCGATCACCGCCGCGACGAGCCCCGCCCCGATGAAGGCGAGCTCGAAGGGTACCCCCAGGCGCACGAGGTGGATCGCCGAATAGGCACCGATGGCCATCACCGCGGCGTAGCCGAAGTGCAGCTGCCCCGCCACCCCCATGAGCAGCGTCAGCGACAGGGTGGCCGCGCTCCAGATGAGCCAGGGCAGGAGATAGTTCTGCAGGTAGAGCTCGGAGAGCCACAGCGGGGCGCTGAGCGCAAGGAGGAAGAGCACCGCCACCAGCCGCCGGTCGGTGGGGATGGGCCACAGCCGCCGCGTGTCTTCGTAGCGGGTGTGATGGACGCCGGAGAGACGGTAGAACATGGATCAGACCCTCTCGATGTCTTCGCGGCCGAACATGCCATAGGGCCGGAAGAGGATGGTGAGCACGATCAGCACGGAGGTGACGACGTCGCGCGTACCGCCGCCGACGATGGGATCGAGATAGCCGGGAATCACCGAGCCGAGCACCCCGACCACCAGCCCGCCGACGAAGACGCCGAGCAGGCTGTCGATGCCGCCCAGGATCACCACGGCGATGGCAGGAAAGAGCAGTGCCGACAGGGTCCAGTCCACCCCCTGCACCGAGCCCCAGACGGTGCCGGCCCCCACGGCGGCCACGCCGGCGATCCCCCAGGAGATGCCGATCGCGCGCTCCACCGAGATACCCACGGCCCAGCTGGCGACGTGATCGTCCGAGACCGCGCGCAGCTTGGTACCGAGCCGGGTGCGGAAAAAGAGCATGGCCGCGGCGATGAGCACCATGGCACCGATCGCCCCGACGAGGTAGGCGCGGTTGACGAAGACGTCGGCCACGATGATGGGCGCAAGACCGATGCCCAGGTCGAGCCGCTTGGGCGCCGCACCCAGCAGTCCGGGCACGAAACCCCGCAGGAAGATGTCCAGACCGAGCGTGAGCATGACGATCATGATGACCGGCTGGCCCACCATGCGACGCAGCAGCCAGCGCTCGGTGGCCAGACCGAAGAGGAACATGCCCACCACCGCGAGCGCGATCGCCAGCCACAGCGGCCAGGAAAGGAGGCTCACCACAGCCCAGACGAGATAGCCCGAGAGCATCACCATCGCCCCCTGCGCCAGGTTGGGCACGCCGCTCGCCTTGTAGATCAAGGTAATGCCCAGCGCCACGAGGCTGTACATGAGCCCGGTGCTCAGACCATTGACGAAGAGTTCGGCCAGAAACAAGAAATCCATCTCACTCTCCCTGCGCCGGGGCGACGTCGTACAGCCGCAGACGGCGGGCAATGACGCCAGTCTCGCCGGTCTCGTAGGTGATCGTCGCCTGGAAGTCGATCTCGCGCCGCGCCGGGTCGTAGAGCGCCTCGAGGATGGGCGCATAGCGATCGTAGATCACCTTGCGGCGCAGCTTGCGCGTGCGCGTGACTTCGCCGTCGTCCGGGTCGAAGGGTTTGTGCAGGTTGACGAAGCGGCGGATGCGCAGCCCCGACGGCAGCACGTTGTTGACGTGCGCGATGACCCTTGCGACCAGATCGTAAACTTCGGGCTTCTGCGACAGATCGGCATAGGAGGTGTAGGGCACGCCGTGCTCCTCCGCCCAATGCCCCACCGCCTCGAGGTCGATGCAGACGATGGCGGTGAGGAAGGGGCGGTTCTCACCGACCACGCAGACGTCCTTGACGTACTGACTGAACTTGATGCGGTTCTCGATGTAGGTGGCGACGTAGCGCTCGCCGGCGGCGGTGTAGGCGACTTCCGACAGGCGCCCGAGCACGACGAGCGAGCCGTCCTCTTCGAAGTAGCCGGCATCGCCCGTGTGCAGCCAGCCGTCTTCGAGGGCCTCTTCGCTCGCCTTGGGGTTGTCGTAATAGCCGTCGAAGACGTTGTCGCCGCGCACGAGGATCTCGCCGCTGTCGGCGATCTTTACCTCCACGCCGGGAAAAGGGCGTCCGACGGTGTGTAGCTTGACGTCGTCGGCCGACTGAGCGGCGCACAGGGCGCAGTTCTCGGTCTGGCCGTAGAACTGGCGCAGCGGAACGCCGAGCGCGCGCAGAAAGAGGAAGTCGTCCTCGCCGATCGCCTCGCCGGCGGTGTAGGCGCGCCGCACGCGGGCAAGCCCCAGCTGATCCTTGATCGGGCCATAGATCATCCACTCGCCCAACGTCCGCCATAGCCGCGCACCGAGCGAAGGCGGGCTTCCGGCCAGACGCCGTCGCTCGAGGTCGATGGCGAAAGCCATGAAATGCTCGTAGAGCCGGCGCTTGAGCGGCGTGGATTCGTCCATGCCCACCTGGATGCGGGTGATCATGCCGGCCCAGGCGCGCGGCGAGGAGAAGAAGACGGTGGGCGCGATCTCGCGCAGATCGCGGATCACCGTTTCCTGCCGCTCGGGGATGTTCACCGCGAAGCGCAGGGCGAAGGCCGCCCCGATGGAGAAGATGTAGTCGCCCACCCACGCCATGGGAAGGTAGGCGACGTGCACGTCGCCATTCTGGAAATAGCCCGCCTGCGCGGCGTTGCGCACCGCCGAGAGCACGTGGCCGTGCTTGAGCGGCACCCCCTTGGGCGTGCCGGTGGTACCGGAAGAGTGCAACAGCACGGCCACGTCGTGCGCGGAGGGGCGCTCGAGCAGGGCCTGGCGCAACAGGGGATCGGCGGCGAGCCGCTCGCGCCCACGCGCGACGACGTCGGTGAAGGCAACGAAGCGCTCGGGCATCTTGCCGGCCAGGCCGCGCGGGTCGTCGTAGACGATGAGCCGGTAGCGTTCGCCGTGCTCTTTTTCCAGCTGCAGCAGCTTGTCGACCTGCTCCTGATCTTCGACGACGGCACAGCGCACGTCTTCGCGCTCGGCAAGCAGAGCGATCTCGTCCGGCGTGGCGTCGGGGTACGCCGGCGAGGCGATGGCGCGCAAGGCCCCCAACGCAACCATGGCGAAATAAAGCGCCGGCCGGTTGTCGCCGATGATCTGTACCACCTCGAAGGGACGCACGCCAAGGGCTTCGAGGCCGGCGGCGAAGGCGAGCACCGTGTCGTGATAATCCTGCCAGGTGTATTCGCGCCAGATGCCGCGGTCGCGCTCGCGCATGGCGATCTCGGCCGGATGGCTCGAGGCGTTGGCGGCGAGCAGCGCAAGCAGGTGGTCCCCTTTGCGCCAGTCGTGGGGGCGCCAGGGCAGGGCTTGAGGCAGATCGTCAGGCCGCATCGCTCGCTCCGATGTAGGCGGCCACGACGGCCGGATCGTTGATGGTCTCGCGCGGCGCACCTTCGGCGATCTTCACGCCGTCGTTGAACACCGCCACGCGGTGGCAGATGGAGGTGACCACGTCCATGTGGTGCTCGATGATGAGGATGGTGAGACCGAGATCCTCGTGCGCATCCAGGATGAAGCGCACCATGTACTCTTTCTCTTCCTGGTTCATGCCGGCCATGGGCTCGTCGAGCACCAGCAGCCGCGGCTCGGCGGCGAGTGCCCGGGCGAGTTCGACGCGCTTTTGCAGCCCCAGGGGGATGACATCGACGGGCTCGTCGCGCACGTCTTCGAGCTGCAGGAGGTCGATCACATCCTCGACCTTGGCGCGGTGCGCCACCTCCTCTTTCTTCGCCCACCACCAGTAGCCGAGCGTGGCGAGTGCGCTCGGCCGCATGTGGATGTGGCGCCCCACGAGGATGTTGTCGAGCACGGTGAGACCGCGGAAGAGCGCGACGTTCTGGAAGGTGCGCGCCACGCCCTTTTGCGCGATGCGATAGGGGGGAAGCCCGTTGATCTGTTCGTCGAACAGGAACACCCGCCCTTTCTGCGGCGGGTAAAACCCGGTGACGGTATTGACGAGGGTGGTCTTGCCGGAGCCGTTCGGCCCCACCAACCCGAAGATTTCGCCTTGGAAGATCGCCAGATCGGGGCCCTTGAGCGCATGCAGGCCGCCAAACCAGCGATTGACGTTTTCACAGCGCAGCGCGACCCTGCGCGCGGCTTCGGCCGTCGTCGCCACTCCTCCCTCCTTTTGTTGCATCGCAATATCGAATGATGGTGCGATGAACGTTTGTTATCGTTGGGGAAGATACTAGAGGAACTCCGATACGGGGTCAAGAGGGGCAAACGAAATGGGATTTGTTGCAGGGCAACGATACTCACACTTTGCCGGCTGCTTGCAGGGCGGCGTATTCCTCATCGCTAAACAGCCGCGAGCGTACGAGGAAACGCACTCCTTCGCCGTTTTCCAGGGAGAACATGCCACCGCGGCCGGGTACGACATCGATGATGAGCTGGGTATGTTTCCAATAGTCGAACTGCGGCTTGCTGATGTAGAACGGCGCCCCGCCGATCTCGCCGAGCAGGACATCGTTGTCCCCCACGAAAAACTCCCCTTGCGGATAGCACATGGGGGAAGAGCCGTCGCAGCAGCCGCCGGATTGATGGAACATCACCGGACCGTGCTTCTCCTGAAGTTTTTTGATGAGCTCGAGTGCCGCTGGCGTGGCGATCACTTGGGGCGGCGGTTGCACCGGAGGGGGTTCCTCGGATGCAGTTTGTACAGACATTTCTGCAGCCATCGTATCCTCCCAGACAAAAGCGCCAGGGGCACAGCCCTGGCACCCAGCACATCAGAAACGTGTGATGACGTGGAAGCCCATCGTCTTGAATTCACTCATCGCACGGAAAACGTCGCTAACTTCCTCAAGCGACACCTCGCGGCTGATGAGCGATTTGGGATTGAGCTTGCCTTGTGCGATGAGCGCGAGCAGTCCGGCATAGTCGGGATGCGGATTGCCGAAGCTACCCACGAATTCGAGCTCCATCGCCGTGAAGAGATCCACGGGTAGAGGCACCATCCCACCCTCTTCCTTGGTGGTGAGTCCGATCTGTACGTGCCGGCCGCCACGGCGAAGCGACAGGACCGAATTGGTCGTCGTCTCGCGCACACCCAAGGCTTCGATGCTGGCATGCGCCCCGCCTTTGGTGATTTCCTTGATCGCCTCAGGGACTTTATCGCGCTTGGCGTTGACCACGGCCACCGCCCCTTCCTGCTTGGCTTTTTCGAGCTTGGCATCGTCGATATCGACGGCGATCACGTTCTTGCCCAAAGCTGCGGCGATCTGCACCGCCGACAATCCCACGCCTCCCGCTCCATGCACCGCCACCCAGTCACCGGGTTTGCCGCCGGCGCGTACCACCCCGTGATAGGCGGTCATATAACGGCAACCGATGGCGGCAGCCGTCTTGCCGTCTACATTTTCGGGCAGGCGGATGAGGTTGAAATCGGCATTGCGCACGAGCACGTATTGCGCATAGCCGCCGTTATAGCCCGTGCTCAAGCCGAAAATGACCACGTTTTCGCAGATGTTGGGCTGCCCTTTGAGACAGTATTCACAATGGCCGCAGGCTGAATGGAACGGGACGGTAACGGCGTCCCCCTTGCGGTAGCGCTTGACGTTGCTGCCGACTTCTTCCACCACCCCACCGATCTCATGCCCGGGAACGATGGGCAGCTCGGGGGAAATGCCGATCCACGACCAATCACCCTGCCAGGCGTGCCAGTCGGAGCGACAGATGCCGCAAGCCTCGACCTTGAGGATGACATCATCGGGTCCGGGTTTGGGGGTGGGTAGCTCATCGATTTTGAGGGGATCGCGGTGCTTGACCAAAACGGCGGCTTTCATGATTCGCTCCTCGAGTATCGATCGAACGGGAAGGGAGGAGATCTCCTCCCTTCCCATCCTTGTCAGAAGAAACCGAGTTTCTTCGGCGAATAGCTCACCAGCAGGTTCTTCGTCTGCTGGTAGTGATCGAGCATCATCTTGTGGTTTTCACGCCCGATGCCCGATTGCTTATAGCCGCCGAAGGCCGCATGCGCCGGATAGAGGTGGTAGCAGTTGGTCCACACCCGTCCGGCCTGGATGCCGCGGCCCATGCGATACGCACGGCTGCCGTCGCGCGTCCACACGCCCGCGCCCAGCCCGTAGAGGGTATCGTTGGCGATCGAAAGCGCCTCGGCCTCGTCCTTGAAGGTGGTGACCGCCAGCACGGGGCCGAAGATCTCCTCCTGGAAGATGCGCATCTTGTTGTGCCCTTTGAAGATCGTGGGCTTGACGTAGTAACCGCCGGCGAGTTCTCCAGGCAGCTTGGCCTGTTCGCCGCCGATGAGACACTGCGCCCCCTCTTGCTTGCCGATGTCGAGATAGGAGAGGATCTTCTCCAGTTGCTCGGAGGAAGCCTGAGCGCCGATCATCGTCGTCGGATCGAGCGGGTTGCCCTGTTTGATCGCCTTGACGCGTTCCAGGGCGCGCGACATGAATTTGTCGTAGATCGACTCCTGGATGAGGGCGCGCGAAGGACAGGTGCACACTTCGCCCTGGTTGAAGGCGAAGAGCACCATGCCTTCGATCGCCTTGTCGAAGAAATCGTCGTCGGCCGCGGCGACGTCCTCGAAGAAGATATTGGGCGATTTGCCGCCGAGCTCCAGCGTGACCGGGATGAGATTCTGGCTGGCGTACTGCATGATGAGCCGCCCGGTGGTGGTCTCGCCGGTGAAGGCGATCTTGGCGATGCGCGGACTGGTGGCCAGGGGCTTGCCCGCTTCGAGACCGAAGCCGTTGACGACGTTGATCACGCCCGGAGGAATGAGGTCGGCGATGAGCTCCATGAGCACCATGATGCTGGTCGGCGTCTGCTCGGCGGGTTTGAGCACGACGCAGTTGCCGGCCGCAAGCGCCGGAGCGAGCTTCCAGGCCGCCATCAGGATGGGGAAGTTCCAGGGGATGATCTGCCCGACCACGCCCAGCGGCTCGTGGAAATGGTAGGCGACGGTGTTCTCGTCGATCTCGGAGATTGTGCCTTCCTGAGCGCGAATACAGCCGGCAAAATAGCGGAAATGGTCGATCGTGAGCGGAATGTCGGCATTGAGCGTCTCGCGGATCGGCTTGCCGTTGTCCACCGTCTCGGCATAGGCGAGTTTTTCCAGGTTCTGCTCGAGCCGATCGGCAATCGCGAGCAACACCTGGGCGCGCTGCGCCGGCGGGGTCTTGCCCCATTTTTCCTTGGCGGCATGCGCGGCATCGAGCGCGAGCTCGATGTCTTCGGCCGTGGAGCGCGCCGCTTGGCAGAACACCTTGCCAGTGATGGGCGTGATGTTGTCGAAGTACTGCCCCTTGACGGGCGGCACCCATTTGCCGCCGATGAAGTTGTCGTATTTTGCCTTGAATTGGACCGGGGCGCCAGCAGCGCCGGGGAAAGGGTAGGTCATCTTCACGTCTCCTCGTAGATCAATGATTTCGTCGCTGCCTCTGGGGACAACGTATAGATCAAATTAGCACATGCACGGATAAATTCAATTCCTTGTCGAATCGTCTCTCCCGCAAGAGAAGAGGTCACATGGCTGCCTCGAAGATGCCGATCACTTGTTCCAGCGTGGCCTTGCGCGGATTGGTGAGCATGCAGGCATCCTTCTGGGCGTTTTCGGCCATTACTTTGTGATCGGCCGCCTTCACGCCCAGCTCACTCAGACCACGGGGAATGCCAATGGACGAAGAAAGCTCCTTGATGGCAGCGATCGCCGCCAAGGCAGCCTCACGCGTCTCCATGCCTGATGTGTCTACACCCAGCAAGGCGGCAATGCGGGCATAGCGTTCAGTGGCTGCGATGAGGTTGAACTGGCAGACGTGCGGCAGAAGGATGGCGTTGCACACACCATGCGGCAGATTGTAGAAACCGCCGAGCTGGTGCGCCATGGCGTGGACGTAGCCGAGCGAGGCATTGTTGAACGCCATGCCGGCAAGATACTGGGCATAGCACATGGCGGCGCGCGCTTCCATCCAATCACCGTTGGCCACCGCTTTGGGGAGCCATTGGCCGATGAGTTCGATGGCTTTTTCGGCACAGGCATCGGTGATGGGTGTGGCCGCAGTGGAGACATAAGCCTCTACCGCGTGCGTCAAGGCATCCATGCCCGTGGCGGCAGTAAGCGCAGGCGGCATCTTCACCATCAAGCGAGGATCATCGATCGCGACCAGCGGGGTACAGCGCCAGTCGACGATGGCCATTTTCACGTGGGTATCGGTATTGGTGATGATGCAAAAGCGGGTCATCTCCGAGGCGGTACCGGCGGTGGTGTTGATGGCGATCAACGGCGTCATCGGCACCTTCGACTTGTCGACTCCTTCGTAGTCGCGGATATGGCCTCCCCCCGCGGTGACCAGACCGATGCCTTTGGCACAGTCGTGCGAGGATCCGCCACCCAAGGACACGATGAAATCGCACTTCTCTTTCTGATAGACTTTTACACCATCATGGACATTGATGTCGGTTGGATTGGGTTCGGCACCGGCGAAAATCACGCTGTCGATCCCCTCGCTGCGCAGCAGGTCGGCAATTTCCTGCGACAACCCCATCTTGTGCAGCCCGGCGTCGGTGACGATCAGCGCCCGTTTCGCGCCCAGCATCTTGGCCCGTGGCCCGACTTCTTTGACACATCCAGGGCCGACGAGGGTCACTGAAGGGATGAAGAAACCATCGGTGCGGTCGGCCAGTTGAAGATAGTTCACCAAACTCATGGTGGTCTCCTCTCAAAATATAGAGATACAATTTTCATCATGCCGATGGATCGATCCATCGGTGAAATTGATATAGCAAAATACATGCCACAAACTGCTTGCCTGTAACTTAGCCCGTGAAAAAGGGGCATCGAGACAAAAAGACGGAGAAGTGTCTCAATTCGAGACGAAGCACCGAGACATGGGTCGCAATCTGCGACGCCGTCTCACCCAGAAGGAGGAGGAAATGGAGATCGAATCCCGGGTTCGTCCGGAATCCATACGTCAGGCCAGGCGAATCTTTCTCGAACGAGGGGAGCTGCCCGCCCTGCCCTTGGCGACACCCATCTTGCACTCTTGGCGACGCTGTCGTGAGCAGCATGTAGAGGCCGAGCGTCTCCTGCCCCCCGAAGAAGGCGTAGTAGAAACGCCCATCCTCGAACGGGCGCGTCAGTCGGTCGAGGAATGGCTACGGCTTGCCCGTCCGGTATTGGAGGGCGTTTTCGGCGGATTCGATACAAGCCGCAGCGTGCTCATCGTCGCCGACACACAGGGTCTGATCGTAGAGGCGGTGGGAAATTCTTCTTTCCTCGAACGTGCGCAACGGGTCCACCTGGCCCGCGGCGCGATCTGGCACGAAGGCGTGCGCGGCACGAACGCCGTGGGGACGGCGATCGCCGAAGGGGCGCCGGTCGAGGTGCTGGGGCCGGAGCATTATCTGAGCTGCAACGAATTTCTCGCCTGCACCGCCGCCCCGCTCTTCGACGGCACGGGCCGCCTGGTGGCGGTGCTCGACGTCTCCTGCGACTGGCACGACCACCATCCGCACACCCGTGCCTTGGTCAGTACGGCGGTGCGCCTCATCGAGAACCACGCCATCGTCGCGCGCCACCGTGGTCTGCGCATCCATCTGCATCGCGACCCCCACGCGCTGGGGGGGGTCGTCGATGACGCCATCGTCTGCATCTCGGAAGAAGGGCAGGTCGTGGCGGCCAATTCCGCTGCCCGCCGCCTCTTTTCCTTGCAGCAGGAGGAAATCGGCACGTTGCCCATGGAACGGCTCTTCCGCTGCGCCGCCCCCTCGCCGCGCGGCGACGAACCGGTGTTGCTGTACGATCCGCAGGGCAATCCGCTTTATGCACGTTTCGAAGGACGTCGCGCGCGCGTCGTGATCCGCCGCACCGACCCTGCGCCGGCAAACGACGCCTTGGCCGAGCTCGACACCGGCGACGAGGCGCTGCACCGGGTCATCGCCCAGGCCCGTCGGGTGCTCGACAAGGACATCCCCATCCTGCTGCGCGGCGAGAGCGGCGTGGGGAAGGAACTCTTCGCCCAGGCCCTCCATCGTAGTTCGCCTCGCCGCGACAAGCCGTTCGTGGCGGTCAATTGCGCCGCGCTGCCCGAGGCGCTCATCGAGGCCGAGCTCTTCGGTTATGCCCCCGGCGCCTATACCGGCGCGCGCCGGGAAGGTAGCCCGGGGCGCATCCGCGAGGCGCACGGCGGCACGCTCTTTCTCGACGAGATCGGCGACATGCCGCTCGCGCTGCAGGGAAGGCTGCTGCGCGTATTGGAGACGAAGGAAGTCGTGCCGCTGGGCGGAAAACCCATGCGCGTCGAGTTCGCCCTGATCGCGGCCACGCACCGCGACCTGCCGGCCGAGGTCGAGGCGGGGCGATTCCGCGCCGATCTCTACTATCGGCTGGCAGGACTGACGCTCACCCTGCCGCCGCTGCGCGAGCGCAGCGACCTGCCCGCCCTGGTGGAGCGCATCCTGCGCGCCTGCGCGCCGGACCGGGACCTGAGGCTCGCGCCCGATGTGGCCGCCGCCTTCTCGTCCTACCCTTGGCCGGGCAACGTGCGGGAACTCGCTCAGGCGCTGCGCGTGGCCGCGGCCCTGGTGGATGAGGAGGAAACGGTGATCGGCTGGGAGGCGCTGCCCGAAGGGCTGGCGGCGGCGCTGAAGCGATCGTCCGGAACCACGCCGCTCACCTCTGCCCCAGGGGAAGAAGCGTTCGAGCTGGCGGCGCTGTCGCGTGCGGCGATCGAGCGGGCGCTCGCAGCAAGCCGGGGCAACCGTACGGCAGCGGCGAGGCGCTTGGGTATCAGCCGCGCCACGCTCTATCGCAAATTGCGCGAGATGGGCAGCGCCCAGGCACAAGCGGCAGGTTGATCGTTCAGGCGCGCACCCCAAGGCGTTCGAGCAGGCCCTCGAGCGTGTCGTCGTCGGCGAAGGCGATCTCGAGCGTGCCGCGCCCGTCGCGGCGGCGCTTGATGAGGACTGGCGCGCCGAAGTGTTCGGAAAGCGTTTCTTCCAGCCGCCGCCAGTCGGGATCTTTCACCGCTTCGGGTTTGGGCGCGGGCGGAGCAAGCAGCGCCTGCACGGCGCGCTCGGTCTGGCGCACCGACCAGCCCTGCGCCGCGGCACGCCGGGCGAGCTCCACCTGCTGCGGCACGGCAAGCGCGAGCAGCGCCCGGGCGTGGCCCATCTCCAGGGCGCCTTCCATCAGCAGCTCGCGCACCGGATCGGCCAGTTGCAGCAGGCGAAGCAGGTTGGTGACCGCCGAACGGCTGCGCCCGACGGCCTCGGCCGCCTGCTGGTGCGTCATGCCAAATTCATCGATGAGCCGCTGCAGGCCCAAGGCTTCTTCGATGGGGGTGAGATCCTCGCGCTGGAGGTTCTCGATGAGGGACATCGCCAGCGCCGCCTCGTCCGGAATCTCGCGCACGAGGCAGGGCACTTCCAGCAGACCTGCCATGCGGGCGGCACGCCAGCGTCGCTCGCCGGCGATGAGCTCGTAGCGCTCGCCCACGGGGCGCACCAGCAGCGGCTGCATCACGCCCTGGGCGCGAATCGAGGCGGCGAGCTCTTCCAGCGTCTGCGGATCCATGCGCGTGCGCGGCTGGTAGCGGCCGGGATCGATGCGGTCGATATCGACGCTGCACAACGTCTCCTGTGCGGTCGAAACCGGCGCGCCCAGCAGGGCGTCCAGCCCGCGCCCCAAACCCTTGCGCTTGCCCGCCGCCATCAGTGCGCCTCCGCAAGCGGGGCGGCCACACCCAGGCGCCGCTCCAGCTCGGCGGCGAATTCGAGGTAGGCGAGCGCGCCCCGCGAGCGGGGATCGAAGACGACCCCGGGCACGCCGTGGCTCGGCGCCTCGGCCAGGCGCACGTTGCGCGGGATCACCGTCGCGAAGACTTTCTCGCCGAAATGGCGCTTCACTTCCTCCGAGACCTGCTGCTGCAGCGTCACGCGCGGATCGAACATCACCCGCAGCAGCCCAACGATGCGCAGTTCCCGGTTGAGGTTCGCATGCACGCGCTTGATGGTGTTGGCCAGATCCGACAAGCCCTCCAGCGCGTAGTATTCGCATTGCATCGGAATGACGACGCCGTGGGCGCAGGTGAGCGCATTGAGCGTGAGCAAGGAAAGCGAGGGCGGACAATCGATGAGCACGAAATCATAGGTGGAAGGGGCGGCGGCGAGCGCATCGCGCAGGCGGAATTCACGCCGAGGCAAGTCGACCAGTTCCACTTCGGCGCCGGCGAGTTCCCGATTGGCGGGCAGTACGTCGTAGCCGCCGGATTCGGAGCGTAACGTCGCCTCTTCCAACCCCGACAACCCCACCAGCACCTGATAGACGGAGCGCTCGAGCGTGCGCTTGTCGACGCCACTCCCCATGGTGGCGTTGCCCTGAGGGTCGAGATCGACGAGCAGCACGCGGTGCCCGCGCCGGGCGAGCGCCGCGGCGAGATTGACGCTGGTCGTGGTCTTGCCGACCCCGCCTTTCTGGTTGGCGATGCAAAACACGTGGCCCATCAGCGAAGTTCCCCGATCACGAGATGGCGCGCCTCGGCAAGCCCCGGCACTTCGAGCGGCACGACCCGAACCGCCACATCTTCCGGCAAGCCGGCGAGCTCTTCTTCATGGCGCGGTCCTTTCATGGCGTACCAGCGTCCGCCCGGCGGCAGGAGGTGGCGTGTGAGGGCGATGAATTCATCGAAGCGCGCGAATGCCCGCGAGATGATACCCGAGATCGGCGCCGGTGGCTGCCAGCGCTCGATGCGTTCGTGCCAGGGATGGAAGCCTTTCAGTCCCAATTCGATCGCCACCTGACGCTGAAAGGCGATCTTCTTCGCCACCGCATCGAGCGAATGCACTTCGAGCGGCCGCCCCTCGGCCTGCGCCGCGAGCGCGAGCACGATGCCCGGTAGTCCCGCGCCGGAGCCGACGTCGACAAGCACCCTTTCCTGCCGCACCCAGGGCCAGACGGCGAGCGCATCGAGCAGGTGGTGCGTGACCACTTCCTCAAGCCGCGTGATGGCCGTGAGGTTATAGACGCGATTCCACTTCACCAGTAGGCCAGCGTAGCGCCACAGCGCCTCCAGCGTCGTCGCAGGCAAGGAAAGCCCGAGCACGGCGACACCCTCTTCGAGCAGGGCGCGCGCCGCGGCTTCGTCCTGGGACGAGGGAGCGCGAGGGCTCACTCGATGCCCTCCGGCGCCACTTCGACCTGCGGCGCGGGTTCGCCACGGCGCAGCCACACGAGCAGGATGGCGATCGCCGCCGGGGTCACGCCCTGGATGCGACTTGCCTGCCCCAGCGTCTCGGGCGCGTGCTGGGCGAGTTTCTGCTGGATCTCGCGCGACAGCCCCGGGATGCGGGAATAGTCGATCCCCGGCGGAATGCGCAGCGCCTCGGCGGCCTTGAGCCGCTCGACCTCGGTGTGCTGGCGCGCGAGGTAGCCGTGGTACTTGGCGGCGATCTCGAGCTGCTCGATCACCGCCGGGTCGCACTCGGGCAGCTCCGGCGCCCCTGGCAGGGTCATGAGTTCCTCGTAGCGCACGCCGGGGCGGCGCAACAGGTCGAAGAAGCTCGCCTCGCGCTCGAGCGGCGCACCCAGCACGCGCGCGAACGCCTGCGCCTCGTCCGGCGAGAGCCGGGCCGGCACGACGCGGCTTGCCTGCAGACGCGTGGTCTCGCGCTCGATTGCCTCGCGCTTGCGGCAGAACGCCGTCCAGCGCAGATCATCGACCAGCCCCAGGCGACGCCCGATCTCGGTGAGCCGCAGGTCGGCGTTGTCCTCACGCAGTTGCAAGCGAAACTCCGCGCGCGAGGTGAACATGCGGTAGGGTTCGCTCACGCCCTTGGTGACGAGATCATCGACGAGCACGCCGAGATAGGCCTCGTCGCGCCGCGGCCACCACGGCTCATGGCCGAAGACGAAGCGCGCCGCATTGACCCCGGCGAGCAAGCCCTGCGCGGCGGCTTCTTCGTAGCCGGTGGTGCCGTTGATCTGCCCGGCGAAGAAAAGCCCGTGGAAATGCTTGGTCTCGAGGCTGTGCTTGAGGTGGCGCGGATCGTAGTAGTCGTATTCGATGGCGTAGCCTGGGCGCAGCACGTGCACCCGCTCCAGCCCCGGGATGGTGCGCAGCATCTCGATCTGCACGTCGAAAGGCAGCGACGTGGATACGCCATTGGGGTAGATCTCGTTCGTCTCCAGCCCCTCGGGTTCGAGGAAGACGTTGTGTCCATCCTTGTCGGCGAAGCGGTGGATCTTGTCCTCGATCGAGGGACAATAGCGCGGCCCCACCCCCTCGATCACGCCGGCGTAGAGGGGCGAGCGATCGAGGTTGCGACGGATGATCTCGTGCGTGCGCGCGTTGGTGCGCGTGATCCAGCAGGGGCGCTGCGGCGGATGCATGGCGCGCGAGCCGAGGAAGCTGAACACCGGCTCGGGATCGTCGCCCGGCTGCACGGTGCAGCGGGAGAAGTCGATGGTGCGCGCATCGAGCCGCGGCGGCGTGCCGGTCTTCAGGCGCCCCTTGGGTAAGCCCAGCTCGGCGAGCCGCTGCGCGAGCGACACGGAAGCCGGATCGCCCGCCCGCCCGGCCGTGTAGCGCGACAGTCCCACGTGCACGAGGCCATTCAAGAAAGTGCCGGTAGTGAGCACCACGGCTGGCGCCTCGAAGCGGATACCCAGCTGGGTGACCACGCCCAGCACGCGATCGCCCTGCACCAGCAGGTCGTCGACCGCCTGCTGGAAGAGCCACAGGTTGGGCTGGTTCTCCAGGCGCTTGCGGATCGCCTTGCGATAGAGCACGCGATCGGCCTGGGCGCGGGTGGCGCGCACCGCCGGCCCCTTGCTCGCATTGAGCGTACGAAACTGGATACCGGCTTCGTCCGTGGCGAGCGCCATCGCCCCGCCCAACGCGTCGACTTCCTTGACGAGATGCCCCTTGCCGATGCCGCCGATGGAGGGGTTGCAGCTCATCTGCCCCAGGGTGTCGAGGTTGTGGGTGAGCAGCAGCGTGCGCGCACCGGCGCGCGCCGCGGCCAGCGCCGCCTCGGTGCCGGCGTGGCCGCCGCCGACGACGATGACGTCGAAGCGTTCAGGAAAAATCATGGGCTTGCGATGGTCGAGGAGAAACTTTTGATTTTAGGCGTTTTCGACGCCGAAGACCAGCAAAGGGTTCAATGCCCCCCGCGGGCGAAGAGCCCCGCCACCGCCTGGGGCAGATCGGCCGGCAGGACGAGGAACTTGGCGTTCTCTCCGGCGGCGAGGCGCTCAAGCGAGGCGACGTACTTCTCGCCCAGCAGATACCACAGGGCGGCGGAATCCGGTCCCACCGCCTCGCCCACCCGGCGCAGCGCCTCGGCGGAAGCCTGCGCCAGCATCACCTGGGCGTTGGCGTCGCGCTTGGCCGCCTCCAGCCGCGCCTCGGCTTCCAGGATGGCCGCCTGTTTCTCGCCTTCGGCGCGCGTGACCATGGCCTTGCGCTCGCGCTCGGCGGCGGCCTGCTGTTCCATTGCCTGCTGCATGGACGGGGAAGGACGAATGTCCTGGATTTCCACCGACTTCACCGTCAGCCCCCAGTCGATCGCCTCATCGACGATGGATTCACGCAGCCGCACCTTGATCTTCTCGCGCGAGGAGAGCGCTTCGTCGAGCTCCATCTCGCCGATGATCGAGCGCAGCGTCGTCATGATGAGGTTTTCGATCGCCACGGCGAAATTCGTCACGCCATAGGCGGCCTTCACCGGATCGGTGACCTTGACGAAGGCCACCGCATTGGTGACGATCACGGCGTTGTCGCGCGTGATCACCTCCTGTTCCTTGATGTCGAGGATGAGATCCTTCGTCACCAGCTTATAGGCGATGCGATCGAAGTACGGGATGACGATGTTGAGCCCGGGCCGCAGGGTGGTCCGGTATTTCCCCAGACGCTCCACGATCCACTCTTCCCCCTGCGGCACGATACGCACCCCCTTGGCGATCGTGACGACCACGAAGAGCAGCAAGACGCCGACGACGACCAGACTCGCGTTCATTTCCCCACCTCCCGCAAAAAAGCATCCCTCAAGATCGCCCCTGACGCAGCCGCGCCACTTTCACCATCTGCCCTTCGACCGCCACCACCCGCACCCGCTCGCCTTCGCCGATCGGCTCGTCGGCCAAGGCCGGCCATTCTTCCGCCCCGAGAACCGGCCGCTGGAACCGCACTTTTCCTCGCCGCTGCGGCTCGATCGCCTCGCTCACCCAGCCGATCTCCCCCACCGCCGCGTCGGAAGCCCCGATGCGCGAGCGCCGCCGGCGCGGTTCCAGCCAGCCAAACCACGCCGTCACGAGCAGCAGGGAAGCGACCAGCCAGAGACCGAGCTCCAGAAGTAGCGAACTCTGCGGCAGGATCGCCACCACGGCGGCCACGCCACAGGCGGCCAAGCCGAACCAGAAAATGAAGAAAGAAGGCACCACCAGCTCGGCGAGCATCAGGAGCACGCCCAGCACCAGCCACACCCAGGCAGGCCAGCCGTTCATGTACGTTCCTCGTCGAGCTGGTGGAGGAAGTCGGCAATCAGCGCGATCAGCGCCTCAGGTCGCTCCCGATGCGGGCTGTGGCCGCACTGCGGCAATACCGCCATCTTCCCGCGAGGCGCGCCCCGTGCGATCTTCTCGATCTGGGCCAAGGTCGCGTATTCGTCCCGGTCACCCTGCACCGCCAGCACCGGACAGGCGATTTTCGGGATCTCCGCCTCGATGTTCCACGCACGAAACTCAGGCGAGCGCCAGGTATCACGCCAAGCGGCGAACACGCGCTGCGGATCGGGCTGATGCCGCGCCAGGCGCTGCGGCCAGTCGGTCGTGCGCCACAGCCGGTCGGCCGCCTCGATGCCGGCGATCGCCTCGGGTTCCACCTCGACGTGCGGCGCGATCAGCACCGCCGCCTCTGGCCGCGGTGCCAAACCGGAAGCGGCGCAGATCAACGCGATCGAAGCCCCGTCGCTGTGCCCCACGAGCACCGGATGCTCGATCTCCAACGCCGACAGCACCCGCGGCAGCCAATGCAAGGCCTCGCGGTGCAGGTAATCCACCCCGCGCGGACGATCCTCCCGGCCGCTGCGCCCATAGCCCTGGCGCGAGTACGCCATCACGGGACGGCGCAGGGCAGCGGCCAGCCGCTGCGGGAAATCGCGCCAGATCGACACCGAGCCCAGGGCCTCGTGCAGCAACACCACGGGCGAAGCCGCCGCAGCGGCATCCTGCGGCCGCCACCATTCGTATTCCAGCGCAATTCCATCGATCTCGACGAATGCCATGGTCTCCTTTCCTTCCATCCGTTTTGCGCAGTCTAGCATTACCCTGCTTTCCACGAAAAGAAACCCTTTCCCCCGCAGATTCGCTAAAATGCAGACTCCTTTCCCGGCGCTACCACCATGCCCAAGGCCGAAGTCGAAATCATCAACAAGCTCGGACTGCACGCGCGGGCCTCGGCCAAGCTCACCGAGCTCGCCAGCCAGTTTCCCTGCCAGATCTGGATCAGCCGCAACGGGCGACGGGTCAACGCCAAGAGCATCATGGGCGTGATGATGCTTGCCGCCGCCAAAGGCAGCAAGATCGAGATCGAAACCGAGGGCGAGCGGGCCGACGAAGCCTTGCAGGCCATCGTCGAGCTCATTGGCAACCGCTTCGGCGAGGAGGAGTGAGCCCTTGGGCGGCATCTCCTTCGCGCTGCATGGGCTCGCCGTCTCGAGCGGCATCGCCATCGGCCGGGCGCACCTCGTCTCGCACGCCCTGCTCGAAGTCAGCCATTACGAGATCCCCGAGAACCGCGTCGAGGACGAATGCAGCCGGCTGCGCACCGCCGCCGCCGCGATCAAGGCCGAGCTCGCTGCGCTCAAGGCCACCACCGCCGCCAGCCAGGCTTCGGCCGAACTGAACGCCTTTCTCGACCTGCAGGCGATGATGCTCGAAGATCCGCTGCTCATCGAAGCCGCCTGCGATCGCATCCGCCAGCAGCACATCAACGCCGAATGGGCCCTCACCCAGCAGCTCGACACGCTGCTCGAGCAGTTCGACACCATCGAAGACCCTTACTTGCGTGAGCGTCGCGCCGACGTCATCCAGATCGTCGAGCGGCTCCTCAAGGAACTGCTGGGGCTGGCGCGCCCGCCGAAACCGCGGCGCGACGATCTGCCCACCATCGTCGTGGCGCACGACCTCTCGCCGGCCGATACCATCGGTTTTCGCGGCCAGCACATCGCCGGCTTTCTCACCGACGTCGGCGGCCCTACCTCCCACACCGCCATCGTCGCGCGCAGCCTGCAGCTGCCGGCGGTGGTGGGTGTGCGGCTCGCGCGCCAGCTCCTCGAAGAAGACGATCTCGTCATCATCGACGGCGCGCGGGGCGTGGCCATCGTCAATCCCCATCCCAGCATCGTCGAGGAATACCGCCTGCGCAAGGCCGAGCTGGAGATCTCGCGCACGCGGCTCGCCCGCCTGAAAGACGCCCCCACCGTCACGCTCGATGGCACACCGATCGAGCTCTTGTGCAACATCGAGACACCGAGCGACCTCGAGCTCGTGCAGCGCGTCAACGCCGATGGCATTGGGCTCTACCGCACCGAATTCCTCTTCCTCGACCGGCTCGATCGGCCGAGCGAAGACGAACAGTACGAAGCCTATCGCGACGTGCTCAAGAGCATGAAAGGCAAGCCGGTCACCATCCGCACCTTCGATCTGGGCGGCGACAAGGATTTCGAGCCGAACACCTCGCGCGTGCAGCCCAATCCCGCCCTGGGGTTGCGGGCCATCCGCTATTGCCTCGCCGAGCCCACGTTTTTCCTCACCCAGCTGAGGGCGCTGCTACGCGCTTCGGTGCACGGCAAGCTCAAGATCCTGCTGCCCATGGTGGCGCACGCCCACGAGATCGACCAGACGCTGCAGCTGCTTGCCCGCGCCAAGGAACAGCTGCAGCGCGAGGGGAAGAAATTCGCCGAAGACGTCGAACTCGGCGCCATGGTCGAAATCCCGGCCGCGGCGCTCGCGCCCGGCATCTTCCTCAAGCGCGTGCAATTCCTTTCGATCGGCACCAACGACCTCATCCAGTACACCTTGGCCATCGACCGGCAGGACGATGCCGTGGCCGATCTCTACGACCCGCTGCATCCGGCCGTACTGCGGCTCATCGCCGGCACTATCCAGTTCGGCGCCAAGAACGGCCTGCCCGTATCCCTGTGCGGGGAGCTCGCCGGCCACGCCGAATACACCTGGCTCTTCCTCGGTATGGGTCTGCGGCAATTTTCCATGCACCCCGAGCGGGTGCTCGGCGTGAAGCAGCGCCTGCTTCATGCCGACATCAACGAACTCACTCCCAAGGTGCAGCGCCTGCTCAAGCTCGACGAGCCGGCGCGGCTGCGCGAGGCGTTCGAAAAACTCAACGCCGCCCTGCCCGCCGCCTGAGCCTCACTCTTCGCCCGTCCATTGCGCCCACGGCGCCGGTGCCACGCCGAAGAGCGAAGCCACCCGCATGGCGATCTGCTGTACCAGCCGCTGCGGCGTGAGTTCCCCCAGATAGAACGCCGGCACGGGCGGGGCCACCACCGCACCCGCCTCGGTCACCGCCGTCATGTTGCGTAGGTGAATGAGGTTCAAGGGCGTCTCGCGCGGCACCAGAACCAAGCGCCGGCGCTCCTTGAGCGTCACGTCCGCCGCCCGTGCGATCAGGGTGTCCCCCAGACCGTGGGCGATCGCCGCCAGGGTGTTCATCGAACAAGGGATCACTACCATGCCGAGCGTGGCGAACGAACCCGAGGCGATCGATGCGCCGATGTCCTTGTTCGCGTACATCGCATCGGCGAGCGCCGCGAATGCCTCGCGCCCGACGCCCAGTTCGAGCCGGGCGGTACGCAGCGCCGCTGCCGACACCACCACGTGCAGTTCCCAATCGGTCGCCTCGCGCAGCCAGCGCAGCAGTTCCAGCGCCAAGGCGCTACCAGAAGCGCCGGTCACCGCCACCACCAGCCGGGACGGGGAGCGGGCGAGGTTTGCATCTCGTACGTTTCGTTGCATAATTGGCAATTATCCTTTTCTGGTCGGAGGGTCTGCCATGCCGACACCAGTGACCCAGCCCTTGTGGCGGCTGAGCCTTCTGGCGATGGCGTTCGGTCTGCTGAGCGCCTGCACCCTCACCCAACAAGCAACACGCCCCGATGATTCTTCTCAGTATGCCCTAACCAGCGGCAACGAGATCGCCACCCAGGAAGAAGACGAAGAGGCAGCGGAAGACGCGCTCGACGTCTTTCTCTCTGCCCCCATCTACCGCAGTCCCGACTATACCCTGAGCGCCGACGTCAAACCCGGTCGCATGGCTCGGGCACTGGAGACCGCCCTCTCCTTGCAGGGAACACCTTACCGCAACGGAGGGGACCTCCCTGAAGAAGGCCTCGATTGCAGCGGTTTCGTCAAATATTCGTTTTCCAGCGTCGGCATCGACCTGCCGCGCACCTCCAGCGACATGTACAACGCCACGGAACGGGTCTCGCGCAGCGAGCTTCAGCCAGGCGATCTCCTCTTCTTCAAGACCGGGCGCCCCAGCCGCTCGATCAACCACGTCGCCATCTACCTCGGTAACGGCCGTTTCATCCACGCCCCTCGGCGCGGCCGCACCGTCTCCATCGACACGCTCGAGCAGGACTACTGGCGCGAGCGCTTCATCGCCGGAGGTCGCGTCGGCGGCATGAGCCACGCGCCGCTCGAACTCGCCGCCAAGGAAGAAAGCCAGGAAACTCCTTCTTCCCACGGCAAAGATTCCCTCGAAACGGCGGCCGCCGCGGCCGCTCCTCTGCTCGCGGCCGGCGTCGCACCCAACAAGGGGGGCAGCAGCAAGGCCAAGCCCGCCAAAGCGGCTCCCTCGGCCAACCGCGTCGTCGCACGCAACGACAAAACCCGCAAAACCGCGGCACCCACGGCTCAGGGGCGCGCCACGCCTACGGTCCACACGCAGACGGCGAGCCGAACGCCCGCGTCACGCTCCCCGGTGGGGAAGAACACCGTACAGACCGCCAAGGCCAGCGGCAAGCCGCCCGCCAAACCCGTGGTTCAGGCGAAGAACGAGAAGCCTGCCGCGGCACCGCACGGCGTTCAGGCCAAAGCCCAAGCCAAAGACAACGACAAAGCCAAGTCCAAGGCTCCTACCCGAGTCGCTCAGGCCGGTCGCTGAGAGCCGCATCGCAAAGGGCGGCCAAGGAGACGGATCGCCCCTAGCGCCACACGTCCAGTTCGGTCAGCGTCTCCCGCGCCTGCTCGGCCCAGCCGCGATTGGCCGCCGGGCTCGCCGGGCTCGGGTGCAGGATACGGGCAATGCGAACCGGCAGATCCTCGAGCGCTTCCCGCGCACGCTGCTCCGCCCAGGCGCCCACCCCGATCACCCATTGCGGCCTCAAGGCTTCGACCACTTCGCGCAAATGCGCGTCGCAGGCCGCGAGCAGCGCCGTGCGCGCCGCGGCGGGCAGTTTGTCCGGCGTGAAGTTGCGCGTGCCGGCAAAGAAGGCAAGCGGGCAGTAATTCGCCACGAAATGTTCGGTGAAAAAGGCTGCCGCAGTGCCGAAGCGCTCGCGGAAAAGCCCCCACAGCCTCGCCCCCGAGACTTCGGATCGCCGGCAGGCCCAGCCTTCGATGGGGCGCTGCGGGTGTTCGCGCACCGGGCGCACGATCGGCGCATCCAGTCCCAGCCAGTCGCGCACCGCCGCGATCTCGCCAAACGGCACCCCCGTCTGTACCATGCCGAACGGCCCGGGATTCATGCCGAGGAAAAGCACGCGCTTGGGCCCTTCACCATAGCGGCTCAGGTATTGCTCGTGCACCGCCCAGGCGTAGTCGAGCGGGGCATAGACGTGCGTCACCGGCGGGCCGAACTCGAGCGCCGCCGTGCGCTCGTGCAAGCGGCGCGCCGCTGCCACCAGTGCCCCGGCGCTCATCGCCCTTGCGCCTCCACGGCCAACGTCCAGCGCGCGACCTCTTCGCTCACGCGCGCGAGCGCCTCCCCGAGCGCTGCCACCGCCCCTTCGGCGTTCGGCTGGGTCACGGGCGCCGTGGCGGCGAAGCGCTTGCTCGCCAGTACCCGACCGTCGCTCGTCTGCACCCAGCGCGCCCGCAGCGCCACCTCCGCTTCGCCGTAAGGGGCAGGTCCGACCGGCGGAACCCGTTCTTCCAAGAGCTCTAGGTCGACGGCGAGCCGCCGATCGGCCGACAGACGCGCCTGCGGCGGCAGCACCACGCGAAATGCGCCGCTTTCCTCGAGGCGGCGCGTGAGTACCGCCGCCACGGCCTCCTGCGGCGGCTCCGCCCAGCGGCTAAGGGTGTAATACTCCAGGCGCAGCGGCTCGCGCCGGTAGGCGATGCGCTCTCCGGCGAAGGCCGGCGCCACCCACGGCGCGCTCACTTGCACCGTCAGGGACGAAGAGGCCTGCGGCGGGGCGGAGGCCTCTCCTCCTTGCCCAGCCGTGCGTGCCGCCGCCTCCAGCGACAGCCGCGCCGGCGCCTGCGAAGACCCTTGCTGGCCCATGGCGCAAGCGCCCAACGCCAAGCTCACGACCCCTATCGTCGCAACCGCCCTTACGCTCATCGTGCTCACTCCCCTGGCCCTGGCCGTTCCGGCGGATCGCCCCACAGCAGACGCTGCGGCCGCTCCTCGAGCGAAGCGCTCAAGCGCTCCAGCCGGGCCATCGACGCCTCCAAGCGTTGCAGCGCCGCCTCCGCCTCCGGTTGCAGCCCGCGGCGCGCCGCCTGCAATTCTCCCTGCGCCGCCACCGTGGCCTCTCGCAGGGCCGCAGCCGTGCGCTGCAGCTCCGCCAGAAGCGCCTGTGCCTCGCGCAAGGTCCGGCGCCCGTCGGCGGCCAGTTCCGGTGCCTGCGCTGCCGCCTTCTCGAGGGAAGCGGCCAGCGCATCGATGCGTTTCTCCTGGGCGGCGAGCGCAGCCATGAAACGGCGCGCGTCGGCCATCGTCGCCGTGAGGTTGGCGAGGTTGTCGTCGGAGAGGAGCTTGTGCAGCTGCTGCATCACCCCCGCCACCTGCTCCAGATTCTGCGACAGCGCCACGTCCAGCCGGCGCATCAGCGAAGGCGCCGCGGTGATCACCGCCGGCGTGCCGTCCGGCCCCGGCAGCAGGGGCGGCGCCTCGACCGAGCCGCCGGACAATTCGATGTACGACAAGCCCGTCAGGCCTTGGCTGGAGATCGTCGCCTTGGTGTCGGTCTTGATCGGCGTGCCTTCGACGATGTCGAGGTCGATCGCCACGCGCTCGGAATCGACGAGCGTGACCCCCTTCACCCGTCCGACGACGACACCGCGGTAACGCACGAAACTGCCACGATTGATGCCGGTCACCGACTCGGTGGTCAGCACCCGGTAGGGCAGATAGCGGCGGGTATCGACGTCGGCGCCCAGCCACAGGCCTAAACCGGCCAGGGCCGTGAGCGCCACGACGACGAACACGCCGACGATCACATAAGGGACGCGCGATTCCACCGTCTGGTCAGCGCCGCGGCGCACGCCTCATGCGAAGATCTCGTGCAGGAACTCGCGCAGGATCGCCCACGAGCGCGCATCGGCTTTGGGCTCATAAACCGTCCCAAAGGACGGGTCGTTCGCCTCGGGCAGGGTAAAGGCGTGCATGGTGTTGCCAAAGGCATGCAGCTGCCAGTCGGCGCCGGCTTCCGTCATTTCCTTGGCGAAGTCCACCACCATGTTCGGCGGCACCATGGGATCGTCCCAGCCGTGCAGCGCCAGCACCTTGGCCTTGATCTTCTTGCCCGCGGTATTGCCCGGCGGCGTGAAGAGGCCGTGGAAACTCGCCACCCCACGCACGTCGGCCCCAGTGCGCGCCAGATCGAGCACCGTGAGCCCGCCGAAACAGAAGCCGATCGCCGCAATTTTTTCGGCATCGACTTCGGGTTGCGCCCGCAGGGTCTCGATCGCCTGGGCGATACGCCCCTGCAGCTTCGCGCGATTCTCGACGAAGGGGGCCATCAGCTTCGCGTTCTCTTCCTTGCTCTTGCCGAGCACCCCCTTGCCGTACAGGTCCACGGCAAAGCCGACGTAGCCCATCATCGCGAGCTGGCGCGCCTTCTCGCACTCGAAGGCGGTACGCCCGGCCCAGGCATGCACCACGGCCACGGCCGGTCGCTTGCCGGTGATCGCGTCATCCCACGCCAGGAAGCCTTCGAGCGTCGTGCCTTCGTGCGTGTATTCCACCAAACGCGTGCGTATCGTCATCTCGTTCCTCCTCGTGGTAGGGAATCCTCGCGGACCAGACGGCCCTCGGCATATCTTAGCACTGCCCTTCGCCGCCAGCCACCGCCGCGTCCCGGACCGCTTCGTGGCTGCGTCCCGCCTCTTCGACCAGCCATTGGCGAAATACTGCCAGTGCCTGACGTTCGGCCTTGCGCTCGGGCACGATCAGGTAATAAGCGCGGCGGCTCACGAAGCTGCGGTTGCAGGGAATCATCAGTTCGCCCGCGGCGAGCTCGCGTTCGATGAGGAAAGGCGGGATGAGGGCCACGCCCATGCGCTCGATCGCCGCCTGGGCCAGCATCGAGAACAATTCGAGCCGCATCCCCGACAGGTCGTGCGCCACCCGCATGCCCGCGGCCTCGAACCACTGCCGCCAGGCATAGGGACGGGTGCTCTGCTGCAGCAACGGCAGACGAGCCACCTCTTGAGGGGAAAGATCCGGCCTTGCCCCCGGTAATGACGGGCTGCACACCGGCACGGGGAATTCCGGCATCAGGAAATGCGCTTCCGTCCCCGGCCACCCCGCTTCGCCGAAATAGATCGCTGCATCGAACGGCGTATCGGCGAAGAGGAAAGGGCGGGTGCGCGTCTCCATGTGGATCACCACCTCGGGATGGAGCGCGCGAAACGCGCCCAGGCGAGGCAGCAACCAGCGGGTGGCGAAAGTGGGCACCACGGCGAGCTCCAGCGTACCCGCTCCCTGGCCGGACATCACCGCCAGCGTGTCGCGCTCCAGGGCCTCGAGTCGCAGCGCCACCTGGCGGCTGTAGGCCCGGCCGGCTTCCGTGAGTTGCACCCCGCGCCGCGTGCGGCGAAACAGCGCCACCCCCAGAAAGTCTTCCAGCGCCCCGATCTGGCGACAGACGGCGCTCTGCGTCAGCGCCAGTTCCTCGGCCGCCCGGGTGAAACTCTCATGGCGCGCCGCCGCCTCGAACGCCGTCAGCGCCATCGTCGAAGGGATTCTCTTGCGCATACCCCAATGCCGCGAAGTGAGCAAAACGCACCGGTCGATGCATAAAAAGCGCTTGCCGGCAGAAGATTCCCTTTATACCATACCGAAACATCACATCTACCCCACCGAAGGAGATCGCCATGCCCTCCCCCCGCGCCGCATTCGACTGGCAAGACCCGCTGCTGCTCGACACCCAGCTCACCGAAACGGAACGCCTCGTGCGCGACACCGCCCGCGCCTACGCCCAGGAAAAACTCCAGCCCCGCGCCCAGCATGCCTTCCGCCACGAACACACCGACCCGGCGATCTTCCGCGAGATGGGCGAACTCGGTCTGCTCGGCCCCACCATCCCCGAAGAATACGGCGGCGCAGGGCTCAACTACGTCGCCTATGGGCTCATCGCCCGCGAAATCGAATACGTCGATTCCGGCTACCGTTCGATGATGAGCGTGCAGAGCTCGCTCGTGATGGTCCCCATCCACGAATTCGGCACCGAATCGCAGAAACGCAAGTACCTGCCCAAACTCGCCCGCGGCGAGTGGATCGGCTGCTTCGGGCTCACCGAGCCCAACCACGGCTCCGACCCCGGCGGCATGGAAAGCCGGGCGCGCCGCGTCGAGGGCGGCTACCTGCTCTCGGGCAACAAGATGTGGATCACCAATAGCCCCATCGCCGACGTCTTCGTCGTCTGGGCCAAGGACGACGAGGGGCAGATCCGCGGCTTCATCCTCGAGAAGGGTTGGAAGGGGCTCTCGGCGCCGGTCATCCACGGCAAGGTGGGGCTGCGCACTTCCGTCACCGGCGAAATCGTCATGGACGAAGTCTTCGTTCCCGAAGAGAATGCCTTTCCCGAAGTCCGCGGCCTCAAGGGTCCCTTCACCTGCCTGAACTCCGCCCGTTTCGGCATCGCCTGGGGCGCGCTGGGCGCGGCCCAAGCCTGCTACGAGACCGCCCGCAACTATGTGCTCGAACGCAAGCAGTTCGGCCGGCCGCTCGCCGCCAACCAGCTCATCCAGAAAAAGCTCGCCGACATGTGCACCGAGATCGCCCTCGGGTTGCAGACGGTGCTGCGCATCGGCCGGATGAAGGACGAAGGCATCGCCGCCGTCGAACTCACCTCCCTCGTCAAGCGCAATTCCTGCGGCAAGGCGCTCGACATCGCCCGCACCGCCCGCGACATGCTCGGCGGCAATGGCATCAGCGATGAATACTGCGTGGCGCGCCACCTCGTCAACCTCGAAGTGGTCAATACCTACGAGGGCACGCACGACATCCACGCCCTCATCCTCGGCCGAGCCATCACCGGCATCGCCGCCTTTGCCAACTGAGCCGGGGAATCGCGACGATGGACCAGGCCCTCTCCCACCTGCGCGTGCTCGATCTCTCGCGCGTGCTGGCCGGCCCCTGGGCGAGCCAGCTGCTCGCCGATCTGGGTGCCGACGTCATCAAGATCGAAAAACCCGGCAGCGGCGACGACACCCGTACCTGGGGCCCGCCGTGGTGGAAGGGAAACGGTGAAGACGGGGAAAAAGTAGCCGCCTACTTCCTGTGCGCCAACCGCAACAAACGCTCGCTCACCGTCGATCTCACCCGCCCCGAAGGCCAGGAGCTCATCCGGCGGCTCGCCGAAGAAGCCGACGTCGTCATCGAGAACTTCAAGGTGGGAGCGCTCGCACGCTACGGCCTGGATTACGCCAGCCTCTCGGCGCGCAATCCCCGCCTCGTGTATTGCTCCATCACCGGATTCGGCCAGACCGGCCCCTACGCGCCTCGGGCGGGGTACGATTTTCTCATCCAAGGCATGGGCGGCCTGATGAGCATCACGGGCCGGCCCGACCACGAACCCGGCGGCGGGCCGATGAAAGTGGGCGTGGCGCTCACCGACATCCTCACGGGGCTCTACGCCGCCAATGCCATCCTCGCCGCGCTTGCCTGGCGCGAACGCAGTGGCCGCGGCCAGTACATCGACATGGCGCTCCTCGACGTGCAGGTCGCCTGCCTCGCCAATCAGGCGCTCAACTACCTCACCACCGGCCAGGATCCTCCGCGGCTGGGCAATGCGCACCCCAACATCGTCCCCTACCAGGATTTTCCCACCGCCGACGGCTGGATGATCCTGGCGATCGGCAACGATGGTCAATTCGCCCGTTTCTGTGCCGAAGCAGGGGTGCCGGAACTCGCGGCCGACCCGCGCTATGCCACCAACCCGGCGCGCGTCGCCCACCGCGCCGAGCTGATCCCGCGCCTGCAGGAGCTCACCCGCACGCGCAGCACCGACGCCTGGATCGCCGCACTGGAGCGGGCCGGAGTCCCCTGCGGCCCCATCAACCCTCTCTCCAAGGTCTTCGCCGACCCCCAGGTACGCGCCCGCGACATGGCGCTGCACCTGCCCCATGAGCGGCTCGGCGACGTGCCCCAGGTCGCCAACCCCATGCGGCTGTCGGCCACGCCCCCGGCCTACCGCGGCGCGCCGCCGCTCCTGGGTGAGCACACCGCCGAAGTCCTGCGCGAGGTGCTCGGGATGGACGAAGCAGAAGTGGCCGCACTGCGGGCGAAGGGGGTCGTCTGAAGGATTGGTGAAAAAATCGTCTGCCCGCAGGGAGATCTCTGTTCCATGGCAAATCCCGGCGGTATCACCTACACTTGTAGGAGCAGCCTTCCTCGAATGAATGAACTCGCTGAAAAATCCCCGCCGTGACCGACCCCAATCCCATAAGGATTTTTTTGCGCTCCCAAAAGGAGAAACCCACGATGGATGCCATTCCTTCCTACCTCGACCGCGTCCATCTCGGCCCATGGGAAGTCTTTCTCGAACAGGTCGATCGCGTGGCCCCTCACCTCGGTGATCTGGGCTACTGGATCGAGACCCTCAAACACCCCAAGAGGATCCTCATCGTCGACATCCCGGTGAAGATGGACGACGGTTCGATCAGGCACTTCGAAGGCTACCGCGTCCATCACAACACCTCGCGCGGGCCGGGCAAGGGCGGGGTGCGCTATCACCAGGACGTCACGCTCTCGGAGGTCATGGCGCTCGCCGGCTGGATGACGATCAAGAACGCCGTGATCGGCCTGCCCTTCGGGGGCGCCAAAGGGGGAGTACGGGTCGATCCCCGCACCTTGACCCGAGGCGAACTGGAGCGCCTCACGCGCCGCTACACCAGCGAGATCGGTGTGCTCATCGGCCCGGACAAGGACATTCCCGCGCCTGACGTCAACACCAACGAGCAGATCATGGCCTGGATGATGGACACTTATTCCATCAACCAGGGGCGCACCGTCACCGGCGTCGTCACTGGCAAGCCGGTGGCTTTGGGCGGTAGCCTGGGGCGGCGTGAGGCCACCGGCCGGGGCGTGTTCATCGTCGGGCGCAGTGCGGCGCGCAAGCTCGGCCTGGATCTGGCCGGGGCCCGCGTCGCCATCCAGGGCTACGGCAACGTCGGGGCCACCGCCGCCCGCTGTTTCGCCGCAGCCGGCGCCAAAATCGTTGCCCTGCAGGACGTCACCGGCTCGATCCACGCCGGCGACGGGATCGATCTCGACGCCCTGCAACGCTGGCTCGACGGCAGCGGTGCCCTGGGGCGCTTCCCCGGCGCCACGGCAATTGCGAACGAAGACTTCTGGACGGTCGAAGCGGACATCCTCGTGCCCGCGGCGCTGGAAGGCCAGATCGACCGGCACAATGCGCGAGACATCAAAGCGCGCCTCGTCCTCGAAGGCGCCAACGGTCCCACCACGCCCGAAGCCGACGACATCCTCACGTCCCGCGGGGTGACCCTCGTGCCCGACGTGCTCACCAATGCCGGCGGCGTCACGGTGAGCTACTTCGAATGGGTGCAAGATTTCTCCAGCTTCTTCTGGACCGAGCAGGAGATCAACGAACGGCTCGAGCGCATCCTCAGCGAAGCCTTCGAGTCCGTGTGGAAAGCCGCGCAAGAACACCGCGTGACCCTGCGCACCGCCGCCTACCTCCTTGCCTGCCGGCGCGTACTCGAGGCAAGGCAGCTGCGCGGCATTTATCCCTAACCCCCCGGAGACGAGCATGAACCTCAAAGACCCCTCCCTCTTCCGCACCCAAGCCTACATCGACGGACGCTGGGCGGATGCCGACGACGGCGCCGTCCTCACGGTGCGCAACCCCGCCGACGGCAGCGTGCTCGGCACCGTGCCCAAGATGGGTGCCGCCGAGACGCGCCGTGCGATCGAGGCTGCCAACGCCGCCTGGCCCGCCTGGCGCGCCCTCACCGCCGGAGCACGGGCCAAGATTTTGCGCCGCTGGTTCGACCTCATCGTCGAGAATCAGGAAGACCTGGCCGTGATCATGACCTCGGAGCAGGGCAAGCCGCTGGCCGAGGCACGCGGCGAAGTGCTCTACGCCGCCTCCTTCATCGAGTGGTTCGCCGAGGAAGGCAAGCGCATCTACGGCGACGTCATCCCGCCGCATCAGGCCGACAAGCGCATCGTCGTCACCAAGGAGCCGATCGGCGTGTGCGGCGCGATCACGCCGTGGAATTTCCCTTCGGCCATGATCACGCGCAAGGCCGGGCCGGCGCTCGCCGCCGGCTGCCCCATGGTGCTCAAGCCCGCGAGCCAGACCCCCTACTCGGCGCTGGCGCTGGCGGTACTCGCCGAGCGTGCCGGCGTACCGGCTGGCGTGTTCAACGTCGTCACCGGCTCGGCCACGGCCATCGGCGGCGAGCTCACCGCCAACCCCATCGTGCGCAAGCTCTCGTTTACCGGCTCCACCGAGACCGGTATCAAGCTCATGGCGCAGTGCGCCCCCACCTTGAAGAAACTCTCGCTCGAACTCGGTGGCAACGCGCCGTTCATCGTCTTCGACGATGCCGACCTCGACGCCGCCGTGCAGGGGGCGCTCGCCTCGAAATACCGTAACACCGGCCAGACCTGCGTGTGCGCGAACCGCCTGCTCGTGCAGGACGGCGTCTACGAGCGCTTCGCCGCCAAGCTCGCCGAAGCCGTCTCCCAGCTGAAAGTCGGCCCGGGGCTCGCCGAAGGCACCAACCAGGGGCCCCTCATCGACGAGAACGCGGTGCGCAAGGTCGAAGAGCACATCGCCGATGCCGTGAGCAAAGGCGCGCGCATCCTCACTGGGGGCAAGCGTCACCCCTTGGGTGGCACCTTCTTCGAACCCACCATCCTCGCCGACGTCACCCCCCAGATGAAAGTTGCACGAGAGGAGACCTTCGGCCCGGTGGCACCGCTCTTTCGCTTCCATACCGAAGAGGAAGCCATCCGCATGGCCAACGATACCGAGTTCGGCCTGGCCGCCTATTTCTACACCGAATCCTCGAGCCGCGTCTGGCGCGTGGGGGGGGCGCTCGAATACGGCATCGTCGGCATCAATACCGGCCTCATCTCCACCGAGGTCGCGCCTTTCGGCGGCATGAAGGCTTCCGGCATGGGGCGCGAGGGCTCGAAGTACGGCATCGAGGAGTATGTGGAGATCAAGTACATGTGCATCGGCGGTATCTGATGCCGGCCCTATAGGGTGGGGGTGGATGGATCACCGTTCTGTCAGACTTACTCATTCCTGCCTAAACAGGAACAAAGCTGACTTCCTGCTTCATCGGGGCTGGTTTCGCCTTGGCGTCACCGCCAAGGCCAGCGCCTTCCCCTCCACAGGCAGACACGGTGGAACTCACCGCGTAATTCTTCAAGTTGATCGCGGCATTTAGGTCACGGTCATGTCCCACGCCACAGATGGAACATGACCAGCGCCGCACCGACAGCGGCAGTTCTTCTTGCTTGTGTCCGCAGCATGAGCAGATCTTGCTACTCGGAAACCATCGGTCGGCGATCACCACCTGCCCGCCGCGCATCGCGGCCTTGTATTCCAGTTGCCGACGGAACTCGAAGAAGCCCATATCGGCTATGGAGCGGGCCAGATGGCGGTTCCTCACCATGCCGCACACGTTCAGATCCTCGATGCCGATGGTGTGGAATCGGCGCGTGAGGTCCGTCGTGAGCTTGTGCAGGGCGTCCTGCCGGATGTTGGCGATCCTGGCGTGCAGACGTGCCAGCTTCGCCTTGGCCTTCTTGCGATTGGCTGATCCTTTTTGCTTGCGGCTCAGACTGCGCGAGAGCCGTTGCAACCGGGTCAGCAATGCCTTGTGCGGCTTGGGGCCGGGGATCGGCGGTTCCCCCGTCGAGAGCGTTGCCAACGCCGAAACACCCAAATCCACACCCACCACGCCTTGGTTTTCGGCTTTGGGCAAATGGGACTGATCGGGAACATCCACGGCGATACTGGCAAACCAGCGGTCGGCCACACGGGAGATCGTGGCCGACATGATCTTGCCATTGAAGCGCAACGGCTCGCGCATACGCACCCATCCCAAATTGGGGATACGTATGCGGCAGCCGTCGATGCTGAACTGATCATTGGTGAGCGTGAAACGGTCGTGCACGCCCTTCTTGCGGAACTTAGGGTACTTGGCGCGGCCTGCAAAGAAATTCTTGAACGCTTCGCCCAACTGGATGATCGCCATTTGTGGCGCGTTCTTGGTGACCTCCAGCATCCACGGGAATTGCTCGCGCTTGATGGCGTTCAACTGACGGCGTAGTGAGAATTGCGATGGCTTGGGCAAGCTGTTGTCCTGTTTCCAGGCTTCGTACTGCCGTTGCCACTCGGCCAGCGCCCAATTGTAGGCAAAGCGCGCCGTGCCTGCGGCCTTGGCAAAGTAGGTGGCCTGCACGTTGTTCGGATCGAGCGCGATCTTGTGAGCAACGATCATGCCTGCATTTCCTCCACGGCTTTCTTCACACTGTCCAGTAGCTTCTGGTTCTTGCGGCTGCGCGAGCCATACAACCGCGCCGAGAACACGGTGATGATTTCCAGTACATCCTTCGCTAAATCCTCCTCAAATGTCGTGTCCTCGCCTTGATTAAGGATGACCACCTCGACGTTCTTGGCCTCGCAGATGGCGAATACCAACTCCGCGCCGAAGCGCAGCAGCCTGTCCTTGTGCGTGATGACCAGCCGACCCACCTGGCCTTCGATGATGGCCTCCAGCAGCTTCTTCAAGCCCTTCTTGTGGTAGTTCATGCCGGAACCCAGGTCGGCGATGACCTCGAACGCCCAGCCTTGCCGTGCGCAATACAGTTCGAGAACCTGCTTCTGCCGCTCCAGATCGTCTTTCTGGTCGTGGCTGGAAACGCGAGCATAGGCAACCGTTTTGCGTACTGCCTCGGCTTGCGAGCGGAACTTCTCTGGCTTGAGCCGGGCAAGGTCATAGCGTCTGCGCCCGCCCGCCGTGCGCTCATCGGGCAACAGTCGCCCTTCGCGCTCCCAGCGGCGAAGAGTCTGCGCCGAGACGCCAAGCGCTTCGGCAGCCTCATGTATTGGTACGAGCTTGCGAGACATGATTAAAGTGTATACAAACGCGCAACTATAGGCAAGTATTTAACGAACAGTTGGAACCCCCCGCCCGCGCCGAGAAATATGCCCGCAGCTCCGGCTCCGAGCGTTGCGCCAGTTCCTCGGCCGTGCCTGCAGCCAGCACTTTTTTGCGCGCGAGGAAGACCACGAGGTCGCTTGCACCGAAGATAGAATCGAGGTCGTGCGTGATTTGGAAGATCGTCACGCCCAGGGCATCGCGCAGCGCCAGCACGAGCCGGTCGAACGCCCGGGCGCTCACCGGATCGAGCCCAGAGGTCGGCTCGTCGAGGAAGAGGATCTCGGGGTCGAGCGCGAGCGCCCGGGCGAGCGCTGCGCGCTTGGTCATGCCGCCGGAGAGTTCGCGCGGATGGCGATGCACTGCGTCCGCGTCCAGCCCCGCCAGCTGGATCTTGAGCATGGCCACTTCCTCGCGCAGCCGCCGCGGCAGGCGGGTGTGCTCGGCGAGCGGCAGCATCACGTTCTCCAGCACCGTGAGCGAGGTGAAGAGCGCTCCCTGCTGGAACATCACCCCCAGGCGCAGCTGCAGCCGGATGCGCTCTTCACGCCCGAGCGCGGCGACGTCCTGACCGAGAAGGTGAATGGAGCCGGCCGCCGGACGCGTGAGCATGATGAGGTTGTTGAGGAGTACCGTCTTGCCGCTGCCGCTGCCCCCGACGAGCGAGACCACCTTGCCGCGCGGCACGACCAGGTCGAGCCCCTCATGCACCACGTGTTCGCCGAACCGGTTGCACAAACCGTGCACCTCGATCGCCGGCGTTTCCTCGTGCGCCTCGCTCATAGCCCCAGCCGACGAAAGACGATGGAGAAGATCGCGTCGAACACGATCACCCAGAAAATGGATTGCACCACGCTGGATGTGGTCGCCCGCCCCACTTCGAGCGCCGAGCCGCGCACGCTCATGCCCGCCTGGCAACCGATGAGGGCGATCGCCGTGGCGAAGACCGGCGTCTTCACCAGCCCCACCCAATAGTGGGCGTGCCCGAGCCGCCCCAGGCGCTGCAGCCCCACGGTCCAATCCAGCCCGAAACCGCCCGTGGCCACCACCATCCCGCCGAGAAGCCCAGCGGCGTTGGCCAGCGTCGTGAGCAGCGGAAGGGCGATCGCCAATGCCACGAAGCGCGGGATCACCAGCATCTCCGCTGGCGGCAGGGCGAGCGAGCGTAGCGCATCGATCTCCTGGGTGACGCGCATCGAGCCGAGTTGAGCGGCGTAGCTCGATCCGGTGCGTCCGGCCACGACGATGGCCGTGATCATCGGCCCCATCTCGCGCAACACGACGATGCCGATCATGTCGGCAATGAAGACGTTGGCGCCGAACCGATCGAGCGTCACGCCCGCCTGGTAGGCGAGCACCACACCGATGAGAAAGGAGAGCAGCGCCACGATGGGCACCGCCCGCACGCCGGCCGCCTCCAGCTCCACGATCACCTCGCGCCAGCGGATGCGCCAGGGGCGCACGAGCAGCGGCAAGAGGTGGACCGTGACCTCGCCGATGAAGGCGACGAGATCGAGGTAGTGATGCACGAGACCGACGGCGACCTTGCCAATGTAGGCGAAACCGGAAAAAGGCTCTGGCGCGGGCGGAGGCATACGCTGCGCCACGCGGTCGATGAGGGAGCACGTCGCCCGCCAGGCCGGAGGCAGGGAAGAGAAATCCAGCACCCGGCCCTTGGCTTTTGCCTCGGCCGCGATGTGCTCCAGCACCAGGGCGCCGACGGTGTCGAGCTCGGCCTGCGCGGCCGCTTCGAGCGCAACCGGCCCTTCAGGAAGCGCGGATAAAGCCTGCGCGGCAGCCGCAATGAGCGCCTCGGCCTTCACCCCGGCCGCCGTCCACGCCCCCTCGAGCACGAGGCGCGGCGGCTCACTCGCTGCGTGCAGGCGTGCAGGGGAGGAAGCGGCGATCTCGTCCATGGGGCAATGATACGCCAGATGGCGGAAGGCAGCAGGAGTCGAACCTACCTGGGAGCGTCGGACGCCCCCAACCGGGTTTGAAGCCCGGCCGTGCCACCGGACACGGATGCCTTCCTCGGGAAAACCAGGATATCGTTCCTGCGGCGGGTAAGGACATGCGCCCCGTCCGCCACAGGAACGATACAATATACCGCAACCCACCCAAGAAAAAACATTGACCCCCCAGCGGAGGACCCACCCATGGATCGACGCGAGTTTCTCGGCCTGGCGGGCGGCACCTTGCTGCTCACCCGCCTGCCAACCCTCCAAGCCTCGCCTGCCGACTCGGCCGATTCGCGATCTTGGCGCCGTTTCGCGCTCACCTACCACGTCGAACTTGCCGAACCCGGCCTCGAAGCCGAGCTGTGGTTGCCCTTGCCGCAGAACTTCGGCGACTATCAACGCGCCGAGATCCCGCAATGGCAGAGCAATGCCGACACGGCCGAAGTGCGGCGGCTGGGGCGCGCCGAGGCCTTCTTCGCCCGCTGGCGTGGAGCCGCCGAGCGCCGCGCCAGCGTGCGCATCGAAGTCGCCACCCGCGATCGGCAAATCGACTGGCACCGGCCGCCCCGACCCACCCCCGAGCAGGAGACGGTACTCGAACGCTATCTCCAGCCCACCGAACGGGTGCCGCTCGATGGCATCGTGCGCGACACGGCGCTGGCAGCGAGCGCCGGAGCGGAAACCCCGCTGCAGAAAGCCCGCGCGATCTACGACTGGGTGGTGGAACACTCCTTCCGCGATCCCAAGGTGCGCGGCTGCGGCCTGGGCGACGTCAAGAGCATGCTCGAGAGCGGAAACCTTGGCGGGAAATGCGTGGACATCAATACCCTCTACGTCGGCCTGTGCCGGGCCGTCGGCATCCCCGCGCGCGAAATCTACGGCATCCGCGTGGCCGACTCACGCTTGTTCAAGTCCTTGGGCCGCAGCGGCGACGTGACCGGCGCACAGCACTGCCGCGCCGAATTCTACGTGGCCGAGTTCGGCTGGGTCCCCGTCGACCCGGCGGACGTGCGCAAGGCGGTGCTCGAAGAAAAATTGCCACTCGACGATCCGAAGATCGCCGAACTGCGCGAACGGCTCTTCGGTAGTTGGGAAATGAACTGGGTGGCGTTCAACGACGAGAACGACCTGCGCTTCGGACCGAGCATGATGTCGGGCTTTTTCATGTATCCGCAGGCGCAGGTGGGTGGCAAGGTCCTCGACAGCCTCGATCCGGAGCATTTCTCTTACCGCATCGAATCGACCTCCCTCAGCTGAAGACGGAACCGGCATCGCCGCGCAGCAGGTGCGCATCCTGGCCGCGGCGTTGCACCCGGCGCGTATAGCCGATGCGATCGAAGAATTCCAGGATCTGCACCGCCCGTTTGCGTCCCAGCCCCGTGGCGTCGCGAAACCGCGCCGCCTGCACCCCGCCCTCGGCGGCGGCGAGCTCGGCGGCAATCGCCGCGAGCTCCCGCACTCGCCGTGGGGCATAGAAGAGATCCTTGACCACCTGCGCTGCCTCGCCACGGCGCGCGAGCTTGCGCAGCAGGGCGCGCACCGCCTCCTCGGGCAATCCTTCCGCGCGCGCCAGATCCCGCACCCACGGCGGATCGAAACCGCCCGCTTCGAGCCGGGCGAGGAGCCGCGCCGCGAGCGCCTCCTCTTCGGGTGCGAGCCGGGCCGCATGCCCCGGCAGATGCCACCAGGGGCCGCTGCGCGCCACCTTGCCCTGGCTCGCCAGCGCGTCGAGTACGCCCTGCCACAAAGGCTCGGGGATGAGCGCATCGACCATGCGGCGCAGGCGCGGCGTGTCCACACCGGGGTCGTCGGGCACGCGCTCATGCTGGCGTTCGAGCACGGCGAGTACCCGTTCGGCGAGCGCCTCCCAGTGTCCGGGCAGGATCCAGGCCGCGCCTCGAGCTCCCTGCACCCGCAAAGCCTCGGGCGGCAGCACAGCCGCCGAGATCGGCGCCGCGAACAGCCGCTCGAGCAGCGCTTCGTCCACACCGTAGGGCGCCTGCCCCAGCAGCGGTCCGAGCCCCTCGCCTTCCAGCAGGCGTGTGATCGCCTCGAGCCAGGCACGACGCCGCGGCGAACGGCGCTTGCGCTCGGGTGCGTAAGGGTCGAGCACGCGGCCGCCGCCAAGGGTGCGGTTCGCCTGGGCGTTGCGGAGGATGAAACGATCGCCCGGTGCAGCGCACAGCGGTTCCTCGAAAACCAGCTGCACGAGCCCTCGCCGGCCGGGCGGCAGGAGATCGCCTTCGAGCGGTATGACGTAAGCGAGCCGGTGCGCCGCGGCGAGGTGCACATGCACCGGCGTGCGCACGCCGAGCGCCGGCGCGTCCGCAGAGAGCGCCAATTCCACATCGAGATGGCACGTGGGTAAGAAACAGCGCGCATCCGCGATCCAGTCGCCGCGCGCGATGGCCTCTTTCGCCACCCCCGGAAGGTTCAGGGCGCAGCGCTCACCGGCCAAGGCGCGCTCGCTCGGCCGGTTCTGCGCATGGATGCTGCGCACCCGCACCGGCAGTCCTGCCGGCATGAGCCGCAGTTCCTCCGGCCCGCCCAAGGCGTAGCATCCTCCATGGACCGTACCGGTCACTACGGTACCCGCGCCGGCGAGTGTAAACGCCCGGTCGATCGCAAGCCGAAAGAACCCCTCGCGGCGGCGCGCCGCGATTCGGCCCGCCTCACGTTCCAGATGCGCGCGCAGCGCCGCCGTGCCTTCGTCGCCCGGCTCCTGCGCCCGCACGGCGAAGACCGGCGCGCCTTCGAGAAAGGTGCCGGCGGTGAGCGCAGCGATTTCGTCCCGAACCTGCGTCAGGCGCGAGGAATCGACGCGATCGGCCTTGGTGATCGCCACCGCCCCGCGCGTCACGCCGAGCCAACCGAGAATGGCGAGGTGCTCGCGCGTCTGCGGCATCACCCCATCGTCGGCGGCCACCACCAAGAGCGCGAAATCGATGCCGCTCGCACCCGCGGCCATGGTGTGCACCAGGCGCTCGTGGCCGGGCACGTCGATGAATCCGAGCACTTCGCCGTCGGCGAGCGGTAGATAGGCGTACCCGAGCTCGATGGTAATGCCGCGCGCCTTTTCCTCGGCCAGCCGGTCGGTGTCGACGCCGGTGAGCGCCTTGACCAGCGTCGTCTTGCCGTGGTCGATGTGGCCCGCCGTGCCGACGATCATGGCCGCAATTCCGCCAATTGGGCAAGAAAGGCGGCCTCGTCGGCCTCGTCCAGGCAACGCAGGTCCCACCACAGCGCCTCGTCGGCCACGCGTCCGAGCACCGGGCGAGGCAACGCGCGCAGCGCCGCCTCGAGCCGCGACAAGGAACGCCCCGCGCGCTTGCCCACCGGGCGAAGCACCAGACCGTGGCTGGGCAGGCGCTCCACCGGCAGTGCCCCGCTGCCGATCTGGCTCGCCATGGCAAACTCGCTGACGGCGAATCCTTCGCCCAGGGCCTGCTGTACCGGCGCGCGCAGCCGCGCCGCCTGCGCTGCCATCGCCGAGGCCGGGCGCGTGAGCAGCCGCAGCGTAGGCAGACGCTCGGCGAGAAACTCCGGCTCACGGTAGAGCCGCAGCGTCGCCTCCAGCGCTGCCAAGGTGAGTTTGCCCACGCGCAACGCCCGTTTGAGCGGATCCTTCTTGATGCGGCGGATCAGATCGGCGCGGCCGACGAGGAAACCGGCCTGCGGGCCGCCCAGCAGCTTGTCGCCGCTGAAAGTGACGAGGTCCGCCCCCGCAGCGACGGTCTCGCGCACCGTCGGCTCGGCCGGCAGACCCCAGGCGGCCAGATCGGTGAGCGTGCCGCTGCCCAGATCAACGCCCAGAGGCAGGCCGTGCGCGTGCGCGATCTCGGCGGCTTGCGCTACCGGCACGCTCTTGGTGAAGCCGGTGATGGCGTAGTTGCTGCAATGCACTTTGAGCAGCATCGCCGTGCGCGGCCCGATCGCTTCGGCATAATCGTGCGAATGGGTGCGGTTGGTGGTACCGACTTCGACGAGGCGGGCGCCGGCGCGCTTCATGATGTCGGGAATGCGGAAGGCGCCGCCGATCTCCACCAGCTCGCCGCGCGAGACCACCACCTCGCGCCGCTTGGCGAGCGCATCGAGCGCCAAGAGCACCGCCGCGGCGTTGTTGTTGACCACGGTGGCCGCCTCAGCCCCGGTGAGCTCGCGCACGAGTTCTTCCACGAGCGTATCGCGGTCGCCCCGGCCTCCGCTCTCGAGGTCGAACTCCAAGGCGGCTGGAGCCGTCATCGCCTGCACCACGGCGCGCACCGCCTCGTCGGCGAGCAACGCCCGGCCGAGGTTGGTGTGCAGCACCGTTCCCGTGAGATTGAAGACGGTGCGCAGCCGCGGCCGATCCTGCGCCTGCAGGGCTTCCCGCACCCGGGCGGCGATTGCCTCGGGCCGGATCGCCTCGGCTGCGAGCGCCCCTTCCTGAGCCTGCGCCCGCAGTGCCGCCAGATGGACGCGCGAAGCGGCCAGCACCCGCGTACGGCCGTGCGCCGTGAGCAGGGCGGCGAAGGCGGGCGAGGCCAGCAGCCGTTCGAGCGAAGGGATGGCGCTCGCCGCAACGGATTCGGAACGGGTGTTCGTCGTCACGCGAACCACAGCAAGGGATTGGCGCTCGCGCGCACGTATCCGGCTTCTCCCATCAAGACATCGAGCGTGAGACTGGCGAGATCGTCGGCCACCGCATCCACCTCCAGGTCCTTCTCCTGGTAGAAAATCTTACGATAGCTGTGGCAGGCATCGCAAGACTCGGCCTTGATCGCCTCGGACGCCCCTTCGAGGTGGTGGTAGGCCACCGAACGGGTGTCCTCGCAGTGGCTGCATTTGACGCGCACCATGTGCCACTCGCTCGCGCATAGACCGCAGTGCAGATAGCGCAGACCGTCGCTCGCCGCGCCCACGCGCACGACGCTTGCCACCGGCAGGCTGCCGCACACCGGGCAGACGCGCGAGGGCACCACAGCCGGCACCACCGCTTCCGGCAGACGGCTCGCCCGCTCGGTCCAATACACCTGCAGCGCCGCCATGAGGAAAGGCGCTGCGGCTACGTCCCCCGGTTCTTCCCCGGCAAGGAGCGCCTGGGCGAGCGCATCGAGCCGCTGCGGCTCGGCAGAGAGCGTTTGCTCGAGCCGCGCCACCGTCGCCCGCGGCGCATCCCCGAGCTCCTGACCGGACAGCGCCGCAAGCACCGCCCGCAGCGCCTCGCGCCAGCATCCTTCGAGCGGCCCCTCGCAGGGAAGGGGCGGCATGCCGTGCGTGTGCGCGAGCGAGAGCCGATTCTCGTCGGGCAAGGGCGCGGTGAACGCGCCGAGCGCCTCGTGCTGCGCCTGGGCGAGCCGCGCCATCAAGGCGAGATACTCGCCCAGGGAATTCCCCCCGGCCAGATGGCGCAGGCGCGCTGCGCGCTCGGCAAAGACTTCCCGTGAAGGAAGGCGCAGCCGTGGCAAGGCATTTCGCTCCAGCCCCTCGATCTCGCCGCGTGACAGAATGCGTTGCAAGCCGTTCTCCCTTTACTCGTTGGCACCCTTGACCATCTGCCGGAACCAGGCGCGATGGTGCCGCCAGGCCCAACCCCAAGTGACGTCGCCGCGCGTCATCGCGCGCACCGAACCCTTCACCCAGATGGCCGCGTAGATGTGCACGATGATGGACGTGATGGCGACGAAAGCGCACGCAGCGTGCACCAGCGCCGCTGCACGCACGACGCCGACGGGCAAAGAGAACCAGGCACGCCACAGGCCGATTCCCGAGAGCAGCAGACCGACGGCGCTCAGCACCAGCACATAGAAGAGCGCCTTCTGCAAGGCGTTGTAGCGCCCCACCTCGGGCAGATGCTCCTCGCGGTTGGCGAGCACGTCGGGGAAGTGCTTCAGCCACTGCGCATCCTTCGCCTCCCAGGCGTTGTGCCGCGCCAGACGCAGCGCGAGCACGGCGAAGCAGACGAAGAACACCACGCCGATGTACGGATGCAGCACCCGCGCCCAGTAGCCGCCGCCGAGCAGGTCCGAGAGGAAGAAGAACGCCGGATGATAGAACGCCAGCCCCGAGAGCGCGAGCAGGATGAAGGTGATCGCCACCACCCAGTGGTTGCTGCGCTCGCTGGCGCTGTAGCGCGGCAGAGTCCGCGGTCGTGTGGTCTCACTCATGGGACACCTCCTTCTCGGCGCGGTGCTCGTCCTCCTCGCTCGTCTCGGCCGGACCGACGCGCATGTAATGGAAAAAGCCCACCAGCGCGGCGAGCGCCATCGCCGCCATGCTCAAGGGCTTGGCCACCCCTTTCCACAGCGACACCGTGGGGCTGATCTGCGGGTCTTTCGGCAACCCACTGTAGAGGGTGGGCTGGTCTGCATGGTGCAGCACGTACATCACGTGCGTGCCGCCCACGCCGGCCGGATCGTAGAGCCCGGCGTTGGCGTAGCCGCGGGATTTGAGATCGGCGATGCGCGCCTGGGCGTGCTCCTTCATCTCTTCCTTGGTGCCGAACTCGATCGCCCCCGTGGGACAGGTCTTGACGCAGGCCGGCTCCTGTCCCACGGCGACACGGTCGGAACACAGGGTGCACTTGTACGCCTTGTGGTCCTTCTTCGAGAGGCGCGGCACGTTGAACGGGCAGCCCGTGACGCAGTAGCCGCAGCCGATACAGTTCTCCTCGTGAAAATCCACGATCCCGTTGGCGTACTGCACGATCGCCCCCGGCGAGGGGCAGGCCTTGAGGCAACCCGGATCTTCGCAGTGCATGCAGCCATCCTTACGGATGAGCCACTCGAGATCTCCTTGAGGGTTCTCGTATTCGGCAAAGCGCATCACCGTCCACGAATGCTCGGTGAGATCGGCCGGGTTGTCGTAGACGCCGATGTTGGTGCCGATCTCGTCGCGCAGGTCGTTCCACTCCATGCACGCCGTCTGGCACGCCTTGCAGCCGATGCACTTGGAGACGTCGATGAGCTTGGCCACCGCGCCCACGCTCGGCTCGCGCACCGAAGGGGTGGGCGAAGTGGTGGCGGAGCGCCGCTTGATGTCGAGAGATTGCAATGCCATGGCCGCGCTCCTATGCCTTTTCCACTTTTACCAGGAAGGACTTGAATTCCGGCGTCTGGATGTTGCCATCGCCCACCGAAGGCGTGAGCGTGTTCGCCAGGAACCCCGGCTTGGCGATGCCCACGAACCCCCAGTGGATGGGAATGCCCACGTGGTGCACCGTCTTGCCCTCGATCGTCAGCGGCCGGATGCGCTTGGTCACCAGGGCGACCGCCTTGATGTAGCCGCGCTTGGACGAGACCTTGACGCGCTCGCCGTTGGCGATACCCAGCTCCTTGGCGAGCGCCTCGCCGATCTCGACGAATTGCTCCGGCTGGACGATGGCGTTCAGACGCACGTTCTTCGTCCAGTAGTGGAAGTGCTCGGTGAGCCGGTAGGTGGTCGCCACGTGAGGGAATTCCTCCACCTTGCCCATGTCGGCCAGATCACGCGCGAACACCCGCGCCGCCGGGTTGCTGGTGGCCGCCGGCGTTTTCGGATGCAGCGGGTTGTAGCCGAGCGGCGTCTCGAACGGCTCGTAGTGCTCGGGGAACGGGCCCTCGGCCATGCCGGCGCGGGCGAAGAATCGCGCCACTCCTTCCGGGTTCATGATGAAAGGCCCCATCCCGGAGTCGGGTGGCTCGTCGACCTTGAAATCCGGCACGTCCGCCCCGGCCCACGCCTTGCCGTTCCAGTAGATGAGCTTGCGCTGCGGATCGAACGGTCGGCCCTGCAGGTCGGCGCTCGCCCGGTTGTAGAGGATGCGCCGGTTCGCCGGCCAGGCCCAGGACCAGCCGAGCGTCTGGCCGATACCGGTGGGGTCGCTGTTGTCGCGTCGCGCCATCAGGTTGCCCGTCGGCCCCCAGCTGCCCGAGAAGATCCAGCAGCCGCAGGCGGTGCTGCCGTCATCGCGCAGCTCCGCGAAGCCGGCGAGCTGCTCGCCGGCGCGGCGCACGATTCTCGCCGGATCCTTGGGATCGGGCAGGTCGACCAGCGCCTTGCCGGAGTACTCCTTGGCGAGCTCTTCGGGCGTGGGGTTCGCCTCGTTGGCGTAGGGCCACCAAAGGTCGAGGATGGGCGCCGGGAAAGCGCCGCCCTCGCGGCGGTAGCGCTCGCGGATGCGCAGGAAGAGCTCGGCCATGATCTCGATGTCGCTGCGCGCCTCGCCCGGCGGTTCAGCCCCCTTCCAGTGCCATTGCAGCCAGCGCCCGGAATTGACGAGCGAGCCGTCTTCCTCGGCAAAACAGGTCGTGGGCAGCCGGAACACCTCGGTCTGGATCTTCGACGGATCGACGGGGTTCGATTCGCCGGCGTTGCGCCAGAATTCCGAGGTCTCGGTGGCGAGCGGATCCATCACCACCAGGTACTTGAGCTTGGCGAGCCCCTCCAGCACCTTGGCCTTGTTCGGCGCTGCCGCCAGCACGTTGAACCCCTGGCAGATATAGCCGTTCATCTTGCCCTGCGCCATGAGCTCGACGACCTGCAGCAGGTCGTAGAGCTTATCGAGCTTGGGCAGATAGTCGTAGGCCCAGTTGTTCTCGGCCGTGGCGGCCTTGCCCCACCAGGCCTTCATGAGGCTCACGAAGAACTTGGGATAGTTCTGCCAGTAGCTCATCTGGTTGGGGCGCAGCGGCTTGAGCGTGCGCGCGGCCAGATACTGGGGCAGATCCTGCTCGGCTTCATTGGGCAGCGTGAGATAGCCCGGCAAGAGGTTGGACATCAACCCCAGGTCGGTAAGCCCCTGGATGTTGGAGTGTCCGCGCAGAGCGTTGATGCCACCGCCGGGCATGCCGATGTTGCCCAGGAGCAGCTGCATCATCGCCGCGGTGCGGATGATCTGCGCCCCGATCGAGTGCTGCGCCCAACCGAGCGCGTAGAGAATGGTGGCAACGCGGTTGGCCGGCGCGGTGGAGGCGAGCATCTCGCAGATCTGCAGGAACTTCGCCTGCGGCGTGCCGCAGACGCGTTCGACCGTCTCCGGCGTGTAGCGCGCATAGTGCTGCTTCATGAGCTGATAGACGCAGCGCGGGTGCTGCAAGGTGGGATCGGTCTTGACGTAGCCGTCCTCGCCGCGCTCGTAGTCCCAGCTCGACTTGTCGTAGCGACGTTTCTCGGCGTCGTAGCCGGAGAAGAGACCGTTCTCGAACGAGAAGTCTTCCCGCACGATGAACGACAAATCGGTGTAGTTGCGCACGTATTCGTGCTGGATCTGGTCTTTCTCCAGCAGATAGCGGATCACCCCGCCCAGGAAGACGATGTCGGTGCCGGTGCGGATCGGCGCATAGACGTCGGCCACCGAGGCCGAACGCGTGAAGCGCGGATCGACGACGATGAGCTTGGCGCCGCGGTGCGCCTTGGCTTCGGTCACCCATTTGAAACCGCAAGGGTGCGCCTCGGCGGCGTTGCCGCCCATGATGAGGATGATGTCGGCGTTCTTGATGTCGACCCAGTGGTTCGTCATCGCACCACGGCCGAACGTCGGGGCAAGACCTGCCACCGTCGGGCCGTGTCAGACACGCGCCTGGTTGTCGAACGCGAGCATCCCCAGACTGCGCACGATCTTGTGCGTCAGATAGGCGGTTTCGTTGCTGGAGGCCGAAGCTGCGAGCATGCCGGTGGTGAGCCAGCGGTTGACGGTCTTGCCCTCGGCGGTCTTCTCGACGAAATTGGCGTCGCGGTCGGCTTTCATCAGCGCGGCGATGCGATCGAGCGCCTCGTCCCAGGAGATCGTCTGCCATTTGTCTGAACCCGGCGCACGGTACTGCGGCTGCTTGAGCCGGTTCGGGCTGTGGATGAAATCGATGAGCGAGGCGCCCTTCGGGCACAGCGTGCCGCGATTGACCGGATGGTCGGCATCGCCCTCGATGTGCACGATGGTGGTCTTGACGTTTTTCGCGCCATCGCCCAGCCCGTACATCAGGATCCCGCACCCCACCGAGCAGTAGGGACAGGTATTGCGCGTCTCGGTCATGCGCGCGAGCTTGTATTGGCGCACCTCGGCCAGAGCCGCTTCCGGCGCCAGGCCCAACGCCGCCATGCTCGAGCCCGAGAGCATGGCAGCGGTGACCTTGAAGAACTGCCTTCGGTTCATCCCGTTCATGGGTCTCCCCTGCGGTTTTCCGTTTCTACCTCGGCAAAGCGACACCGAAAACGGCCTCGCTCCACCCCCTGTACGGCCTGCGGCGGCCCCGCCTTCATGCACGAGGCGGCCGAGAACGATCATCCTTCCAGACGGACATCGCATCCATCGGGTCGATGGTTCGATTTGTAAGACAAGGTTTGATGCAAGTCAACCTCGCAGTGCACAAGCGTTTCCCTGCCGGCGATTTTCGCACACCCGAAGCGCTGCGCCCGTCGTCTCGTCTATACTGAATCACGATCGGCTCTGTGGCGTCCAGACCTCATGAAAGCGATGCTCCTCACCCGCCCCGGCGCGACGCTCGAATGCGTCGAACTCCCTTCCCCTCGGCCCGGCCCCGGCGAGATCCGGCTGAAAGTGCTCGCCTGCGCCGTGTGCCGCACCGACCTGCACGTGATCGACGGTGAGCTGCCCCACCCCAAGCTGCCGCTCGTACTCGGCCACGAAATCGTCGGACGCGTACTCGAAGTGGGCGAAGGCGTGACGCGCTTTCGCGTGGGCGATCGCGTAGGGGTGCCCTGGCTCGGCGGGGCCTGCGGGCATTGCCGCTACTGCCGGCGCGGGCAGGAGAACCTGTGCGAATCGGCCATCTTCACCGGCTACACGCGCGACGGCGGCTTTGCCGAGGAGACACTGGCCGACGCCCGCTTCTGCTTTCCCATCCCCGAGCGCTACGGCGACGCCGAGGCCACGCCCTTGCTGTGCGCCGGACTCATCGGCTGGCGTACCTACGCCAAGGCGGGTGCGAACCTCGAGCGCGTCGGCATCTACGGCTTCGGCGCCGCAGCGCACCTCATCGCCCAGGTGGCCATACACCAAGGCAAGCGCATCTACGCTTTCACGCGCCCGGGGGACGTCGCCGCGCAGGAATTCGCCCGCCGTCTGGGGGCCTGCTGGGCGGGCGGTTCGGACGAACCGCCGCCCGAGCCGCTCGATGCCGCACTCATCTTCGCCCCCGTGGGCGAGCTCGTGCCTCAGGCGCTGCGCGCCACCGACAAAGGCGGCACGGTGGTGTGCGGCGGCATCCACATGAGCGACATTCCCTCCTTCCCCTACCGCTGGCTGTGGGAAGAGCGAACGCTCACCTCGGTGGCCAACCTCACGCGCGCCGACGGCGAAGCCTTCATGAAGCTCGCCGCCGAGGTGCCGCTACATCCGGCCGTCACCTGCTACCCCCTCACGGCGGCCAACGAGGCCATCGCCGACCTGCGCGCGGGCCGCGTGAACGGCGCGGCGGTGCTCATTCCGTAACCAGGCGATCCGCCCGGCTATAGACGGTCGCCCCTTCGCCGCGCACGAACCCCAACAAGGTGATGCCTGCCTCCTCGGCCAGACGCACTGCCAGGGCCGTGGGCGCCGACACCGCCGCGAGCACCCCGATGCCGGCCACCGCCGTCTTCTGCACCAGTTCGAAACTCGCCCGGCTCGACATGAGCGCCATCGCCACCGCCCCCGTGCGCAGCAGCCCGGCGCGCGCCGCCGCCCCGATCGCCTTGTCGAGCGCGTTGTGCCGTCCCACGTCTTCGCGCACCAGCAGGAGCGAGCCGTCGGCCGCGGCGAGCGCCGCCGCGTGCGTGGCACCGGTGGCCTCATGCAACGGCTGCCGCGCGCGCAAGGAGCGCATCGCCCCGAGCACGGCCGCAAGCGGCACCCCCCCGCCCTGCGGCACGCCCGGCACGGGGCGCACTGCTTCGGCGAGCGACTCGATGCCGCACAGGCCGCATCCCGTGCGCCCGCTCAAGGCGCGGCGGCGGGACTTGAGGCGCGCGAAGCGCTCGCTGGCGACTTCGATCCGCACGATCACTCCCACTTCGCCGGATGCGAGTTCGAGATCATAAATTTCGGCTGGATCCTCGACGATCCCCTCGGTGAGCGAAAACCCCAGGGCGAAGTCCGCCAGATCGGCGGGCGTGGCGAGCATCGTCGCATAGGCGATGCCGTTGTATTCGAGCGCCACCGGGGTCTCCTCGGCGAGCACGTCTTCTTCGGGCAAGGGCTCGAGGCGCGACGTGCGCACGCGCAATACCACCTTGTGGATCCGGGGCTGCCCTTTCGCACTGCACTCGTCATTTACTGACATCATCTTCAGCCCTCTTCCCTCGCCCTTTGCCGAACCAGAACGCCGCCTTCTTCTGCGCCCTGCGGCAGCTATCGTCTACAATGCGCAGACAAGCAAAAATATCTTCAAACATTTTTCATCATCAGCGCAACAGGAGGAGTTCCCATGTCCTACGTCGTCAAGGTGGTCTTCGGGCCCGACCGCGAGTATGAGTTCTACACCAACGCCGAGGCGGTCGAAGCGCTCGATCGCAACGTCGCCCGCGACTGGTTGGTGCGGGAAATGGAAGCGCTCGAGTGCGACGCCCCCAATCCCATGGGCAAGGTGCTCGTAGTCGATCTGATCCTCAACCTGGCCAAATGCGCCGGAGAGGCGCGCTTTGCCGAAGGCGGCGAATGGGCCCAGACCTTCGCCCAGGTGGTGGCGCGCCTGCTCGATCGGCCGGTGGCGCGCATCGACGTCGAGAATTTCACCGTCGGCTGAACTTTCCCCCTGGGCCGCAGGAATGCGGGCGAGCCTCCGTTCCTGCCCTGCGGCCTCCGGCCTCAAGCGCGCCGGCCGATGCGGGCGATCGCCAGCGCCGCAAGGAAATTGAGATCCTCCTGTACCGGTCGGCCCTGATCGTCGAAGCCGCGCCATTCGCGCACCTCGATGTCGAGCAACCCGCACAGCGTGGTGAAATCGGCCACGGTGAAGAAGCGCACGTTGGGCGTGTTGAACCACTGGTGCGGCAGGCTCTCCGAGACGGGCATGTGCCCCTCGAGGATGCTCTTCCTGTGCTTCCAGAAGGCGAAGTTGGGGAAACTCACGATCGCCTCGTGCCCCACGCGCAGCATCTCCTGCAAGATGCCCTGCGTGTTGTGCATCGCCTGCAGCGCCTGGCTCATGATGACGTGGTCGAAATGCCCGTCCTGCAGGTCGGCGAGCCCCTCGTCGAGGTCGCTCTGGATCACGTTGATGCCGCGCTCGATGCAGGCGACGATGCGCGCCGGATCGTTTTCGATGCCGTAACCCACCACCCCCTTGGTGTCGATGAGGTGGCGCAGCAGCACCCCGTCGCCACACCCCAGGTCGAGCACGCGCTCGCCCGGAGCGATCCATTCGGTGAGCGCCACGAGGTCGGGGCGCAGGGTCGAACGGCGCCCGGGTTCGCGGTCGGAAGTCGCCATGGTCACACCTCGATCCGGTTGAAGTAGGCGCGCAGCACCGCGTGGTAGCGCGGGTGCTCCAGCAGGAAGGAATCGTGCCCGGCCTTGCTGTCGATCTCGGCGTAGCACACGTCTTTCTCCGAGTGCACCAGCGCCGAGACGATCTCGCGGCTGCGCGCCGGCGAGAAGCGCCAGTCGGTGGTGAAGGCCACCACGAGGAAAGCCGCCTCGGCGCGCGCGAAAGCCGCCGCCAGATCCCCGCCATAGTCGGCCGCCGGATCGTAGTAGTCCAGCGCCCGGGTAGTGAGGAGGTACGTGTTCGCATCGAAGAAGCGCGCGAACTTGTCCCCCTGGTAGCGCAGATAGGACTCGATCTCGAACTCAATGTCGTAGGAGTAGCGCATGATGCCGTGGCGCAATGCCCGGCCGAATTTCTCGGCCATGGCGTCGTCCGATAAATAGGTGATGTGCCCGATCATGCGCGCCAGCCTCAGCCCCTGCTTGGGCACCACGCCGTGCTCGTAGTAATTGCCGCCGTGGAAATCCGGGTCCGACAGGATGGCCTGGCGCGCCACCTCGTTGAAGGCGATGTTCTGCGCCGAGAGCTTGGGGGCGGTGGCGATCGCCAGTACGTGACGCACGCGCTCGGGATACTGCAGCGACCAGGAGAGTGCCTGCATCCCGCCGAGCGAGCCGCCGATCACCGCGGCGAAGCGTTCGATGCCCAGCCGATCGGCGAGCCGCGCCTGGGCGTTGACCCAATCCTCCACCGTCACGAAAGGAAAATCCGCTCCCCAAGGCTTGCCGGTGGCCGGATTGATCGACACCGGCCCGGTCGAGCCGAAACAGCCGCCGAGGTTGTTCACCCCGATCACGAAGAATTTCTCGGTGTCGAGCGGTTTGCCCGGCCCGACGAGATTGTCCCACCAGCCGACGTTGTGCGGATCGTCCCGATAGACCCCGGCGACGTGGTGCGAACCCGACAGCGCATGGCACACGAGCACGGCGTTGTTGCGTGCGGCGTTCAGTGTCCCGTAGGTCTCGTAGACCAGATCGTACTGCGGCAGAACCCGCCCGGCCTTGAGCGGCAGCGGCTCGTCGAAATGCGCTTTTTGCGCTTCGACGAAGCCGACGGAACGAGGATGCGTCATGCGGCGGCTCCCAAAAACGAAAAAGCCCGGCGACATGCGGGCGCCGGGCGCTCCCGCTTTAGCTGCATTTGTAAGGCGCCCGCAAGCTGAGGCTCAAATCGGCGCCGTATCGTTTAACCAAACCATAGCGTGCCTACCCGGGGATGTCAAGGCGAGCTGGCCTCGCAAAAACCATGACGCCGACAGGATTGATCTTGGAACAAAAGGATCGTTATAATGGCTTAAATTAGTTAGCCAATAATGACGATGAACACGACCGACCACTTCGGCGTTCTCCTGCATGAGGTCGCCCGCTCCTGGCGAACCGAGCTCGACCGGCGACTGCGCCATCTTGGCCTGTCGCAGTCGCAATGGCTGGTGCTGATCAAGTTGCCCGAAGAAGGGCTCACGCAGACCGCGCTCGCGCGCAAAGTGGGAATCGAAGGCTCGACCCTCGTGCGCCTGCTCGACCGCCTGCAGGCCAACGGCTGGATCGAACGCCGCGACGTCCTCGGCGATCGGCGCGCCAAACGCGTCGTCCCCACCGCCAAGGCCAAGACGCTGCAACACGAAGTCACCGTGATCGCCCAGGCGCTGCGCGAGCGGCTGCTCGCCGGCATCGATCCTGCGCGCGTGGCCATCGCCGCTGAAGTCCTATCGCAGCTACGCCAAAAACTCGAGAACCTCCATGATTGACCGCGTCAAGAACGTCAAGTCCACCCTCGCCGCCCATCCCAGGATCCGCCGCGCATCCATCCTCCTTGCATCGCTCGCGCTCATCGTCTGGATCGGCAGTATCGTCCACTACCGCCTCACCCACGTCGAAGAGATCGACGCCCGCGTAGCCACCGAAATGATCACCATCGCTCCGCGCCTACCGGGCTGGCTGGTCGAACGTCCGGTGATGGAGGGGGATCGCATCCAGAAAGGGCAGACCCTGGCGGTACTCTACCGCGATCCCTCCCGCCTGCAGGCGCAGTCCCAGGAGGCGGCGCTCGGAGCCGCCGAGAAGGAAATCGAGCGGCTGGAACACCTCCTCGCCGAGCAGCGCGCCTCCACCCAAGCCGCCGTCATGGAAGCCGAGAGCGGCGTGAAGACGGCCGAAGAAGCCCTCAAGGCGGCGCAGATCCAGCGCGCCAACGCCGAGAGCGACTACCGGCGCAGCGCCGCGCTGGTGAAATTGCACGCCGTGCCCGAGCAAGAGGCCGAGCATGCCGAAAACGCCTACAAGGTCGCCAAGCAGAACGAGGCCAGCGCCCAGGCCAACCTCGAAGCCGCCAAGGCCCGACTGGCGCGGGCGCGTGCCGATGCCCGACTCGGCTCGCTCGAACGCCAGCTCGAACAGGCCAGAGTGCATCGCGACCAGGTGCTGGCCGAGCGCGACCTCGCCCGGCTTAACCTTGAAGACCTCACCCTCACCGCCCCCATCGACGGCGTGGTCGACCGCACGTTTTCCAACGAAGGCGACTACGTCTCCGCCAGCCAGCGCGTGATGCTCATTCACGATCCCGAGGCCGTCTGGGTCGAAGCCAACATCAAGGAGACCAAGATCGCCGACGTGCGCCCGGGGCAGCCGGTGGAAGTGACGATCGACGGCATTCCCGGCCGGGTTTTCCACGGCGAAGTCTGGCTGATCGGCAACGCCGCCACCAGCACCTTTCAGCTCTTGCCCAATCCCAACCCTTCCGGCAACTTCACCAAGATCACCCAGCGCATCCCGGTGCGCATCCGCGTGAAGCAGGAAGACGGGCTCCTCAAACCCGGCATGATGGCCGTGGTGTCGATCGATGTCCGCCACTGACGAACTCTCCGGTTTCTTCGAGCGCTTTGGATCGGCCTATCGCTGGTTCGTCATCACGACGACGCTCATGGGCACGATCACGGTCGTGCTCTCTTCGACCATCGTGAACGTGGCGCTGCCCGACATCATGGGCGCCTTCGGCATCGGCCAGGACCAGGCGCAATGGATGTCGACCGGGTTCCTCGCGGCGATGACCGCCTCCATGCTCGTCAACGCCTGGCTCAACGACGCCATCGGCATCCGGGCCACCTTCGTCGGCTCCATGGCCCTTTTTGCCGCCGCCTCGGTGCTCGGAGGGCTCGCGCCCAACGAGAACGTGCTCACCTTCGCCCGCGTCGCCCAGGGGATCGCCGCCGGCATCATCCAGCCGCTGGCGATGATCATGATCTTTCGCGTCTTTCCGCCCGAGGAACGCGGCACCGCCATGGGCATCTACGGCATCGGCGTAGTGCTCGCGCCGGCGGTCGGCCCGGTGCTGGGTGGCTGGCTCATCGACAACTACGACTGGCGCTACGTCTTCTACATGGGGCTGCCCACCTCCTTTCTTGGCATGCTGCTGGGTACCATCTTCCTGCCTACGCGGTTGAGCGGCGGCAAACGGCGCCGTTTCGATTCCTTCGGATTCGTGCTGCTCGCCGCCTTCCTCGTCACTTCGCTCTACGCGCTCGCCAACGGGCAGCGCGAGGGGTGGAATTCGGACATCATCGTCGGCACAGGGGCACTGAGCCTTGCCCTCTTCCTCTCCTTCATCGTCTGGCTCGCGCGCCGCGCCGAGCCCTTGGTGAGCCTGCGCGTGTTCGCCTTTCGTCGCTACAGCGCCGCCTCGCTCGTCGCTTTTCTCTATGGGGCGGGGCTGTACGGCTCGACCTACCTCATCCCACTCTTCCTGCAGACCGTGCAGGGCTATACGCCGACGCGCTCGGGGCTGTTGCTGATGCCGGCAGGACTCGTCCTCGGCCTCGTTTTTCCCATCGCCGGGCGACTCACCGACCGGCTGCCCGCCTATCTGCTGGTCTGCGCCGGCCTTTTCCTCTTCGGACTCTCGAACCTACTCCTCTACGAGATCGACGTCGACATCCCTTTCTGGGACATGGCGCTGATGGTGCTGCTGGGGCGCATCGGGCTCGGCGTGATGATGCCGGCCCTGAACGCCGGGGCGCTCTCGGCGCTCCCTGCCGAACTGCTCGCCCAGGGGACGGGGACGATCAACTTCATGCGCCAGCTCGGCGGCGCGTTCGGCGTGAGCCTGCTGTCGGCCGCCGTGGAGATCCGTTTCGCTTTCCATTCCGCAGCGCTCACCGCCACGCAGACCGAGGCCAACAGCACGACGATGTACGTGATCCAGCTGATCGAACAAATCAACGCGATGGCCGGCGTGCCCGCTGCGTACGTCTACCAGGTGGGGGGCGCCTTGAATTTTCTCGACAAGGTGCTCGCGGCCAAAGCCCAGAGCATGGCCTACAGCGACGGTTTCGCCATCGTCGGCATCGTGTTCCTGCTGTCGCTGCTGCCGGGCTATTTGATGAAAGGGCGCCGCTGAAACGGCGATGCAACGCCGCACCGGCTACACTGAACGTCAGGCCACATCAGGAGGCATCATGACTTACCGTACCATCGTGTTCGCCTACGACGGCAGCGCCGAAGGGCAGGCGGCCTTGGCCGAAGGCATCGAGCTCGCCAGACTCGTGGGGGCGCGCTGCCACCTGCTCGCCGTGATGGCGGTGCCACGGGAAGCCAAGTATGCGCAAGTAGTGGTGCCCGAAGACTGCCTCGACGAAGATTGCGCCCGCACCCGCCGCATCCTCCAGGAAGGCATCGAGCGCTTCAAGGACGCCGGGCTGGAGGTCGATGGCGTCATCCGCGTGGGCGAGGCCGCACCGGTGATCGGGGAGTATGCCGCAGAAGTCGAAGCCGATCTGGTGGTGGTCGGTCACCGCCGGCGGGGGCCGCTCGATCGCTGGTGGCACGGCTCGGTCGGGCACTCGCTGCTCGACTCCCTGCCCTGCAGCCTACTCGTGGCCATGCCGCGATCAGAAGAGGCGAACGGCTAGCGCAACAGGGCAGCGAGCGCCTGCGCGATCAGCGGCGCCACGCTCACGGCGTTCGTGGGATGCGCGATGGTGTCGGTGCTCCAGATCGCTCCGGCACCGGCCGCGCGCACCGTCTCCAGGGCATCTTCGACGAAAAGGGCGTGGGTCACCGCCACGTCTACCGTCGCCGCCCCCGCCGAGCGCAGAGCCCGCACGGCCTGAGCGAGCGTGCGCCCGGTGCTCGCCACGTCGTCGAGCACCACCGCCGCCCGGCCGCGCACGTTCAGCCCCTCGGGCAGGGTCACCGCCACATCCCGGTCGCCGCGCCGTTCCTTTCGCCCCACGGCGTATTCCAAGCCCGAGGCGTGCGCCGCCGCCTCCACCCAGGCGCGCGACTCCTCGTCGGGGCCGACGAGGAGCGGCCGCCCCCGCTCACGCGCCGCGAGTTCGCCCAGCAGCGGCGCGGCGCACAAGGCGAGCGCCGGCGTCACCGGAACGGCCTCGTCGAGCCGGGCGATGCGGTGCAGGTGCGGATCGACGGTGACGAGCGCCTCGACGCAGGAGGCGACGAAGCGCCCCACCACGAAAGCACTCGCCACTTCGCCCGGGGCAAACGCCTTGTCCTGCCGCAGATAGGGGAAATAGGGCGCCACCAGCACGATGCGCCGCACGCCGGCTTCGTGCAGACCGGCACTGGCGAGCAGCAGTTCGACGAGCTTCTCGTTGGGACGATCGAGCCCGCGCAGCAGCACCACCTTCTCCGGTAGCCGCTCGGGCAGGCGCAACTTGATCTCCCCGTCGGGGAAACGGTGACGCTCGATCGGCGCCGCTTCCAAGCCGGTCGCTGCGGCCAGCCGACGGGCGAATCCCTCTTCCTCGGGGAAAAAGAGCAGCATCAGAACTCCGTATAGACTTCGACGATGTCGGAGGCGACCCCGATGCGGTAGCCCGTGGCCCGTTCGCAGCTGCGCCGCGCGAATACCAGATCGGCCGGATACTGGGCATAAACTCGATAGAGAGGCTCGCCCTGGGTGACCGGATCGCCCAGTTTCTTGAAGAGATCCACGCCTGCGCCCTTGACTTTGGGCGCGCCGGCCTGGCGGGCGATCTGCGCCAGATGCAGGTTGTCGATGTCGACCACGACGCCGTCGGCGGGCGCAGTCACCTCGAACCATTGCGAGGCCAGCGGCGGAGCGTGATGATCGAAGGGTTTTTCCCCCTGCGCCTTGATGATGGCGCGCATCTTGGCAAGCGCCCGCCCCGAGTCGAGGATGTCGCGGGCGATGGCGAACCCTTCGCCGCCGCGCACGTCCGGGTCGAACTCGATCACCCGGCCGGCGAGCCGCAGCGCTTTCTGGCGCAGATCGATGGGTGCGAGCGGGTCATTCTCCAGCACGCGCATCACGTCGCGCGCCTCCAGCACCGGCCCGATGCCGAATCCCACCGGCTGGCGCCCGTCGGTGATGACCACGTCGATCACCAGCCCCAGGCGGCGCGCCACGTACTCGAAGAGCTTGCGCAGTTGCAGCGCCTCACGCATCGAGCGCACCTTGGCCGTCGGTCCAAGGGGGATGTCGAGCACGAGGTGCGTCGAGCCCGCTGCCACTTTCTTTGAGAGAATGGAAGCCACCATCTGCCCCGGGGCATCGATCGCCAGGGGCCGTTCCACCGAGATGAGCACGTCGTCGGCCGGGGACAGATCCGCCGTTCCGCCCCAGGCGAGACAGCCGCGCAGCTGGCGCACGATCTGCTCCATCTTCTCGAACGGCAGCTCGACTTCGGCGAGCACCTCCATGGTGTCGGCGGTACCGGCCGGCGAGGTGATGGCGCGCGAAGACGTCTTGGGGCAGAGCATTCCATGCGCCGCCACGATGGGCACCACCAGCATGGAAGTGCGGTTGCCGGGGATGCCGCCGATGCAGTGCTTGTCGACCACCGGGCGCTCGTGCCAGTCGAGCCGCCGTCCGACTTTCGTCATAGCGTCGGTGAGGAAATACACCTCCTCGCGGTCGAGCTCGTTGTGGTGCGTAGCCACCACGAAGGCAGTGAGCTCGATCTTGGAATAATGCCGCTCGGCGATGTCGCGCACGATGCCCAAGAATTCTTGGGGACGCAGGCGCTCGCCGGCGAGCTTGCGCCGCAAGGCGCCCATGGATTCCGGCGGCTCGGCCTGCGCCACCGTCACCTGCGCCCCCTCGGGCAAGCCCAGCTGGGCGAAGGCCTCGAGCGAGAGCCCGATCTCGTCCACACCCACCAGGCGATCATCGTCGACCACATTGAGCGTGGCGAGGACGTGCCGCTCGCCGTCCTGCCCCACCTCGATCTTCGCCAGCGCCTGGAACCCCTCGGCGCGCACCACCGAACACTCGCGGTGCAGATAGGCGACGTTCTCACGGTAGGTGTCGATGGCCACGCGACGCAGCGCCAAACGCACCGCATTCTCGGTCATCGATGGGTCACTGTTTTCAGCCATCTTCTTTCCTCCTCTGGCGGCGCAATCCCTGTGAGGCGCGGCAAGGGCTATCCTACAATGAAAACGACCGTTACCGCCGAAAGAGGAGTCGGACATATGGACAAACGCCGCGAAACCGACACGCTGGGAGAAGTCTGGGTCCCGGCCGACCGCTACTGGGGCGCGCAGACGCAGCGCTCGCTAGAGCATTTCCCCATCGGCGTGAAGAACCACCGCATGCCGCTGCCCGTCATCCGCGCCTTCGGCATCCTCAAGAAAGCGGCAGCGCAGGCCAATGCCGAGCTGGGGGAATTGCCGCGGGATCTGGCCGAGCTCATCGTGCGCGCTGCCCAGGAAGTGATCGAAGGAAAGCTCGACGAGCACTTCCCCCTCGTCGTCTTCCAGACCGGCAGCGGCACGCACAGCAACATGAACGCCAACGAAGTCATCGCCAACCGCGCCAACGAGCTCGCCGGCCAGCCCTTGGGAAGTAAATCCCCGGTGCATCCCAACGATCACGTCAACCGCGGCCAGTCCTCGAACGACACCTTCCCCACGGCGATGTACGTGGCCACGGTGCTCGAACTGCGCCGCCACCTCTATCCGGCGGTGGAGACGCTGCGCGATACGCTGGCGCGCAAGGCCGAGGAATACGCCGAACTCGTCAAGACCGGACGCACCCACCTCATGGACGCCGCCCCCATCACCCTGGGGCAGGAGATCGGCTCCTGGGTGGCGCAGATCGAGGACGCCCTCGCCTTCCTGCGCCTGGCCGAAGAGGGCTTGCACGAGTTGGCCATCGGCGGCACGGCCGTGGGCACCGGGCTCAACGCCCATCCGCACTTCGGGGAAGTATGCGCCGAATACATCGCGCGCGAGACAGGCCTTCCCTTTCGCAGCGCGCGCAACCGCTTCGCTGCGCTCGCCGCGCACGACGCGCTGGTCAACGTCTCGGCGGCCCTGCGCACCCTCGCCAATGCGCTCTTCAAGATGGCCAACGACGTGCGCTGGCTCGCCTCGGGGCCGGATGCAGGCATCGGCGAGCTGATCCTGCCGGCCAACGAGCCCGGTAGCTCCATCATGCCGGGCAAGGTCAATCCCACCCAGTGCGAGGCGCTCACCATGGTGTGCGTGCGCGTCTTCGCCAACGACACGGCCATCGCCTTTGCCGGCAACCAGGGCAACTTCCAGCTCAACGTCTATAAACCCCTCATGGCGCACGCGGCGCTCGAGAGCATCGAACTGCTGTCGCAGTCCATCCTCGCCTTCGAGCGCTACTGCGCCCGCGACATGCAGCCCAACCGCGAGCGCATCCGCGAGCACCTCGAACGCAATCTCATGCTGGTCACGGCGCTCAACCCCCACATCGGCTACGACAAGGCCGCCGCCATCGCCAAGAAAGCCGCGGCCGAGCGCAAGACGCTCAAGCAGGCGGCCGTCGAGCTGGGATACCTCACGGCCGAAGAGTTCGACCGCTGGGTCGATCCGCTCGCCATGACGCGGCCGGGCATGCACTGAACCGGAGATCCGCGGAGGAAACGCTATGAGTCAAGACGACGGCATCACCTTCCACCCCGACGGCAGCATACCCCAGCACGGCGAAGTCTTCGTCTTCGGCGCCAACCTCGCCGGCCGGCACGGCGGAGGCGCCGCGGCCGAGGCGGTACGCCGCTTCGGCGCCCAAATGGGCGTAGGCTGGGGCTACATGGGCACCCCGCCGCGGCACTCCTTCGCCATCCCCACGCTGGACGAGAACTTCGAGGTCCTGCCGCTCGAAGAGATCGAGCGCTACGTCGAGCGCTTCATCCAGTTCGTCGCCGAGCATCCGCAGCTGCGTTTCTTCATCACCCGCGTCGGTTGCGGCATCGCCGGCTACCGCGACGAGCAGATCGCCCCGCTCTTTAGGCCGCTCGTCGCCATCGGTCGCTGCTCGTTTGCCAAGCAATGGCGACCGTATCTTTTTGCGGAAACGTGAAAAAACAACGCCTCTCAAGGCAAAGAGGCACCCCGTTGGAAGAGACACCTTTCCCGATCGTCGCCCCCGTCGCGTTCTGCCTGTGAATGATTTGCATACGTTGGCCACGATGGATAATAGGCTTCGGCCTGGTTGCCCCAAACTTGCCACCCCGGCCTTGCCCCTCGCGCAAAAAGCTCGAGATAGGGGCCGGGGCTGCAGGATTCGATGATGTCGTACAGTTCGTCCGGTTTGCGCGAGTGTTCCCGTTTTCCGGCCGCGATGAAATTCACCTGTCTCCGCCCCGGGGCCAAAGTCCGCGCATTCTTGCCCCGGACGCCAAAGAGGACCAACTCCGTGACGTTGCGGAAATAGAATCCCACACCCCGACCATCAGGCCCGCCGTCACGGCGCGTCTTCAACCAGACGAGGTTGGTCTTATAGCGGAATCCCCAAGACTCCATCACCTTCAAACCCTCAGGGAGCAGGGCATTGGGCACCCAAAGGTAGAGGTGTGCAGTCTCTGCCGCCAGCGCTCCCACGGGCAAAGCCATGATTTCTTCGAGCGGCATGGTCGGATAACGGCTCAACCGCTTGTGTTCGGGAGCCATCTTCCCCGTCCGGTTTTGAAACTGCCAAGGAGGATCGGCCAAAATCGTTCCGAACCGGTCGCCTGTAAACCGCCGCGCCAGGTTACTGGCACTTGCGAACGTATCGCCCGTTTTCTCTTCATTCATGGTCGATCCAAAGCCTCGATAACCTTGGGCGTGATGCCAAATACGAGCACGGGACATCCTCCGTGTCGGCCTGCATTCAGGCGATAGAGAAGTTTCCCCATCCACGTCGTGCTCGCCCCATATTTCGCCTTCACGCTTTTTTTGATCTGCCTACCATTCTTGTCCAACTGCGGCAAATCATCGAACAGCGGATTGAGTTTTTCACTTCGTGTCACCATCACACCGACACTGATGAGTCCACATTCATGGAATGCCCGCATTGCATAAAGATCCCGGTCGAACGTCTGATCCTTTGAATTCCATTCTAGATCAAAAGCAACACGACCTTTGACATAATCGATTTTGTGACCATCGATGAAACTCTCCAACACCAAGGATTTTCCCTCTTCATGCTTTTCATGTTTGGTGATCATGCGCACGGACAAGTCCCCTTGGATGCGCGCTTCAATCCATCCCTTGGGTCGAAGCAGATTGGAGAATTTCTTTGGGATGACCGACTCGTTACCTCCCGGGGTACCAATATCCCTCGTGGTAATACGAAACTCCAGTAAAGCCTGCTGGATTTCTCCGAGTTCCTCAGGGAATGCGGTAGCCAAAATCGCAGCGGCATGACGATAGCTGTAAACGTCATATCGTTCCAAAACGCGGGGATCGATGTAACGCGACACCTCTGCTTCGGCATCGGCCGTCGCCCCAAGGTGAGAGGAATTTTCTTCACTCCCTCCCTGCTCGACGTCCTGGCCCGAATATGTTCTCTTTGCTGCCGTCATTCCCACTCCCCTTCGAGTGCACGATGTGCTTCATAGCGATCCAGTGTACCCTGAAGCGACGCCTTCCGCTCAGGACGAAATCACCCCTCCCACCGCAGCGCGAACCCTTCGGGTGCATGGAAGTCCGGCCGACCCGGCGGATGCGCCAGCGCCCACCAGGAAAATGCTCCCCCATGCCCTTCGAGCACGGCGGCAAGGCCCAGGCGCAGCGCCCCCCGTCCGGAGGGCAAAGATTCAGGGGAGAGGCGAACTCGAAGGCTCAGGCAGCTCGGCGCACGGTGCCAGCGCTGGCAAGGAGCGGGAGGTTCCGGCGCTGGTGTGGGTTGGCGATAGGCGGAAAAAGCGTAGAACGCCCATTGGCCGCTGGGCGAGAAGTTGAATTCGCGGTAACCGCCGCTGCCTTCACGGGCGAGAAAGAGCTCGAAGCAGGTGTGCGCCCACAACCGCTGCAGCGGCAGGACCGCGCCGACATCGGGGAGGCGCAGTCGCTCCAGCTCCCCCTGCAGGGTGTAGCCGAGCAGAAGCGCTCCCTCCTGGCGCTCGAGCTCGACCTCCAGGACGAACTCGCCGAGCGCCGCGGACTCGGGATGGGGACGAAGCGCGACGCGCATCAGGGAAGGATAAGCCCTCCGCCGCCCAGACCGCCCAGGCCGCCCGCCCCACCGGGGCCGCCACCGCGCAGGTCGGTGCCAGCCAGCGCGCTCTGCGCGAGCAGCGAGGATTGCTCCAGCTCCAGCCGGCGCAGCTCGTCCATCGTCTCCTCGATCTTCTTCTCGGCGGCTGCGGCAAAGCCGGCCACCGCCTCGGCCAAGGTCTTGGCCGCAATCTCGAAGCTGATGGGCAAAGCCCCCATGGGCGTCATCACGGTGATCGAGCCGCTGAAGACCTCCGCGCGGGCGGGATCGGGTGCGCCCTCGACGGTGACGGGGATCAGGCGGCGAATCGAGCCGACGCGGCGGTCGAGATAGAGCTCTTCGCGATAGAGTGAGGCCGGATCCATCGGCGGAACTTGATTGCGAGCCATGGTTCTACTCCGTGTAGGGTTTGGCCGATTTTACCCGTAACCGGCTGCTTTCCCGTAAAATCCCCTCTTTGCCGATCTGCGAGAATGCCATGTTTACCGGTATCGTGATGGGCATCGGCCGCGTGCTCACCGTCACGCCACTCGCCGATGGCGTGCACATCGCCGTCGATTCGCGCGCGCTCGAGCTCGAGGACGTGCGCCTGGGCGACAGCATCGCCCACAGCGGCGTGTGCCTGACCGTGGTGGCGCGGCAGGGGACGGTGCTCGAATACGACGTCTCGGGCGAGACGCTCGCCTGCTCGGTGGGCTTGAACGAACCCGGACGCGAGCTCAATCTCGAAAAAGCCCTGCGACTGGGCGATGCGCTCGGCGGGCACCTCGTCACCGGCCACGTCGACGGCATCGGCACGGTCGAGCGCTTCGCTCCCGTGGGCGGTAGCACGCTGCTCGAGATCCGCGCCCCGGCGGCGATTGCCCCTTTTCTCGCCCGCAAAGGCTCGGTGGCCGTCGATGGCGTCAGCCTCACCGTCAATGCCGTGCGTGACGAACCCGACGGCTCCTGCACCTTCGCCATCAACCTCATTCCGCACACCCTGGCGGTGACCACGCTCAAGAACCTCTCGCCCGGCGCGCGCGTCAATCTCGAAGTCGACCCGCTCGCGCGCTACTGCGCGCGCGTGCTCGAATACGCTGGAAGGAACCCCGCCTCATGAACGACCCCCATACCTCCACAGCGCTTCCCGCCGCGAGCGAAGGAATCAGCCCCATCGAGACCATCATCGACGAGATCCGCCAAGGCCACATGGTGATCCTCGTCGATGACGAGGCCAGGGAAAACGAAGGCGACCTCGTGCTCGCGGCCGAGTGCGTCACCCCCGAGGCGATCAACTTCATGGCCAAATACGGCCGCGGCCTCATCTGCCTGACGCTCACCGAAGAGCGCTGCAAGCAGCTCGGGCTCAAGCTCATGGTGCAGGACAATCGCTCCCCCTATGAGACCGCCTTCACCACCTCGATCGAGGCGGCACGGGGCGTCACCACCGGCATCTCGGCGCACGACCGGGCGCAGACCGTGCGCGCGGCCGTGGCCCGCCACGCCAAGCCCGAGGATATCGTCCAGCCGGGGCACATCTTTCCCCTCATGGCGCGCAAGGGGGGCGTGCTCATCCGCGCCGGACACACCGAGGCCGGCTGCGATCTGGCGCAACTGGCCGGATTCGAGCCCGCCGCCGTCATCTGCGAGATCCTCAACGAAGACGGCTCGATGGCGCGCCTGCCCGATCTCATCGAATTCGCCAAGAAACACGGCCTGAAGATCGGCGCCATCCGCGACCTCATCGAATACCGCTTGCGTACCGAGACCTTGGTGCGCAAAGCGGCCGAGCGGGCCGTTTCCACCCCCTGTGGCGACTTCACCCTCTGCGCCTTCCAGGACGAGACCACGGGCGAAGTGCATTTCGCCGCCACCCACGGCACGATCGAGGCGAGCCGCGAAACCCTGGTGCGGGTGCACGAACCCATCTCGGCGCTCGACTTCCTCGCTCCCGAAGCCCCGGGACACTCGGTACCGGTGCCCGAGGCGCTGCGTCGCATCGCATCGAGCCCGGCCGGGGTCATGGTCATGCTGCACCGCCCGCAAAGCGGCCAGGAACTGCTCGACGTGCTCATGCAAACGCCGGCCCGCCGACGCGCTTGGGACCCGCGACTGCTCGGCGTGGGGGCACAGATCCTGCGTGCGCTGGGCGTGGGCAAGATGCGCCTGCTGTCGCACCCCATGAGCTTTCCCAACCTCTCCGGCTTCGGTCTGGAGATCACCGGCTTCGAAGACCCCCCCGCCGCGAAAGGATGAACCATGGCCCGTTACGACGACATCTTCGAATACGACGAGAACCTCGACGGCCGGGGCCTGCGCATCGCGGTGGTGATGAGCCGCTTCAACCAGGATATCGGCGAGGGGCTGCTGTCGGCCTGCGTCGCCGAGCTGCGCCGCCTGGGCGTGGATCCGGCCGACGTGCGCCTCGCCACCGTGCCCGGTGCGCTCGAACTGCCGCTCGCCCTGCAGACCTTCGGCCGCACGGGGCGGTTCGATGCGCTCATCGCGCTCGGCGCCGTCATCCGGGGCGAAACCTACCACTTCGAGCTCGTCTCCAACGAAATGGGTGCCGGTATCACCCGCGTGGGTCTCGATCTGGGGCTGCCGATCGCCAATGGCGTGCTCACCACCGACACCGACGAACAGGCGCTCGCCCGCATGAGCGAGAAAGGGCGCGATTGCGCCCGCGCCGCCGTGGAAATGGCCAACCTGTGCAAAGCGATCCGATGAACGAAGAACTGCTCACCTCCGCCGAAGAAGACCGTGCCCCGCGCCGCCAGCGTCGGCGGCTCGCCCGCGAGCTCGCCCTCAAAGGCACCTACCAGTGGCTCTTGTCCGACAACCCGCTTGCCCAGATCGAGGCGCAGCTCGCCCACGACGAAGACTTTCCCGGGGCGGACCACGAGCTGATGCTGGAGCTGCTGCGCGGCGCCGTCTCCCGCGCCGACCTCTGGCGCGCGGAGCTCACCCCTTTCCTGCGCCGGCGGGTCGAAGAGCTCTCGCCGGTGGAGCACGCGGTGCTGCTCATCGCCGCCGTGGAACTGCACGCCCACCCCGAGACCGCCTACAAGGTGATCCTCAATGAGGCGATCGAACTCACCAAGCGCTACGGCGGCACCGACGGACACAAGTTCATCAACGGCGTGCTCGACAAGTACGCCGCGGCGCTGCGCCCCGACGAGGTGCGCAGCGCGCGGAAGAGCCACTGAAGCGCCCCCGCGCCTAGGGAAACGCTGAATATTTCTTCAGCGTCTCCCTAGGGGTGCCGGCGGAACTGGTCCCACCAGCCCATGAAGGCATACACCAGGATGACGGTGCCGATGAAACCGATGCCGTAGATCACCCCGATCAAGAGCCAGTCGAGCGGACCACCGGCATCGGTAAAGCCCGAAGATGAGACCTTCGCCATGATCACGAGCGCGAGCACCCCACCGAGCAAACCGACCGCCTCCGACTGTACCAGGCGGCGGCTCACCAGGTGCCGCTCGCGAATCCACAGGGCGAGAAAAGCGACCACGCCCCCCACAGCCAGCAGCAACAGCACCCACAACCAGATGCCCAGCATCTCCTGGAACACGGCCAGGATCACCAGCGGATCGAATTCTTTCATTGCCTTCCCCCTCCCCGCAAGCGCCTTTCAGGCGCGGCCTCGTAGCATCGCCACATAAGTCGGCTTGAGCGCCATCGTTTTCATCACCCAGGTCACCCATAGCTCTTCGAGCGGTGCCACGACCCCCGGAAACGAAGGCACCAGGTTGTTCTCGTAATCAAACTCCACCAGCATTGCGCGCCCCAGCCGCGTGATCAGCGGGCAGGACGTGTAGCCTTCATAGCGTTGCTCGCTCTTGCCTCCGGCCAGATCGGCGAGCAGATGATCCACCGCCACCGGCACCTGCCACTTCACGCTCGCCGCCGTCTTGCCCTTGGGCACGCCGGCCACGTCCCCCACGCCGAAGACGTTGGGAAAGCGCTTGTGGCGCAAGGTGGCGCGATCGACCTCCATCCAACCGTCGGCGGCAAAGTCCCCCGTCTGCCAGGCCAGAGGGCTGAATCGCACGGGGTCGGGCGCACGCATCGGCGGAATGACATTGATGAAATCGTAGGGCTGCTCCACCCTGCCCTGCGACGTGGTGAACACCGCGATGCGCCGCCCGATGTCGATCTCGGTGAGCACGTGCTCGTAGCGCGTCTTGATACCGCGCTCGCGAAAGAGCATGCGCACTTTTTCGCTGACGATGGGCACGCTGAACAAGGCTTTGTTGTGCGCGTGATAGATGAGCTCGGCCTTGCCGCGGGTACCGCGCCGGCGGAAATAATCCTCGGTGATGAAGGTGTGCTTGAGCGGCGCGCCGGCACACTTCATCTCGGTGGCCGGGCGGCAAAACACGCCCACGCCGCCGCGACGGGTGAAGTCGTCAATCAGGGCCCAGGTGGCCGCAGCCGCAGCCGGACCATGATAGACGCTGCCCAGGCCGTCCTTGCCGATGCGCGACACGTCCATTCCTTCGAGCGCATCGTAATCGAGTTTCAGGCCAGTGGTGACCACGAGGTAGTCGTAAAGGATGGTCTTACCCGAGCTCGTGACCACGCGATTGCCTTCCGGATCGAACTCGGCCACGGATTCCTCGAGCAGCTCGACGCCACGCGGCACGAAATCGGCCGTGCGGCCAACCACGACGTAATTCTGCGGCTTGATGCCAGCGGCCACCAGCGTGTATCCCGGCTGGTAGAGGTGCTCCTTGCGTGCGTCGATGAGCGTAATCTTGGCCCCATCCAGCCGAGCCGCCAGACGGGCCGCCGCGGCAAGCCCGGCGGCGCCGGCCCCCGCGATCACGATACGCGCCGAGCTCTTCAGGCGCTCGGCAGCCTGCACCGGGGCGGACAATCCCGCGGCGAGCAGCGCTCCGCCCACGCCCAAGGACAAAAAACGGCGCCGATCGCAGGGCACGTGCCCCTGCGCCAGCACGTCGTCTTGTCGTTCTTCGTCTTTCATCTCCCTCTCCTCCATGGTTCTCGATTTTTTTCAGTATATGACGAAGATACAGATCGCGCCTACTCCATATCGCTTACTCCGCCGCCGGCACCTCGATGAGGAAGCGAAAGAGCGGCCCATGCTGCTCCACCGCTAGGCAATGGTAGCCATGGCGTGTGGCATCTTCGGGGATGCCGTGGAAGGACTGCGAACAATCGGTCACCACCTCCAGGAGTTGCCCCGGCTGCATGGTGCGCAGGGTCTCGAGGGTGGCGATGGCGTTGTAGGGACAATGCTCGCCGCGCAGGTCGAGCGAGAGATCGGGTTTGCGTTCGGTATTCATCGGGTTTTCCTTGCATGAGAGAACCGCCGGGCATTGGCGGCGACGAGGGCGAGCGAGAGCGCCAAACCGAGATAGGTGACGAGGAGCCCACCCACGGGGCCGAAGAGCTCCAGCAGGTTCAGCTTGGGATAAGGCAGGGCGAGCGCACCGCCCAGTTCGTCCCAAAAGGCGGCCACGAGCGTTCCCCCGATCACGTTGCCCACGCCCACCACCCAGAAATGCATCTGCCCTTCCATCGCCCGGTACATCCAGCCCGTCTCGCAGCCGCCGGCGAGCACGATACCCAGGCCGAAGAGCACGCCGCCCAGCAGCGCGTTCGGGCCCATCCAGAAGATCTTGGGCGCCACGCCAAGCCGGATCGCCGCAAACGTGCCAATGCAGGCGGCGGCCATGCCCAGCAAAATGCCATAGGCGACCTTGGTGCGGCCGGTGGTCCACAGGTCGCGCGCGGCGCTGGTAAAACAGATCTGCCCCCGTTCGATCAGGCCGCCGAAGGCCAAGCCGAACAGGAACGCCATCCCCAGCGCGAGCGAGGCTTCGAAGCGCCAGGCCGCCAAGGCCAAGGAGAGCGCGAGCAAGCCCCAGCCCAGGCGCCATTGCCGCTCGGTTCGCCGCGCGAGCGCTTCCGGGTCGGGCAGGGTCGAGCCTCCGGCCTGCACGCGCAGGGAATGGCGCAGAAAAGGCAAGAGGGTGATCTTCACGCCGAGCCAGGCCCCCAAGACGGTGGAAAACATGAAGGCCCAGGCGTGCACCGAGAACATGGGAATGCCGGTGAAGAAGGCCGCGAGGTTGCAGCCCATCGCCAGACGCGCCCCGAAGCCGGCGATGATCCCGCCCATGAGCCCCTGCATGAGCCGGCGCAGGCTGGTGGGGCGGCGCAGACCCACGTTGCCCGCCCACAGGGCGCAGCACAGCGCCCCGAGGAACATGCCGAGCACCATCACGCCGTCGACGCGATCGAGCGGCGTGCCCTGTAACCCCAGCAGTTTGAAGTAACTCCATTCCTGCGGCCTCAGACCGAACCAGGCGAGCACGTGCCCGCCCCAGCGGGTAAACTCGCCAGTAACGGCCCAGAAGGTTCCGGTGAGGGCAAAATAATAGGCCGAAGCGACCCCCAACGCGACGAGCGTGGGGATCGGCGGCCAGAAACGGACGAAGAACTGCTGGCGCAGCGAAGACATGAGGGCATCCCCTTCCCGAGGGAGAAGGGCTCTATTCTAGCGCCCCCAGCCTTCGCCGCAAGCGAGGGTCGCGTGCTCAGCGATCGCGGCGGCGGCGTCCCCAGCCTTCGCCGTCGCGCTGGGGATGGTGGTCCTTATTGCCCCAGCTGCTACGCGGCTTGCGCTCGCCGGATACGCCCAAGGTGCGACGATCGCCGTCGTCGCCCCGCACCCGGCGCTCGAACTCCGAGCGCGGCGCCGTCTCGCCGTACGCGCGCGGTGCCGCCGCTCGCTCCTGCCGGCCTTCGTGGCTGCGGGGGGAATCGCCCCAACGACGGGGCGAATCCTCGCTGCGCCGCGGCGCCGGGGTGCGCGGACCGGAGGGTTTGCCCCCGCGCGAACCCTCGAACCCCCCACGCCCCGCACCGGCCGGACGGCGCGGTGCGCGCGGTTCCAGCCCCTCGATCACGTGCTCGGCCAAGCGCCTACCGGTGAAGCGCTCGATCGCGCCGATGGTGCGCATCTCGTTGGGGTGCGTGAGGGTGATCGCCACGCCGCTGCGCCCCGCGCGGCCAGTACGGCCGATGCGGTGCACGTAGTCCTCGGCCTGGCGCGGCGGATCGAAATTGATCACGTGGGAGATACCTGCCACGTCGATGCCGCGCGCCGCCACGTCGGTGGCCACCAGCACCTGCACTTCGCCGCGGCGCAGCCGGTCGAGCGTGCGCGTGCGCGCGCGCTGGGTCATGTCACCGTGCAAGGCCGCAGCGCGCACGCCCCAGCCGATCATGCGTTCGGTGAGATCCTCGGCGCTGCGCTTCGTCGCCGTGAAGACCACCGCCTGCTGCAGCTCGCCGTCACCCAGGATCTTTTCCAGCAGGCGATGCTTGTGTTCGAAGCCGTCGATGAGCATGAGCCGCTCCTCGATCTTGGCTTCCTGCACCGGCGTCGTGGTGATCTCGATGCGCTGCGGCTCATGCGTGAGCGAGAGCGCGAGCCGCCCCACTACGCCGTCGAGCGTGGCGGAGAAGAGCAGCGTCTGGCGCGAAGCGGGCAAGGATTCGGCGATGGCGCGGATGTCGTCGATGAAGCCCATGTCGAGCATGCGGTCGGCCTCGTCGAGCACCAAGGATTCGATGCCGTCGAGCGACACGGTTCTTTGCTGCATGTGATCCATCAGGCGGCCGGGCGTAGCCACGATCACATCCACCGGGCCGGAGAGGTCGCGCCGCTGCGGGCCGAAGGGCATGCCGCCCACCAGCACCACGGTCTTCAGGCGCCGCAGGCCGCGGCCGTAAGTGCGGAAGGATTTCTCCACCTGCTGTGCGAGCTCACGGGTGGGCGTGAGCACCAGCACGCGAGCCCCGTGCCCAGAGTGGCGCCGTGGCAGCGCCAGGCGCGCCAAGAGCGGCAGGGCGAAGGCCGCGGTCTTGCCGCTGCCGGTGTGCGAGGAGGCGAGCAGGTCGGCCCCGGCGAGCACGGCCGGGATGGCGCGCGCCTGCACTTCGGTGGGCGTCGTGTAGCCGCTTTGCGCCACCGCGGCGACGAGCGCCTCCGGCAGGCCCAGATCGGCGAAGGAAAGGGAAGGAGTCGATACGTTGGTTTCGGTCATCATGATTCCAGTTTCGGAGTCGGAAAGGCCGTTTCCGCCGCGACAAGGCAGCGGCACGGCGAGTTACCGTCGAATGCGCGGGCGCTCGCCCGAAACCCGGAAACAAAAGACCGAGGCTGCCGTGGCATACGGCATCAGGAGCAGCGCGACGAAGATTCACGCAAGCGCGACGGGGCTGTGGCGACAGTCCCCAGGAGAAGCGGATCGGAAGATCCGGTGAGATTCCATCGACTGTGTGGCACAACTTTTACAATCATAGCGCACCTTGCTTCCTGACGCAAGAAAAATCTCACCCTTCGCCGATCGACTCGTCCGACCGGGGAAGCTCGCCCGGCCGTCCCTCGTCGGGGCCGAGCTGCAGGAAGACGAGCCCCGAGAGCAAGGTGAGAGTACCCACGCACAGGAAGGTCGCGTGAAACGCTGCCAGCGTCGTACCCGCCTCCGGCATACCCCCGTGCTGACTGGTGAAACCGCCCAGCAAGGCCGCGGCCACCGCCACCCCCAGGCTCATCGCCAGCTGCTGCACCACCGAAAGTAGTCCGTTGCCGCTGCCCGCCTGCTCCGGCGCCAGATCGATGAGCGTGAGCGTGTTCATGGCCGTGAATTGCAGGGAATTGATGGCGCCGAAAACAACGAGCAGGGCATAGAGGAGCGTCACGGGCCGTGCAGGGTCGATCAGCGCAAAGGCCATCATCGACAGCCCCAGCAAGGCGGTGTTGACGAGGAGAACCCGGCGATAGCCGAAACGGGCGATCAAGGACGTGCCGACGGCCTTGGCCGCGATCGCCGCCGCCGCCATCGGGATCATGGTCATGCCGGCGACCGCCGCGCTGTAGCCCAAGCCCACCTGCAGGAAGAGCGGCACGAGGAAAGGCATGGCGCCGCTGCCCAGGCGCGCGAAGAGATTGCCAAGAATGCCGACGGCAAAGGTGGGAGTGCGGAAGAGCCGCAGGCTGAAGAGTGGACTCGGATGACGTGCGGCATGCAGCCAGTACCCCGCAAGGCAGGCGAGCCCCGCCACCAGCAGGAGCATTACTTTCGCATGGGCAAAGGCCAGCTCTCCCAGTCCCTCCAGCGCCAGCGAAATCGTCACCATGGAGGCGCCCATCAGCACGAACCCCCACACGTCGAAGGGTGCGCGCGCCACGGGGATGAGCCGCGGCAGCCAGCGATGCGCTGCCCACGCTCCGACCGCCCCCACGGGCAGGTTGATGAGGAAGATCCAGTGCCAGCTGGCGTATTCGACGAGCCAACCGCCGAGCGTGGGGCCGATGAGCGGCCCCACCAGTCCGGGGATCGTCACGAAGGAGAGCACGCGCACCAGCTCCCGACGAGGGTAGCCGCGCAGGATGATGAGCCGCCCCACCGGCATCATCAAGGCCCCACCTCCACCCTGCACCACGCGTCCAGCCGCGAGCCAGGAAAGCGAGGGCGCAAGCGCACAGGCAAGCGACCCGAGGCAAAAGAGGAAGATGGCGACGATGAAGACGCGGTGCGGGCCGAAACGGTCGGCGAGCCAGCCGGAGAGCGGCGTGAGCAGCGCGACCGTCAGCAGGTAGGAGATGACCGCCGCCTGCATGCGCAAGGGGCTCTCGCCCAGCGATGCGGCCATCGCCGGCAGCGCGGTGTTGAGGATCGTGCCGTCGAGCGTCTGCATGAAGAACGCCGAGGCGACGATCCAAGGAATGAGGCGGGCAGTGCGCGGATCGAGCGCAGTCGTCACGGCAACCCCTGAAAAAAAGACGCCCCGCGGCGGGGGCGTCCAGAGCCTGCGGACACACACGCCGCAGGCCCCCGAGCGCGGACGAGCCGCGCAGCGGGGATCACTTGCCGGCGATGCGTTTCTTAAGCGCCGCACCGGGCGAGAATTTCGGCGCCTTAGTGGCCGGGATCTGGATGGTTGCCCCCGTTTGCGGGTTGCGACCCGTGCGCGCCCCCCGCTCGGTCACTTCGAAGGAGCCAAAGCCGGTGAACACCACTTTCTCGCCTTTCTCCAGACGCTCGGCGATCAGCTCCAATACCGCGTTGAGCGCCCGCTCGGCCTCGGCGCGGCTGGATCCCAGCGCATCGGCCAATGCTTCGACGAATTCACCTTTGTTCATCGCAAACCTCGCTATCGTTGATGGAAAATCGAACGCACCGCGGCGCGGCGAACCATGCCGGCGTCGGGCCCCCTCCGTACGTATGCGCTATTCTGCCGTAAAACCGCCACCTTGCGTCAAGCCGCGCGGCACAAATCCCGCGCCTGATGCCGAGCTCAGCGAAACACGATGGTTTTGTTGCCGTGGACCAACACCCGATCCTCGAGGTGATAGCGCAACCCGCGCGAGAGCACCGTCTTCTCGATGTCCTTGCCGTAGCGCACCATGTCGTCCACCGTATCCGAATGATCGACGCGGATGACGTCCTGCTCGATGATCGGCCCTTGGTCGAGCTCCTCGGTGACGTAGTGGCAGGTAGCCCCGATGAGTTTCACCCCCCGCTCCCACGCCTGGTGGTAGGGCCGCGCTCCGACGAAGCTGGGCAGGAAACTGTGGTGGATATTGATGATGCGCGCCGGGTAGGCACGGCACAGCTCGGGAGGCAGGATCTGCATGTAGCGCGCGAGCACCATCACGTCGCCGCCCACTTCCTCGAAGAGGCGTCGGATCTCGGCGAAGGCCGCCGGCCTGTTGTCCGGCGTCACCGGCACGTGCAGAAAAGGGATGCCGTGCCATTCGACGAAGCCACGCAAGTCTTCGTGATTCGAGATCACGCAGGGGATCTCCACGTCGAGCTCGCCGCTGTGCCAGCGCGACAGGAGGTCATAGAGGCAGTGTTCCTGGCGCGAGACGAGGATGACGACGCGCTTCTTCACCGCCGAGTCGCTGATGCGCCAGTCCATCTCCAGCGACTCGGCCAGCGGGGCGAAGCGTTCGCGCAATTCGGTCAACAAGAGCGGGATGCTGTCGGCGCGGATCTCGAAGCGCATGAAGAAACGGCCGCTGGGCGCCAGCGGCCCGGGCGGCTCGGCGTGCAGGTTGGTCTCGAGGATCCAGCCGCCGTGCTCGGCGATGAAGCTGGCCACCTTGGCCACCAGCCCGACGCGGTCGGGGCAGGAGGCGGTGAGCGTATAGTGCCGCTCCTTGCTCATCGCGCCGGCTCCCGCAGGCGGGCGAAGGATTCGTCGATGAGGGTGCGCAGGGCGGCGTAGTCGGTGACGTGGGGAAACTGCGGGAATTCGCGCACGACGTTCTCTGGGGCGCGAAAGAGGATGCCGGCGTGCGCTTCGCCGAGCATGGTCGTGTCGTTGTACGAATCCCCGGCGGCCACGACGCGGAAATTGAGCGCCTTGAGGTGACGCACCGCCTCTTGTTTCTGATTGGGCAGGCGCAGGCGGTAATCCACCACGCGGCCGGCGTCGTCCACTTCCAGCGAATGGCAGAACAGGGTGGGCCAGCCGAGCTGGCGCATCAGCGGGCGCGCGAATTCCTGGAAAGTGTCGGAGAGCAGGATCACCTGGTAGCGCTCGCGCAGCGCATCCAGAAAAGCCTTGGCGCCGGGCAGCGGCGTCATCGAAGCGATCACCGCCTCGATGTCCGGCAGGCGCAGGCCATGACGCTCCAAGAGCGCCAGCCGATAGCGCATGAGCTTGTCGTAATCGGGCTCGTCGCGCGTGGTACGCCGGAATTCGGCGATCCCCGTGCGCTCGGCGAACGCGATCCAGATCTCGGGGATCAGCACCCCTTCGACATCGAGACAGACGAGTTCCATGGCCACTCCCGGCTACCCGCAAAGCGCGTGACAGCGGGGCATTCTACCCGATTCCGGCACCCCACGAGCGCAGCAGGGCCAAACCGAGCGCGCAGGCCGCCACGCCGGCGAGAATGGGCGCGACGAAGCCACCGAAGCGGCGTTGCACCGCCAGCGTCGCTCCCAGGCCGAGCAGTTCCGGCAGCCAACCGCCCGCTCCATGACCGCGCACGTCGCCGATCACCGACACCCCCAGCAAGGCGGCGATGAGCATCGGCCCCAGGAGTTGCAGGGTGCGAAACACCTTGCCCGCCGGGTCGAGCCGGCGCGCCCCGATGAGGGGCAAGGCGCGCAGAGCATAGGTCCCCAGGCCGATCGCCACCAGCATCAAGAGGATTTCCGTGCGCATCGCACCTCCCCGATTCCTGCCAAGAGCGCGCCGAGCACCGCGGCGAGCAGCAGCCCTAGCGCCGCGTGCTGCGCCAAGGCGAAGGCAGCGGCCACGCCCACCGTCACCAGAATCGCCCCGCGCCGTCCCGCATGGGCATGGGGCAGCAGCAGGACGAGGAAGAGGGCCGACAGGGCGATCGGCAAAGATTCGGCGAGCAGCGGCAGATGGCTGCGGATCCAGTCGCCGGCGAGCGCTCCGGCCGCGCTCGCGCCTACCCACGACGCGTAGGCCATGGCCTCTACCCCGGCAAGCCACAAGGGACGCTGGGCTGCCGGCTGGGCCGGTAATCGCCCAAGGGCCACGGCGAACACCTCGTCGGTGAGCCCGAAAGCCAGAGCAGACAGACGCGAGGGGCTTGCCGGTAGATAGGCCGCGATCGCCGGGCCGTAGAGCGCATGACGGGCGTTGAGCAGCAGGCACAAGCCGACGGTCAGCGCCATCGGCGTTCCTGCCGCGAGCAGCCCCACCAGCATGAACTGCGCCGCTCCGGAATAGACGATGATCGAGGTGAGCGTGGCTTCCATCGCGCTCATGCCCTGCTGGGTGGCCACCACCCCGAAGGTCACCCCCACCGGCAGGTAGCCCAGGGCGATGGGAACCCCGTCCCGCAGACCTCGCAGCCACGGCCCATCACGCATCCCGTTCCCCTTTCGTGAAGAAGGGGTAGAATATCGCATTCTTCCGTCGCCCATCCTTCCATGAGCCGCTCTCTCGCGTTCATCGGCCTCTTCATTCTCGGATTGTCCGCCGTCGCCGCCACCGTCGCCACGACCGACGACGAAGTCAAGCGCATGCGCGAAGAAGCGCGGCAGCTGCGCCGCGAAGCCGACGAGATCGTCGACCGCGCCCGCATCGAGTGCCAGAAGCGCTTCCTCGTCAACGCCTGCATCGACGAAGCCCACGAAAAGCGCCTCGAGATGCTGCAAAAGGCCCGTCAGCTCGAAATCCAGGCACGCCAGATCGAAATCGAGCGCAAGAAGGCGGAAAAAGAGGCCCGTGAACGGGCGCGCGCCGAGAAGCAGGGCACGGCGGAGGGGACGCAGCCCGCCACCGAAAAAGAAGCAGCCCCGAACGCACCCCCAGCAGCCAGCGAAACGCCGGCGTCCGCTCCCTGAGTCAGCCGCCGCGCTTGAGGGCGCGCAGCTTCGCCCTATCCACCGCGTCCCCGCGCACGCGCGGCTCGCGCCGTTCCCGCTTGCGCGCCACCGCCTCCTGCCGCCGCGCGAGGCTTGCCGGATCCTCCTCGTAGAGGAGCCGCGCCTCGCTCGCCGGCCCGCGGCGCGCCGACAGCGCCTTTACCGTGATCCCCCAGACGTATTCGCCGATGGTGATGGTGAGCCGCTCGCCCGGCTTCACCTCGTGCGAGGGCTTGGCCCGCGCCCCCTGCACCTTGACGTGACCGCCCTCGATCGCCTCCTGCGCCAGCGTGCGCGTCTTGAAGAACCGCGCCGCCCACAGCCACTTGTCCAGGCGCACCCGCTCGCCGGCGCCGCCGGCCGTTTCCCGTTTGCTCATCGACTTACTTTCAGCGCAATCGCGTGGCTACATTCAGGCATGATGCGATGTCTCCGTCCGTACCACCGCCACAGAACGTTCGTAGAGCGTTTCGGGGGCGATATCGATTGCCCCCGGCCAGACCACGGTGCCGTACTCGACGTGCGCCAGGGCAAAGAACGCCGGATCGCGCAGCCGGCGAAACACAGGAAGATCGAGATAGGGGCGCATGTCGAAACACCGTGTCTCACCGTTGGTAAAGGTAAGCCGCAGATGGAAATTCGGCTCGATCTCGACGGAACGTACTCGCACCATGACGTTTTCCTCACTTCAGCGGATCGATGGGGAAGACAGGCTCGCCGCGCGTCGCCAGCGCCCAATCAGCCATCAGTTCTTCTTCGTGAATCGCAATCCATGCCTGAAGGATGCGCAATTTTTTCGGTGGCAGACTTCCCTCGAGCAATTCCCCTTCCGGAATGCTCACCACCGCCTCTTCGCCCTGATATTCGACATGCAAGTGCGGCAAATGGTGCTACTGTACGTCTATATACAGCATTCGGACGATCAATCCATAGAACATGCTGATGGTCGGCACGATTCCCCTCTCACCCTAGCCACGGCAACACCACCGCCGTCACCACCCCGTTCAGCCCCATCCCCAGGGCGGCGAACGCGCCGGCCACCGGATCGATCTGCATGGCTCGGGCCGTGCCGATGCCGTGCGTGACTACCCCCAGCGCCAGGCCCTTGGCTGCGGAAGAGCGCACCCGCATCGCCGCGAAGAGCAGCGGCCCGAAGAGCGCACCGAGGATGCCGGTGACAATGACGAACACCGCCGCGAGCGCCGGGATGCCGCCCATCTGCTCGCTCACCGCCATGGCGATCGGGCTCGTCACCGACTTGGGCGCGAGCGTGCGCAGCATGGTCGCGTCCAATCCCAGCGCCGCACCCAGAGCCACGGCGCTGCCGGCGGCCGTCACCGAACCGGCCAGAAGCGCCACTGCCACCGCCTTGGCGTGCGCCGCTACGCGGCGGCGCTGGTGAAAGATCGGAATCGCCAGGGCCACGGTGGCCGGGCCCAAGAGGAAGTGGATGAACTGCGCCCCGGCGAAATAGGCTGGATAAGGCAGGCCGGAACCCAAGAGCAGCGCCCCGAGGGTGGCGATGCTCCAGGCGACGGGGTTGAGCAGCGGATGCAGGCCGGCCCGCCGATGCACCCATTCCCAGACGAGATACACCGCCAGCGTGATCGTCAGGCTGAAGAGCGGCGTGGCCGACAGATACACCCACAGCTCGCGCCAGGGTGCGATCGCTTCAAAGGGCATCTTCCCCTCCCGCCAGGCGCTCGAACACCCAGGCCGACACCGCCAAACCGAGGAGCGTGCTCACGAGCAACACCACGCCGAGCACCAGCCAGGACTGCTGCAGGCGCTCCCAGTGTGCCACCACCCCCACCCCCGCCGGCACGAAGAGCAGCGAGAGGTGGCGCAGCAGCGTCCCCCCTGCCTCTTCTACCGGTTTGGGCACCCGCCCCAGCGGCAAGAAGAGCGCGAGCGCGAACACCAAGCCCATCACCGGCCCCGGCACCGGCCAGTGGAAGAAGCGCACCACCACTTCACCGGCGAGCTGCAACGCCAGCAAGGCCGTGAGACCCCACAGCATGATCGACTCCATCGAACGCGGCACTACGAGCCGCGGTCCCCTCATTCTAGCGAAAAGGTGCCGCTGCGAAAGGGGAACATTTATAATGCAACCATTGCCCCACGCGGAAACCCTGTGCCCATGGAAGCCCTGCTCGACCCCGGCTTGTGGATCGCCTTCCTCACCCTCACCGCGCTCGAGATCGTGCTCGGCGTCGACAACATCATCATGATCGCCATCCTCGTCGGGCGCCTGCCGCCGGCGCGCCAGGCCTCGGCCCGCTTCATCGGGCTGGCGCTGGCCATGGGCACGCGCATCGCGCTGCTGCTCACGCTCTCCTGGATGATGCGGCTCACCGACCCGCTCTTCACCGTGCTGGGGAACGACTTTTCCGGGCGCGACCTGATCCTGCTGGGCGGCGGCCTCTTCCTGCTGTGGAAGAGCACGATGGAGATCCACGCAGCGCTGGAAGGCAGCGACGAGCACGGCGTGGCGCGGGTACATGCCAATTTCGCCGTCATCGTCACCCAGATCGCCCTCATCGACATCGTCTTCTCGCTCGACTCGGTCATCACCGCCGTGGGGCTCGTCAACCAGATCCCAGTGATGATCGCTGCCATCGTCGTCGCCGTGGTCGTGATGATGTTCACCGCCGGCGCGATCAGCGCCTTCATCGAGCGTCACCCCACCATCAAGATGCTGGCGCTGAGCTTTCTCGTGGTGATCGGCGTGCTGCTCATTGCCGAGAGCTTCGGCCTGCACGTGCCCAAGGGCTACGTCTATTTCGCCATGGCCTTCTCGGCCGGCGTCGAGATGCTCAACATCCGCCTGCGGCAGAAGATGGCCCAGCGGCCAGTGAAGCTGCACCCGCCGCTCGAAGCGGCGCTCGCGCAGGAAGAAAGAGGCGAAGAAACGGCGACGGCGACCGAGCGGGAAGCCAGCAAAACCTCCCGCCCCTCTCGCTGAATCAGCGCGCGAGCGCCGGGCTGCGCGGCAGGGCGCAGGCCGCCTCGTATTCGCGCGCGAGCCGCTCGACGAGAGCCGCCGTCGGCACCACTTCGTGGATGAGCGACACGCCGTGCCCTGCGCTCCACACGTCGCGCCAGGCGCGCACCTCAGAACCGATGTCGTGCAGCTTCCCTTTGCCCGCGAGCTGCCGCAGTTTCTCGGGCGTGAGCCCGGCCGCTTCCAGGCTGGGCCAGAGGAAGTTGGCATTGACCCCCGAGATCGCGTCGGTATAGACCACGTCATCGGCGCGCGCCTGCAACAGCATCTCCTTGTACGGCTGGGGCGCCATCGACTCCTCCGTGGCGATGAAGCGCGTGCCGAGATAGGCGAAGTCGGCTCCAAGCACTTCGGCCGCGCGCACGCCGTAGCCGTCGGAAATCGCCCCGGCAAGGATCAAGGTCCCCTCCCAGAATTCGCGGATCTCGCGCACCAGGCTGAAAGGGCTCTGCGTGCCGGCATGCCCGCCTGCGCCGGCGCACACGGCGATGATGCCATCGACCCCCGCCTCGATCGCCTTGCGCGCGTGCCGCGCCCGGATCACGTCGTGGAACACGAGCCCGCCGTAGCCATGCACCGCCTCCACGATGTCCTTGGGATTACCCAGGCTGGTAATGACGAAAGGCACGCGGTGCGCCACGATGCAGGCCAGATCCTCCTGCAGGCGGGAATTGGTGTGGTGCACGATGAGGTTCACCCCGTAGGGTCCGCAGGGCCGGTCGGGATGCTCGCGCTGGAAGGCCGCCAGCGCCTCCTCGATGCGCGAAAGCCAGACCTCGAGCTCGCTTGCCGGCCGGGCGTTGAGCGAAGGGAAGGTGCCGGCCACGCCCGAGGTGCAGCAGGCGATGACGAGCTCGGGACCGGAGACGAGGAACATGGGCGCGGCGATCACCGGCACACGGAAACGCCCTGTGAAGGCGGCGGGAACGGGCATGGTCTTCTCCTGAGCGGAATGAAATGTGCCGTTCGATTCTAACATTCGTTCGAAACGGATTTCGAACGATCGTTCATCTCAAATAGCCCCACTGCCGCAGACGCTGCCGGGCATAGGCCGCCGCCTGACCCTGGCCGCCGCTGCGCTGCAGCACGTCGGCGTAGAGGCGCGCCGCTTCCTGCCGCCGCCCCAGCCCCTCGAGCGAGACGCCGCGCAGAAAGGTGATGCCAGCATCCCCCGGCAGCAAGCGGTCGTAGGCCTCCAGCGCAACCAGAGCCTCCTCGTAGCGGCGCTGCTGCAGGGCGGCGGCGGCCAGTACCTTGTGCGCCTGCGCTTCCTGGGGATAGACGGCGCGGGCATGCTCGGCATAGGAACGCGCCTCGTCGAGCCGGCCGCGTGCGAGCAGGGTCTGCGCCAGGCGCAGGTTGGCGGCGTAATCGTCCGGCGTGAGTGTGATCGCCTCGCGGAAGTGCTGCTCGGCCTCGGTGAGCTTTTTCGCCCCCATCGCCTCCTCCCCGCGGCCGCAGCGCTCGATGGTCGGTCGCAGCGCGCGCAACGGTGCCGTGCGGTCCATGAAGCGCTCGCGCTGGACGGGAAAACGCTCGCCGTCGGCGAACTCGGTCTCGGACAGCCACTGCGCCCGCTGGATCCGCTCCTGCGTCATGGGGTGCGTCGAAAACATCGTCTCGAGCAGCCCGGGCTGGTTCTTTTCTTCTTCGAGCAGCACCTGATGCAAGCGCACCATGGCGCTTGCCGGGTAGCCCGCGAGCACCAGGTAGCGCTGCCCGAGGTAATCCGCCTCCCGCTCCTGTTCGCGCGAATAAGAGGCGAGCAGGGCGCTCGCCCCGAGCGCGCCGCCCTGTACCAGCAGCTGCCCCCACTCGCTCCTGCTCGTGGCCGCATCGAGCGCGGTGAGCGCCACCTGCGCCAGCATCGCCTTGGCCTGCTGCTGCGCCGAGTGGCGCGCGTTGACGTGGCCGATCTCGTGGCCGAGCACTGCCGCGAGCTGCGCTTCATCGTCGAGCCGCACCAGCAGGGCTCGCGTCACACCGACCGATCCGGCGGGGAAAGTGTAGGCATTGAGGTAATTCGCATTCAGGCCCCGATACGAATAGGGCAGGTGCGGCCGGTGGCTCACCGCATGCACCCTCGCGCCCACCTCGCCCACATAGGCATTGACCGACGCCTGCTGGATCGGCCCCAGATCCTGCGAGAACTGCTGCGGCGCCAGCTTCCGGTCGAGCGCGATCTCCTGCGCTTCGCTCATGCCGACGAAGATGGTCTCACCGGTGATGGGCGAAGTGGCGCAGCCAGAAAAGAGCGGCGCGGTCAGGCTTGCGCCCAGCAGCTTGAGCGCCTCGCGCCGCGTCATTGGCCGGCGGCCGGCGGGATCGCACGTCATCCAAGCGCTATCGTGCATTCTGTCCTCCTGCGGTAGGGCTGCGGAATCGGCTATCATCCCGCTCCATGATAGAAGAAATTCCGCCGGACGCGCTGGGGCAGGTGTTCACGCCCGAGCCCGTGGTGCGCGCCATGCTGTGCCTGCGCCGCCGCCGCGGGCGCGTCCTGGAGCCTGCCTGCGGCGATGGTGCCTTCCTGCGCTTTCTCGAACCCGGTGCCCTCGCTTGCGAACTCGACCCGCGCGTGTGTCCGCCGCGGGCGTGCCGCCTCGATTTTTTCGCCCTGCCCGAGCACGAGAAGTTCGACACCATCATCGGCAATCCGCCCTATGTGCGCCGCCGCGACGTGCTGCCGGAGACCGCTGCTCGGCTCGATAGCCACCTGCTCGACGGGCATGCCAATCTCTACCTGCACTTCATCGAGAAAGCGGTGCGCCACCTCGAACCGGGCGGCGAACTCATCTTCATCACCCCGCGCGATTTCCTCAAAGCCACCGCCGCCCGACGGCTCAACCGCTGGTTGCTCACCGAAGGAAGCTTCACCGAAGTGATCGACACGGGCGATGCGCGCCTCTTTGCCGGGGCCGTGCCCAACTGCCTCATCTGGCGCTTCGAGCGCGGCCGGCGGGCCCGCACGCTGCGCTATGCCGAGCTGGGGCGGGAGGCCAGCTGGCAGGAACGGCTCGCGGCGCTCGCCGCCGTTCTGCCCGCCCCCGAAGACGAGGCCCCGCCGCCGTGGGAAGCGCGCACCGTGCTCGAACACGACGGGCATCTGGCCTTCGTGCGCGGCACGTACCCCCTGCGCCTGTCGCAGATCGCCCGGGTGTGCGTCGGTGCCGTCTCGGGAGCGGACGAGATCTACGCCGACCCGCGCTGGGCGAACCGCGAATTCGTCTGTTCCTCCACCGTGCGCGATGGCCGAACCCGACCCATGCGCTTCGTGCGCCCCGGCGAACCGCCGCCCGTCGAGCTTCTCCCCTTTCGCGAGCGGCTCCTTGCGCGGCGCGTGCGGGATTTCGATGAGCATAACTGGTGGGAATGGGGGCGCACCCATCGAGAAAGCGACGCGCCGCGGGTGTACGTGAACGGTCGCACCCGCGCCCCGCGTCCCTTCTTCGTCCACCCCTGCCGCGACTGGGACGGCAGCGTGCTGGCGATCTTTCCCCACGATCCGCAGCTCGACGTCGATGCGCTCGCCGCCGCGCTCAACGACGAGGTCCCCTGGGCCGAACTCGGATTCGTGTGCGACGGGCGCTTTCTCTTTTCGCAGCGCAGCCTGGAGCGCGCACCGCTACCCGCTTCCTTTACCCGATTCCTCCCCGGGCAGTGTGACGACGCGGCGTAACCGGTACAATCGCAGACGAACCCTCTGCAAGGATGCCCTTCATGACGGTGCCTCACCTCACGACCGCCCTCACCGGGCCCCTGCTCGCCATCGAGCGCCAGTTCCTCGAAGAACTGCCGGCGATCGAACAATGGTTCCGCGGCGGCTTTTGCGAGCATACGCCTCTTTTTTACGCCTCCACCGACCTGCGCAACGCCGGCTTCAAGCTCGCCCCGGTCGATCTCAACCTCTTTCCCGGCGGATTCAACAACCTCTCCGACGACTTCCTGCCGCTGGCGGTGCAGGCAGCCCAGGTGGCGATCGAACGCGTCTGCCCCGAAGCCAAGCGCCTGCTGCTCATCCCCGAGAACCACACGCGCAACCGCTGGTATCTCCTGAATATCGCCCGCCTGCAGCGCATCCTGCGCCTGGCCGGGCTGGAAGTTCGCATCGGCTCGCTCTTGCCGGAAATCACTGCCCCCACCGAGCTCGAAGCGGCCGAGGGCGAGCGCGTGCTCGTCGAGCCCTTGGTGCGCCGCGGAAACCGGTTGGGGCTCGCCGACTTCGACCCCTGCGCCATCCTGCTCAACAACGACCTCTCGGCCGGCGTGCCACCGATTCTGCGCGGACTCAGCGAGCAGAACGTGATCCCTCCCCTGGTGGCGGGCTGGCACACGCGGCGCAAATCGCACCACGCCGAGATCTACGCCCGCGTCGCCACCGACTTCGCCGAGGCGATCGGACTCGATCCCTGGTACCTCATTCCGGCGCACCGCGTCGTGTCCGGCCTGGATTTCCAGAGCAAGGAAGGGGAAGACCGGCTCGCCGACACCGCCGCCGAGCTCTTCGCCGAGATCCGCGCCGCCTACGCCGCCCGCGGCATCGACCAGGAGCCTTTCCTCGTCGTCAAGGCCGACGCCGGCACCTACGGCATGGGCGTGATGACGGTCAAGGATCCGGCCGAGCTGCGCGAGCTCTCGCGGCGGCAGCGCAACAAGATGGCCAAGGTGAAGGAAGGGCTGGAAGTGCACCAGGTGATCGTGCAGGAAGGCGTGCCCACGTTCGAGCGCCTGGGCGAGGCGGTGTGCGAACCGGTCGTCTATATGATCGATCATTACGTGGTGGGCGGCTTCTACCGGGTACACACCGAACGCGGCCCCGACGAGAACCTCAACGCGCCGGGCATGCACTTCGAGCCGCTGCGCTTCGCGGCGAGCTGCTCGCTGCCCGACTCGGGCCTCGCCCCCGACGCCGAACCCAACCGTTTCTACGCCTACGGCGTGGTGGCGCGCCTGGGCTTGCTCGCCGCCGCCATCGAGATCGAGGAACTCGTCGCCCGTTTCGGCGCGGAAGGAGATGCGGCATGAAACTCGCCTTTCTCGTCGACCCTCTGCCCAAGCTGAAAGTGACGAAGGATTCGTCGATTGCCATGATGCGCGCCGCCCAGGCGCGCGGCCACGAGATCTGGACCTGCCAGCGCGAGGGACTTTGCTGGGAAGAAGGCACCGTGTGGCTCTCGGCCCAGCTCATCGCGCTGACCGACGGTGGAGCCGGCGCCTGGTACGAGGTCGTCTCCGAAGCGCGCGTGCGCGCCGACCAATTCGACGCCCTCCTCATGCGCCAGGATCCGCCCTTCGACTTCGAATACCTCACCGCCACCTGGCTGCTGGAGCGCGCCGAGGCGCACGGGGCCCGCGTCTGGAACCGGCCGCGGGCGATCCGAGACCATTCGGAGAAACTCTCCATCCTGGAATTCCCGCAGTTTACGCCCGCCACGATGGTGGCGCGCGACCCCGAGCGCATCCACGCCTTCATCGACGCTCTGGGCGACGTGATCCTCAAGCCGCTCGACGGCATGGGCGGAAGCCAGATTTTCCGCGTGCATCGCGAGGACCACAACCGCTACGTGATCGTCGAGACGCTGACGCACCACGGGCACCGTACCATCATGGCCCAGGAATACCTGCCGCAGATCCGCGACGGCGACAAACGGGTGCTCGTGATCGCCGGCGAGGTGATGCCGTATGCGCTCGCCCGCATTCCCAAGCCCGGTGAGACGCGCGGCAACCTCGCCGCCGGCGGACGCGGCGTGGCCGTGCCGCTCACCGAGGCCGAACGGGCAGTGGCCGAGGCGCTCGCGCCCATCCTGTGGCAGCGGGGGCTTTTGATCGTCGGGCTCGACCTCATCGGCGGGCGGCTCACCGAAATCAACGTCACCAGCCCCACCTGCATGGTGGAGATCGCGGCGCAGACCGGCTTCAGCGTGGCCGAGCGGGTGATCGAGGCGCTCGAGCGCCTGGCGGCCGGCTGAGCGCGCCGCCGCTCACAGGGCGGCGCGCCCCATGCGCCGCAACACGGCCTTCTCCGCCTCGACCACCGCGAAAGCCGCCAGCGCCCCGACGAGCGCATACGCCCAGGCAAAGGCATCGAGCGCTTCGGTGCGAAAGAGCAGCTGTAGCGGCGGGGCATAGACGAAGGCCAACTGCAGCAGCGCCAGCACCCCGATCACCGGCCACAGCGCCGGATTGCCCCGCAGAACGTCCAAGTTCCAGCCGCTGGCAACGAAGCGCCGGCAGTTGAAGAGATAGACCACTTCGGCACACACCAAGGTGTGCGTGGCCGCCGTACGGGCAAAGGACTCGTCCATCTCTCGCACCAGCGACAGCCAGTAAGCCCCGTAGCTGAGCAGGCAGATGACCCCGCCGATGAAGGCGATGCGCCACGCCATCGCCCCCGTGACCAAGGGTTCGAGCGGCGGGCGCGGCGGACGCTGCATCACGTTTGGCTCCGGCGATTCGAAGGCCACGGCAATCGCCAGCGTCACCGCCGTCACCAGATTCACCCACAGAATCTGCGTGGCCGAGATCGGCAGGGACCAACCTAGCGCCAGCGCGATCGCCACGACCAACGCCTGCGCCACATTCGTCGGCAGCACGAAGAGCAGCGCCTTCTTGATGTTGTCGTAGGCCACGCGCCCCCAGCGCACGGCCTGGGCGATGGTGGCGAAGTTGTCGTCGGCGAGCACCATGGCCGAAGCCTGACGCGCCGCATCGGTGCCGCGCTTGCCCATGGCCACTCCGATGTCGGCCGCCTGCAGCGCCGGCGCGTCGTTGGCCCCGTCGCCGGTCATGGCCACGATGTGGCCCTGCCCCTGCAGCACCCGCACCAGGCGCAGCTTGTGCTCCGGCGCGGCCCGTGCGACCACGTCCGTCTCGGTGATCCGCGCCCCTAGAGCCGCATCGTCGAGCTGCTCGATCTCCGCGCCCGTCAGAGCCGTGTCGGCGCGCAAACCCAGCATGCCGCCGATGGCGCGTGCCGTGACCGGGTGATCCCCCGTGATCATCACCACCCGGATGCCGGCCTCGTGGCACTCGCGAATCGCTTCCTTCGCTTCTGGCCGCGGCGGATCTTCCAACCCCACCACGCCCAGCAGGGTGAAACCGCCATCGACGTCCTCCAGACCGAGCGCCTCCTTGGGATGGGGCAGCCGTTTCCAGGCGAGCGCGATCATCCGCCGCCCCTTGGCCGCCTCCCGCATCAGCCGCTCGCCCCAGCCGGTCACGTCGAGCGGCTGACCCTCGGCCTCGCTGCCGCAGTGCGCCAACACCACTTCGGGCGCCCCTTTGAGAAAAATCACGTGATTTCCGTGATGATCGCGATTGAGCGTCGCCATCCAGCGCCGTTCCGACTCGAAGGGGATCAGGTCGACCCGCGGCCAGCAGCGGCGCTCGCGCTCTGGGTCCAGCCCTGCCTTCAGCGCCATGCTCATGAGGGCGACTTCGAGCGGGTCCCCTTCGCCATGCCAGTGCCCTTCGGCATCCGCATGGAGCGCGGCGTCGTTGCACAGCAGCGAGGCGCGTGCAAGCCGCACCAGGCCGCGCACGCTCTCCGGCAGCCGCGGGCGTCCGTCGCGCAGGAACGCTCCCGTCGGCTCATAGCCCGAACCCGACACCTCCACGCTGTCGTGCGGCAGCAGCACCGAGGTGACGGTGAGCTGGTTGCGCGTCAGCGTCCCCGTCTTGTCGGTGCAGATCACGGTGACCGATCCGAGCGTCTCCACCGCCGGCAGGCGGCGCACGATGGCCTGGTGCTGCGCCAATCGCTGTCCGCCGATTGCCAGGATGATGGTGACGATGGCCGGCAATCCCTCGGGGATGGCCGCCACCGCGATCCCCACCACCGCAAGGAAGATCTCGTCGAGCGGCTGCCCCAGCCCCCAATAGGCCCAGGCGAAGAGCAGCGCCGACACGCCCACGATCACCGCCGCCGCACCCTGGGCGAACCGCGTCAAGCGGCGGGTGAGCGGCGTTTCCAGCCGCGAGACGCTGGCCACCAGCTTGCCGATGCGCCCGAGCTCGCTGTCCCCGCCCGTGGCTACCACCACCCCCAGGCCCTGGCCACGCACCACCGTGGTGCCGCTGTAGGCCATGCAGCGTCGCTCAGCGAGCGGAGCCGCCTCGTCGACGGGCTCCGGATCCTTCTCCACCGGCAGCGATTCCCCCGTGAGCACGGCCTCGTCCACGGCCAGCCGGCGCGCGGCAACCAGACGTAAGTCGGCCGGCACCACCATCCCCGATTCGAGGAAGACGAGGTCACCCGGCACCAGCTCCTCGGCAGCGATCTGACGCCGCCGTCCGTCGCGGATCACCACCGCGGTTTGCGCCAGCATCGACTTCACCGCCGCGAGCGCCCGCTGGGCCTTCCCCTCCTGGAGCGCGCCCAGCACCGCCGAGACGATCACCACCGCGAAGATCACCGCCGCATCGATCCAGTGCCCGAGGTAGGCCGTCAAGATTCCCGCCACCAGCAACACGTAGATCAGGGGATTGTGGAACTGGCGCAGCAGCCGCAGCCAGGCCGGATCGGGCGGCTCTTCCGGCAAGCGGTTCGGGCCATGGACGGCGAGCCGCCGCTCGGCCTCGGCCTGGGTCAGGCCACACTGCAGATTCGTGGCCAGCTGCTCGGTCACCTCCAGGGGCGACTGCGCATGAAAAGACCTGTTCCTTCGGCTCATGGACGACATCGTGGAACTCACCACAAAGGGACGGTGAAATGCAGCATACCACGGAGCGCAAGGCCCCCGGCCCTTACGCGGCAGAAGAGGCTCAGCCGCGTCCGCCCTGCCAGGCGGCGAGCAGGAAGTCGCGATAAGGCGCGAGCAGGTGGAGGGGAACTTCCACTACCGGTCCACCCAAGGTGGTTCCGAGATAGCGGCCGAGAACGGGCGTTTCTGCGCCCGGCAGCAGGACCTCCACGGGTGCGTTCGCCTTCAGCCGCAGGTTGCGCTGCGACTCGTCGAAGAAGACCGAACCGTGGGTGAAATTGAGCTGCGCCTCGGTTTCGAGCGGCTCGTCGTTGGGCCGCACGCCGCGCACCACGACCGGCGCGAGCCGCACGTCGTTGCACAGCTTCAGCGCCTGGGTGCGCAAGCGCTTCTCCAGCTCCTCCTCGGCAAGGAAAGGGACGTTGCCCACGCGCGCCTCCAGCTCGGCGAGCTCCTCGTCGGTGAGGTGCGGTGCCGCGCGCACCAGCAGCTCCTTGGGAATCGTCTGACCCGGCTCGCGCCGGGGCCGTTCGACATCGACGTGGTGCTGCATCTTGTGGATCATGATGCCGCTACCCTGCAGGCGCTTCGTCGCCACCGCCTTCAAGCCCTGATGCACCACGTCGCCGAGCAGACCATCGACGATGCGCGCCAGATCGGCGCGTGGCATCTTCTGCAAAGGCTCGGGAAGGGACACTTCCATCGTATAGGTGAGGATCAGACGGCTCGTGTCTTTCATGGGCGGCGTGCAACCGGACGGATGCCCCCATGCTAGCACGACCCCTTGGTCCAGGCCAAGAAAAAGCCCCCGGTTCATCACCGGGGGCAACGACGGGAATCGCCGTCGGAGAGGAGACTATAGGCGGTAGGCCGTCTCGCCGTGGGTAGCCACGTCCAGCCCCTCGCGCTCTTCTTCCTCGCTCACGCGCAAGCCCCCGGTGAGCGCACCGGCGATCTTGTAGGCGAGGAAAGCCACCACGCCACTCACCACGATGGTGGTGAGCACGCCCCAACCTTGTACCCACAGCTGATGCATCACCGAGAAATCCGCCTTGCCGTTGCCCGTGCCGCCCAGGGCAGGGGAAGTGAAGACCGCGGTGAGCAACGCCCCCACGATGCCGCACACCCCATGCACGCCGAAGGCATCGAGCGAATCGTCGATGCCGTGCCAGCGTTTGAGCGCGCTCACGCCCCACAGCCCGGCCGCGCCGCCGATCAAGCCCATCACGATCGAGCCGATCGGGCCCACCGTGCCACAGGCCGGCGTGATGACCACGAGCCCGGCCACCGCACCCGAAGCCGCCCCGAGCATGGAAGGCTTGCCCTTGACGAGCGCCTCGACCGCGCTCCAGGAGAGCACCGCCGCCGCCGTGGCGAGCAGCGTGTTGAGGAAGGCGAGCGTCGCGCCCGAAGTCGCTTCCAGGTTGGAGCCGGCGTTGAAACCGAACCAGCCCACCCACAAGAGCGAGGCCCCCACCATGGTGAGCGGCAGCGAGTGCGGCGCAAGCGCCTCCCGCCCATAGCCGATGCGCTTGCCCACGAGCATCGCGCCCACCAGCCCGGCCACGCCGGCATTGATGTGCACCACCGTGCCGCCGGCGAAGTCGATCGCCCCGGCGCCGAGCAGCCATCCGCCCGGCCCCCAGACCATGTGCGCGATCGGCAGGTAGGAGAAGGTGAACCACAGCACCATGAAGACCATCACCGCGGCAAACTTGATGCGCTCGGCAAAGGCCCCGACCACCAGCGCGCAGGTGATGGCGGCAAACGTCCCCTGGAAGGCGACATAGACGTATTCCGGCAGCTTCACCTCGGCGGTAAAGGTGTCGGCCAGGCTGTCGGGCGTGACGCCGGCGAGGAACACCTTGGAAAACGACCCCAGCCAGGGCATCGACTCGGTGAAGGCGAGGCTATAGCCATAGCAGGCCCACAGCACGAGCACCAGCGCCGTCACCATCAGCACCTGCATGAGCACGGAGAGCACGTTCTTCGCCCGTACCATGCCGCCGTAGAAGAGCGCCAAGCCCGGCACGATCATCATCAGCACCAGCAGGGTAGAGGTCATCATCCAGGCGACGTCACCGCGATGCACCACGGGCGCGGCCGTGCTGGCCGCCTCCTGCGCCCAGGAAGGCAGGGAGACCGTTGCCAGAGCCACCAAGGAGCCGACCCCGCCGAACCACTTCTTCTTCATCATGATGATTCTCCTCATCGTCCAGATCACAGCGCCGCCGTCCCGGTCTCGCCGGTGCGGATGCGAACCGCCTCCGCGAGTTCGAAGACGAAGATCTTTCCGTCGCCCACCTTCCCCGTGAAGGCAGACTTCTCGATCGCCTCAAGCACCTGCTCGAGCAGCTCGTCCGGTATGGCCACTTCGAGCTTCACCTTGGGCAGGAAATCGACCACGTACTCCGCCCCGCGGTAGAGTTCCGTGTGCCCCTTCTGCCGGCCGAACCCCTTGACCTCGCTCACCGTGAGCCCCTGCACGCCATTTTCCGAGAGCGCCTCGCGCACCTCGTCGAGCTTGAACGGCTTGATGATCGCCATGACGAATTTCATGATTCTTCTCCGTAGCGGGAATGCCCACCACGACGTAAGCACGGAACGTGCCAAAATGCAGGAAAAGCGAAAAGGGGACGCGGCAACGAACCGCGTCCCCTCAGGCTGGTGCTACGGAATCGAGAAATCCGAACGATGGAGCGCGACGGGATCGGGCCGCCCCTGGCGCGCCCCCGCGCGCGGACGCACCGTTTCAGTGCATTCCGCGAACCGATCCGTCCACTCTGGAGCGGATCGGCGGCCTCGGCTCAAAACGCCGGCACCACGGCCCCCTGGTACTTCTCGAGGATGAAGCGCTTCACCGCCTCCGAGTGCAAGGCGCGCACGAGTTTTTGCATGGCCTCGCCGTCCTTGTTGTCCGGCCGGGCCACCAGCACGTTCACGTAGGGCGAATCGGCCCCCTCGATGACGAGCGCGTCTTTCGTGGGATTGAGTCCGGCCTCCAGCGCATAGTTGGTGTTGATGAGGGCCAGATCGACCTGGTCGAGGATGCGCGGCAGCGTGGCCGCTTCCAGCTCCTTGAAGCCCAGCCGCTTGGGATTGTCGGCGATGTCCCGCGGCGTAGCGGTGATCTTTCCCGGATCCTTGAGCCTGATGAGTCCAGCGCGCTGCAGCAGCAGAAGCGCCCGCCCGCCGTTGGTCGGATCGTTGGGAATGGCCACGACGGCGCCTTCCTTGAGCTCGTCGAGCTTCTTGATGCGGCGGGAATAGGCGCCGAAAGGCTCGATGTGCACCCCGGCCACCGCCACCAGGTCGGTGCCGCGATCCTTGTTGAACTCGTCCAGATAGGGTTTGTGCTGGAAGAAATTGGCGTCCATGCGCTTTTGCGCCACCTGGATGTTGGGCTGGACGTAGTCGGTGAACACCCGCACCTCCAGCTCCACCCCTTCCTTGGCGAGCATGGGTTTGACGTACTCCAGGATCTCGGCGTGCGGCACGGGCGTGGCCGCCACCGACAGTTTTTCGGCCCAGGCGGCCGGAACGAGGCCAAGCGAGGCGCTCAGAATCAACAAGGCGTTTTTCCATTTCATGGCACGACACTCCTTCCTTGGGTGAAGAAAAAAATCCGTTGCCACGCTAACGGCGGCTGAAACGCAGCACAAGCCGGTCGCCCAGCATCTGCAGCAGCTGCACCAGCACCACCAGCAGCGCCACCGTGATGACCATCACGTCGGTCTGGAAACGCTGGTAGCCGAAACGGATGGCCAGGTCCCCGAGGCCGCCGCCGCCGATCACCCCCGACATGGCGGCATACGACACCAGGGTGATGGAGGTGACGGTGACTCCGGCGAGGATCCCCGGCAAAGCCTCGGGCAGCAGCGCCCCGAAGACGATCTGCGGCACCGTCGCCCCCATGGCCTGCGTCGCCTCGACGATGCCCCGATCCACCTCCCGCAGCGCCGCCTCCACCAGCCGGGCAAAGAGCGGCGCCCCGCCCACCACCAAGGGCGGAATCGCCCCTGGCACGCCCAGCGAGGTGCCCACCAGCACGACGGTGACCGGGATCATGACGATGAGCAGGATCACGAAGGGCACGGAGCGCAGCAGATTCACCACGAAAGAGAGCACCGCATAGACGAGCGGCTGCTCCAGCAGCTGGCGCTTGCCCGTGAGAAAGAGCGCGATCCCCAGCGGCAGCCCCAGCAGCACGGCGAAGAAGAGCGACACCCCCACCATGACCAGCGTATCCCAGCAGGCCCGGCCGATCTCCAGCCAATCCACGTTGACCAGCCATTGCGTCATCACCGCAGCACCTCCACATCCACCCCCGCCTCGGCGAGCGCCCGCAGCGCCTCCTCCACGTCGCCGCCGACGAGCGACAGAGTCAATTGACCGTACGGAACGTCCTTGATGTGATCGATGCGCCCGGCGAGGATGCTGAAATCCACCCCGAAGCGGCGCACCACTTCGCCCAGCAGCGGCCGGTAGGTCGCCGCTCCCTTGAACGTCAGCCGCACCACGCGCCCCGCTGCCTGCTGCAGGCTCTCCTGGAATTCCTGCGTATCGACGTGCTCGCTCTCGAGCACGAACTCCCGTGTCGTGGGATGTCGTGGATGGAGGAAGACCTCGCTCACCGGCCCCGTCTCCACCACCCGGCCGCCGTCCATCACCGCCACCCGGTCGCACACGCGCCGCACCGCGTCCATCTCGTGCGTGACGAGCACGATGGTGAGCCCCAGGCGGCGGTTGATGTCGGAGAGCAGCTGCAGCACCGAACGGGTGGTCTGCGGATCGAGGGCGCTGGTGGCCTCGTCCGACAGCAGGATGGAGGGCCGGCAGGCCAGCGCCCGGGCAATGCCCACGCGCTGCTTCTGCCCGCCGGAGAGCTGGGCAGGATATTTGCCCGCGTGCTCGCTCAAGCCGACCAGGGCGAGCAGCTCCTCGACCCGCGCCGCGATGGCAGCCCTGGATTCGGTGCTGGCGATCTTCAAGGGAAAGGCGACGTTCTCCGCCACCGTCTTCGACGAGAGCAGGTTGAAATGCTGGAAGATCATGCCGATGCGCCGGCGGAAGGCGCGCAGCTGCGCCGGGGCGAGGCGGGTGACGTCCTCGCCCTCCACCACGACGCGCCCCTGGCTGGGGCGCTCGAGCAGATTGACGAGGCGAAGCAGCGTGGATTTCCCGGCACCGGAATGCCCGACGATGCCGAATACCTCCCCTCGTTCGATCGTCAGCCGCTCGACTTCCAGCGCCAGGACCTCCTGCCCCCGGACACGGTACGTCTTGCGCACGCCGTCGAATTCGATCACATCCACCATCCTTCAGCGCAAAAAGCGGATTTTCGCACGGACAACCCGACATGCCGATGCCACTGCGGGGCTTGGCAGTATATCGAGGGAAATCATGATTGACTCCATCAGCCGCTGCGGTGATACTTTACGATAGGGTTTTTCAGAACCCGAATGGCCGAATCTGGATCCTGCCCTCAAGGCATCCCCGCAACCCTCACGACAACACCCTGGAGAGGAGACTTCGATGAAAACCCGACGCTGGCTCACCACCGCCCTGTTCGCCGCCTTGCTGGGCACCACCTTGCTCGGCCTGGGCAAACCCGCCGCGGCCGCCGGGCCGTACAAGGATGAGTACAAACTCTCCACCGTGCTCGGCGAGGCTTTTCCCTGGGGCTGGGGCGCCAAACGGTGGGCCGAACTCGTCGACGAAAAAACCCAAGGGCGCATCAAAATCAAAGTCTATCCCGGCGCCTCGCTCGTCTCGGGCGATCAGACCAAGGAATTCACCGCGCTGCGCCAGGGCGTGATCGACATGGCCGTCGGTTCGACGATCAACTGGTCGCCGCAGGTCAAAGAGCTCAATCTCTTCGCGCTGCCCTTCCTGATGCCGGATCAGCGCGCGCTCGAAGCGCTCACGCAGGGACGCGTCGGCAAGAAGCTCTTCGACACGCTCGCCGAACGCGACGTGGTGCCGCTCGCCTGGGGTGAGAACGGCTTTCGCGAGATCTCGAATTCCAAGCACCCCATCCACACGCCCAAGGATCTCGTCGGCCTGAAGATTCGCGTGGTCGGCTCGCCGCTCTTTCTCGCCACCTTCAATGCCTTGGGCGCCAACCCGACGCAGATGAGCTGGGCCGATGCCCTGCCGGCGATGGCCACCGGCGCCGTCGATGGCCAAGAGAACCCGCTGGCCGTCTTCAATGCCGCCAAACTGCACACGGTAGGGCAGAAATACCTCACGCTTTGGGGCTACGTCGCCGACCCCTTGATCTTCGCCGTGAACAAGACCGTCTGGAACAGCTGGACGCCGCAAGATCGCCAGCTCGTGCTCGAGGCGGCGCAGCAAGCCGCGCGCGAAGAGATCGCTCGTGCCCGCGCTGGCATCACGGCCGAGGACGACAGCCTGCTCAAAGAGATCGCCGCCAACGGCGTCGAGATCGTGCATCTGACACCGGCCGAGCGCGATGCTTTCCGCCAGGCCACCGCTGGCGTCTACAAGGAATGGGCAGACAAGATCGGCGCCGATCTCGTCAAACAAGCCGAAGAGGACATCGGCAAACGCTGAGACCGTCTCTCCACGGGGCCGCGATGCGGCCCTGGCATCCAACGAGTTCGAGTCGAGCATGCAAACCCCTGAAGAATCCACCGTCGCCGCTGCAGAAGCGCACGCCTATTCCTGGGAACAGATCATCGTCGGCCTGGTGATGGCCGTGATCGTCGCCATCACCTTTGCCAACGTCGTCGTGCGCTACTTCACCGCCCAATCCATCGCCGCCACCGAAGAGCTGTCGATCGCGCTCTTGCCCGTGCTGGCTTTCCTCGGCTCGGTCCCTGCCTATCTGCACGACCGACACATCCGCGTCACCTTCTTCGTCGAACGCTTGCCGCGACGATGGCGCTTCTTCGCGGCACGGCTCGACGCCCTCGTCACTGTCGCCCTCTATCTGTTTATTACCTGGTATGCGGCGCGCCTCACCTACGATCAGTTCCGTTTCGAGGAAACCTCGCCGGCGCTGGGTGTGCCGCAGTGGTGGTACACGATCTGGTTCCCGCTGCTGTCGTTTGTCATCGCCGCGCGCCTTGCTCTGGCGCGATTCCGGGGAACGCGATGATCGGAGCCACGCTCGTCTCCCTCTTCCTGCTCGCACTCCTTGCCGGCATGCCGCTTGCCGTTGGTCTGGGGCTCGCCAGCGTCGCAGTGCTCGCCCTGGCCGGGTTCGACCAACTCGCCGTCCCCACCAACCTCTATGCTGGCATCGCCAAATATCCCCTGCTGGCGATCCCGATGTTCATCCTCGCTGGCATGATCTTCGAGCGCTCCGGCGTCGCGCTGCGCCTCGTGCGTTTCATCAGTGCGCTGGTCGGCGAATGGACCGGCTCGCACGCCGTCGTCGCCGTGCTGGTTTCAATGCTGCTCGGCGGCATTTCCGGCTCGGGGCCGGCCGATGCCGCCGCGGTCGCCTCGGTGATGCTGCCCTCCATGATCGCGCGAGGTTACCCCAAAGGGTTCTCCGCCAGCCTCATCGCCGCCGCCGGCTCCACGGCCATCATCATTCCGCCGTCGGTGGCCTTCATCGTCTATAGCGTGATGGTCCCGGCGGCCACGGTTCCGGCCCTTTTCGCCGCCGGATTGATCCCCGGAATCATCGCCGCGCTGTGCCTGCTCATCCCGGCGCTCCTCATCAGCCGCCGCCACGGCTACGGCCGCGGCGAACGCCGCGAGCGCCCTCCCCTGGGAAAGAGTTTCTTCGAGGCCATCTGGGGGTTGCTCGCACCGGTCATCATCCTCGGCGGCTTGCGCACCGGACTCTTCACCCCCACCGAAGCGGCAGTGGTGGCGGTGGCCTATGGTGCGTTCGTCGGGGTTTTCATCTACCGCAGCCTCGAGCTCAAAGGGCTGTTCCGCATCCTCGTCGATGCCGGAGAGCTCTCCGCCGTCGTGCTGATGATCATCGGTATCGCCTCGGTATTCGCCTGGGCCGGCAATACGCTGGGCATCTTCGACGCAGCCGCTTCCATGCTCGTCGCCTTCCATTCGAGCCCGGTATTGATGCTCGTGTCGATCAACGTGTTGCTGCTCGTCGCCGGGATGTTTCTCGACGCGATTTCGATCTTCCTCATCCTCCTGCCGCTGCTCGTTCCGATCGCCCAGACCATGGGCTGGGATCTCGTCTGGTTCGGCGTGATGATGACGATCAACCTCGCGATCGGGCAATTCACGCCGCCGATGGCGCTGGCGTTGATGATCACCTCGCGCATCGCCGGCATTCGCATGGAAGAGACCTTCCGTTGGGTGCTGTGGTTCGTGCTGGCGATGCTCCTGGGCCTTGCGGCGATGATCGTCTTCCCAGAATTGGCGCTGTGGCTGCCACGCCGAATGGGAATGGGGTGAGAAAAAAGCACCAGGCTCCAAACTGGTGCATCGTTTCACCACAACGGTGCGATAATTATCAGATTTGGTGCGGGGCGAAGGGCGTGCGCTGCGCACCGGCCCGTTGTTCTCACCCTGAAAGGCATCAAGCCATGAAATACTCCACGCTGCAAAGCTTTCTCGACTATGTTGCGCAACGCAACCCCGGTCAGCCCGAGTTCCTGCAGGCGGTGACCGAGGTGATGGAAAGCCTCTGGCCCTTCATCACGCAGCATCCCCGCTACGCGCAGCACGCGCTGCTCGAGCGTCTCGTCGAACCCGAGCGCGTCATCATGTTCCGCGTCTCCTGGGTGGACGATCGCGGCGAAGTGCAGGTCAACCGCGGCTACCGCATCCAGCACAGCTCGGCCATCGGCCCCTACAAGGGCGGGCTGCGTTTCCACCCCTCGGTGAATCTCTCCATCCTCAAGTTTCTCGCCTTCGAGCAGACGTTCAAGAACGCTCTCACGACGCTGCCCATGGGCGGCGGCAAGGGCGGTTCCGACTTCGACCCCAAGGGCAAGAGCCCGGGTGAAGTGATGCGCTTCTGCCAAGCCTTCGTCACCGAGCTCTACCGCCACATCGGCGCCGACACCGACGTGCCCGCTGGGGACATTGGCGTGGGCGGGCGCGAAGTCGGCTTCATGGTCGGCATGATGAAGAAGCTCACCAACGACTCCTCCTGCGTCTTCACCGGCAAGGGGCTCTCCTATGGCGGTTCCCTCATCCGACCCGAATCCACCGGCTACGGCACGGTGTACTTCGTCGACGAGATGCTGCGCCATGCCGGCCGCGGTCTGGAAGGGATGCGCGTGGCGGTGTCGGGCTCGGGCAACGTCGCCCAGTACGCCATCGAGAAGCTCATGGAGATGGGGGCGAAGCCCCTCACCTGCTCGGACTCCAGCGGCACGGTGATCGACGAAGAAGGATTCACGCCGGAAAAACTCGCCATCCTCATGGAAGTGAAGAACCACCGCTACGGGCGCGTCTCGGAATACGCCCAGCTCGTCGGCGCCACCTTCATCCCGGGGGCCAAGCCGTGGAACGTGCCGGTGGACGTGGCGCTGCCGTGCGCGACGCAAAACGAGCTCGATGCCGACGATGCCATGACGCTGGTGGAAAACGGCGTAGTGGCGGTGGCCGAGGGCGCGAACATGCCCTGCACCCCGGAAGCGGTCAAGATCTTCGAGCACCGCGGCGTGCTCTACGCTCCGGGCAAGGCGAGCAACGCGGGCGGCGTGGCCACCTCCGGTCTGGAGATGAGCCAAAACGCCATGCGCCTTTCCTGGACCCGCGAAGAGGTCGACGCCCGCCTCAAGAAAATCATGCAAGGCATCCACGAGGCCTGCTTGCAATACGGCCGGCGCGAGGACGGCACGGTAAGCTATAGCGACGGCGCCAACATCGCCGGCTTCGCCAAGGTGGCCGACGCCATGCTCGCCCAAGGTGTGATCTAATCCTCCCGTGCCCGGGCCGCTGCCCGGGCACCTTGAACGGAGGAGATCGCGATGCGCCGCTTCCTGTTTCTGTTCGTTCTGCTGCTCGCGGCACCCTACGCGTTTGCCGACACGATCGCGGTAGCGGTGGCAGCAAACTTCACCGCCCCCATGCGCGAGCTTGCCGAACGCTTCCGGCGCGACACCGGCCATGAACTCCAGCTCTCGTTTGGCGCGACGGGCAATTTCTATGCCCAGATCCGCAACGGCGCGCCGTTCGCCGTCCTCTTGGCCGCGGACCAGGAAACCCCTGCCCGGCTCGAGCAGGAAGGCTACGCGCTGGCGGGCAGCCGCATCACCTACGCCGTCGGCAAACTCGCCCTCTGGAGCCCCGATCCCGCCCTCGTCGACGAGGGTGGCGAAGTGCTGCGGCGCGGCAACTTCAACCGGATCGCGCTCGCCAACCCGCGCCATGCCCCTTACGGCGCCGCGGCGGTGGCAGCCATGCAGGCGCTCGGAGTGCATGAGCCGTTGGTGGCGAAATTCGTGCTGGGCGAGAACGTCGGCCAGGCGTTCCAGTTCGTCGCCTCCGGCAACGCCGAACTCGGTTTCGTCGCCCTGGCGCAAGTCTACGAGGCGCCGGGAAGGTTGCGCCCCGGCTCGCTGTGGCTCGTGCCCCAGACGCTCTATCCGCCGATCCGGCAAGATGCGGTGATCCTGCTGCCCGGCGCGAAGGACGGCCGCCCCACCGAGGCCGTCGCCCGTCTGCTCACCTACCTGCAGGAGCCGGCGGCCCGCGCCCTGATCCGCGCCTACGGCTATGAGTGAGGCAGGCGCCGGATGACGCTCACCGCCGAGGACTGGCAGGCGATCCGCCTGACCCTGGCGCTGGCCGCGACGACGACGGCGCTGCTCCTCGCGCTCGCCACGCCACTCGCGTGGTGGCTCGCCCGCACCCGCTCCCCCTGGAAAGGGCCGGTCGCGGCGCTCGTCGCGCTGCCGCTCGTACTCCCGCCCACGGTGCTGGGCTTCTACCTGCTCATTCTTCTCGGTCCGGTCGGACCCGTGGGCAAGCTGACCCAGGCGCTCGGGCTGGGCATCCTGCCGTTTACCTTCTCCGGCCTCGTCGTCGCCTCGGTGTTGGCCTCCCTACCCTTCGCGGTACAGCCCTTGCAGCAGGCGTTCACCGCGCTGGGGGAAGCGCCGCTCGAAGCAGCGGCCACCCTGCGTGCCGGTCCGTGGGACTGCTTCATCCACGTCGTGCTGCCGCTCGCGCGCTCTGGCTTTCTCACGGCAGCGGTACTGAGCTTCGCCCACACGATCGGCGAATTCGGCGTAGTCCTGATGATGGGAGGGAACATTCCTGGCCGCACGAAAGTGGTCTCGGTGCAGATCTACGATCACGTGCAAGCCTTCGCCTATGAGCAGGCGCACGCCCTCTCCGCCGTGATGCTCGGCCTGAGCTTCGCGGTCCTGCTGGTGCTCTATGGACGCGGCAAATCCACCCCCGGGCGCTAACGCGCGCATCGAGGCGCGCTTTCGCTTCGCCTATCCCGGTTTCACCCTGGAGGTGGAGCTCGACCTTCCGGGGCGCGGCGTCACCGCCCTCTTCGGTCCTTCGGGCTCCGGCAAGACCAGCCTGCTGCGCGCCCTCGCCGGGCTCGACCGGCATCGCGAGGGCTACGTGCGCGTCAATGGCGCGCTGTGGCAGGACGAGATCCGTTTCGTCCCGCCCCATCGCCGGGCCATCGGCTACGTGTTCCAGGAAGCCAACCTCTTCGCGCACCTCGACGTGGCCGCCAACCTGCGTTTCGGCTGGCAGCGCATCCCGCCGAGCGAACGGCGCATCGCCTTCGAGGAGGCGGTGGATCTGCTCGGTCTCGCCCCCCTGCTCACCCGCCTGCCGGCGCGCCTCTCGGGCGGCGAGCGCCAGCGCGTGGCCATCGCCCGGGCGCTCCTCACCTCGCCGCGGCTGCTGCTCTTGGACGAACCGCTCGCCTCTCTCGACCGGGAGCGCAAAGCGGAGATCCTGCCCTACCTCGCGCAAGTAAAGCGAACCCTCGACATTCCCATGCTCTATGTCTCGCACGCCCCCGAAGAGGTCGGCCGGCTCGCCGACCACCTCGTCCTGCTCGAAGGCGGGCGCGTGCGCGTGAGCGGCCCCTTGCAGGAGACGCTGGCGCGGCTCGATCTGCCTTTGGCCTGTGACGAAGACGCCGCCGTAGTGATCGAAGGGGCGGTCGTCGACCATGACGCGACCTATGCCTTGCTGACGGTGGAATTCGAAGGCGGCACGCTGCTCGTACCGCACCGCCAGGAGCCGCCGGGCACGAAAATTCGGCTGCAAGTACGCGCCCGCGACGTCAGCCTGGCGCTCACCGAGCACGCGGACAGTTCCCTCCTCAACCGTCTCCCCGCCGTGGTGCAGGAAGTGCGGGCACTGGACGCCGCCCATGCCCTGGTCCGGTTACAGGTGGGCCCAACCCCCCTGCTTGCCCGCATCACACGGCGCTCGGCCGAAGCGCTCGGCGTGCGCCCCGGTACGCGCCTGTGGGCCCAGATCAAGGCGGTGGCAGTGCTCAGCTGAGCGCTCAATGCCCCTCGACGCAGATCTCGCGCCGCGCCACCGCAATGGCGGTGCGCACCAGCAGCAGCACGATGAGCAGGGTCAGGACCGCCAGCAGTACGACCCCCAGCACGCGGTAGCAGCCCAAGCCCGTCTCCTTGGCCATGATCAGGGTTGCGATGGTGAGCGCCGCGAGTGGAAAGGAATACGCCCACCACGACAGGAAGAACTTCAGCCGCACGAAGTAATTCGCCTGCACCGCAAGCAGCAGCGCGAAAAAGAGTGCCACGCCGTAGAGCACGTGCGCGAAGGCGTCGACCTGTCCACCCAGGTTGTACCAGGAGATGAACCCCACCGCCGGCGGCGCGATAAAGATGAACAGCGTCGGCACAAAGCGCTCGGGCAGGCTGGTATGAAAGATGAGACGGTAGAAGAGGATCGCCGTGAGCACCGGACAGAAAAAGAGACCGACGCTGTAGAAGAACCACGACACTTCGGCCGGCGCGTGGTGCAACCCGGCGATCGGCACGAGGATGTTCCCCACCACGGGGATGAACCACGCCGGGTTCATGTGCGTGATTTCGTATTTCGTGTGATGCATCCACGACGACATCACATAGAGCGTGAGCGCCAGGTGCAGCACGGTGCCGATGCTCCACAGCCAGAAGGAGAGGCGCGGCGCATCGTGCAGCAGCGCGATCGACAGCAGGATCATGCCGATCGAGATCGTCGGGCCGAACGCCTGCTTGACCGGGTGGGTGAACTCCTCGCGCACCGCGCCGGGATATTTCACCGCCTTGGCCGCATACAGCACCGCCACCAAGAAGAACAAGCCCAAGGCGACCCAACGCAGCACGCAGCTGGGGGCGAAACCAACGTCGTAGACCGTTTCGGCCCGCATCCAGGCGATCGAGAATCCCGTGAAGCCCATGATCATGGAGAACCATGCCACGGGGAAGTTCTTGATCCGGGAAGAAGGAAGGGTAGCGTCGTTCATTGCCTGACCTCGCACGTCAAAGCGCCCCCCCAGGGCGCTCTGGCTTGTAGTTTTTTTACTCCGATGAGCGTATCCGCACCGCCTTCAAGCAGCAGTGCGCAGCCCCCGCACCCAGGCCTCCATCGCTTCGTTGGCCGGCGGCATCGGTGCCTCCATGAAGCTGAGCACGAACTTGTCGCCGAGATCGGCCACGCCGATCGAACGAGGCCGCACCGCCAAGACCAAGGGATTGGGCAAAGCCAGCCCGAAGCAGAATAGCACATCGACGGCGGCCTGCATCCCCGGCATGATCTCGCCGCCGATTCTCCGGGTATGCGCCAGGTGATCGAACACGCCAAGGAACTGCACCTTTGGATTCTCGGCGATTTTCTCCTTCAGGTAAGCGACGATCTCATCGACGTTACGATAATTCGTCTCCTTCTTGTCGAGCTCGAGCACGAAAACGGGATATTTTTCCTGCAACAGCATCTGTTTCATCGGGGGCTCCTTTCAGGGTTGAGGGGAATTCGCTGCCGGGGAGGAAGCATCGTCGATCTCTTCCCAGCCGGTGATCATGGCCTTGATGTAGGTGAGCGGCGTGCGGCCGGTGGTGGCGAGATAGACGTGGGCGATGAAGAAGACGAGCATCATGAAGGCACCGGCGGTGTGCGCGATCGCCACCCACGACAGGGGAAGCGCACCGAGCCAGGCCGAATCACGCCAGTAGGGATAGTAGAGGTAGAGCAGTCCGGAGATCCAGATCAAGGGATTGATCAGCAGCTTGAGCAGCAAGTAGGCCAATCGCTGCAAGGGGTTGTGCTTGCGCTGCGGGGTCGGATGATAGGGGTGAGGCGCCCCCTTGAAGATGTCAAAAGCATAGTAGCGCGCTATCAGGACAATACGCTCCAAGGTCGGAATGTATTGCCGCCATTCACCGGTAGTGAAATGCCAGAAAATGGCGAAGATCCACAACGTGACCAAGGTCCACGCGAGCCAGCCGTGGAAGCGCACCGCCGCCTCGAAGCCGAACAGGGAATACACGCCATGGATCTCGAATCCGGTCAGCATGAGCGAAACGATGAGTACGGCTTGCGACCAGTGCCAGAAACGCTCGAAACGTTTGAAGAGATAGACGCGGTTCATTTCGCCTTCCTTTTTTTCCGCACGGCAAAGCGCAGCGCAGCATGCCCCAGTACGCCGACGAAGGTAAATCCCGCCAAGCCGAAGCCGATGCGCTCCAACAGGGGATGGCGATCTTGCCCTGGCAACCAAACCCCCGGCACGCCGCCAAGGCGCCCTCCCTCTTTGTGGCAATCGGCGCAGGCGAGCGCTTTTTCCTTGGGCGCGACCATGTGCGTGATCGGCCACAGCATCTCGGTGCGCACGAACCCGAAGGAACCGCTATAGGGCGGCCCTCCCCCCTCGGCGCCGGCGCGCAAGGCTTTCTCCCAATCGAAGTTGTACCAGTACGCGGTTTCGTCGGGAATCGCCAGATGCGGAATCAAGAGGGTTTGATTGACCTTGTCGTAAGGCTGATTGCCGTGGAACACCTTGACTGGCCAGATGCGCGAATCCCGCGCGCCAGGGGTGCCGTGATAGACGTTGATCGGCACGGGCTTGCTTGGATCGATGCGATCATGGGGCAGCGTATAGCTCACGGTACCGTCGAACCAACGGTATTCGGGAATGACGTTCTCACCGAGCACGAAGTCGCCCTTGCGGCTGTCGTAAATGACGTGTCCGGACGCATCGGTGCGCACGATGGGTTTACCCTTCTCGTCGAGCTGCCCGGCAGTCGAATAATCCCACTGCATTTTCGTCGGCACGCCGCCGCGCGCAAACGCCGGAATGTGGCAGGTCTGGCAGGCGAGGGTACGGGTATGCGCATTGAGCTGGTCGGCCTTGCTCACCGCACCCAGCAAGCCGCCAGTGCCGCCAGGGTGGGGGTGGTCACCATGGCAGGATTGGCAGGTTGCCGGATTGCGCCCTTCTTCCTTGCCGCGCATCTGCGGAGGATGGGCATCGACGGCAGTCATCGCAACGCGGCTGCCCGGCACCACGTGCTGCTGAGTCTCGTGGCAGGTGGTACACGTGAAATTGAGTCCGTCCTTGGCCATGTGGACGTCGAGCTCACGCGAAGGCGCATTGAGCGAAGAGTCGAGATCCCCGTGCTTGACGCCGTCGGCGCCGCCGCCGTAGTAGTGGCACGATCCGCAATTGTCGCGCTTGGGCTCTCCTACGTGCTTGGCCACGAAAGCCAGATCGACGGGCTCGAAGAATTTCCCCGAACCCGGCGGATACTCGGTACGTACATAAGCCGGGTGACCTGCCAGCCCCGACGGCTTTTTGTACGTGCCGGTCGTGTCGTGACACACCAGACAATCCACGTTTTTCTCAGAGGAGAAATCGAACGAAGCGTCCTTCCATCCATACCCTGCATGGCAGGACGTACAGTACGCCTCGTTGGTCGCGACACCAACGCAAAAACCGTTGATCATGTGTTTCTTGCCGAGGCGCTGGCCGGTTTTCGGATGGACATAGTCCCAGGTCCAATGGCGCGTGGCCATCACCTGTTTCGCCGCCTCGGTATGGCATTGCAAACAGGCCTCGGTGACTTCTTCTCCGCTCTTGAACGGCCCCTGCAATTCGGGGAAACGGCTGTGATCGGCGGTCGACGCAGAGCGTCCGGTAACGGGTGATGCCCCGGCGACAGCACTCCACGACGCCAAGGCCGCGAACACGAACAAGGAAGCGCTCAGCAAAAATGCGGCGCCCCCCCCGCACCGCTGTAGGGTTTTTTCGGCTCGAGAACGATTCACTGACTTGCTCCCGATGCGGCGCGCCCCACGAGCCAGGCAGAAACGGCTTCATCGGGATCATCGAGTCGGGTCAGGATCACTTCGATCCCATGGCGGGCCATCCGCTCGCGCATTCCCATGCCAGCCCCCTGGGTGATCAAGGCACTGATCCCTCGCAGCGGATCCGGTACCTCACCCTCCAGCACATGCAAGGTTTGCTCGATCGGCAGTTCGCACAACGTCTTTTCGCGAATCACACCGCCGTCGATGTCATAGATCCAGAACTTACGGCACTTCCCCGCATGACCCGTGACAGTCCTGCGGTTCTGACTGGTCACCGCCACTTTCATTCCTGTCTCCCTGCTTCTCTTTTTTATCCAGCAAAACGCCACGCCAGCGCCGCGGCGAGCGCTGCGAACGCCGCCCAGCCGGAAAAGATCCAGCGCCACAACCAGAAATGCGGGATGAACCCCACCCCGCGCACGAAACCGGCCGCCATGGCCCAGAACCACAACATGGCCAGACCATGGTTTGCCTTGCCGGAAGCCTCGGCCAGCCAATCGGGGCGGAAACTGCCCACCAGCATCAAGACGACCCCCACCCCCAGCGCCAAGGGCTGGATCGAGGCCGGCCGGGAATCCTCCTTGCCATCTGCCGCCTTAGATGGCATTGGTCTCACCTTGTACGCGGGGTCGCTTCTCCTTTGCATCTTCCTGCGCTTCCCACCACAATCCGACCACGATGGCCAACAGAATGGCAAAACCCACGCCCAACGCCCAGGCAAAATACCACATACGAATCTCCTTCCATGCGGGGCGACGAAGCAGGGTGCTTCGCCGCGGGTTATCTCCGTTTAGTACGCCTGCTTCTCGTTTTCCAGGATGTAGGCCTTGGTCACCTTGCCGGCCATCACCTTGTACGCCCAGCTGGTATAGACGATGATGAGCGGCATGAAGATGACGGTGGCCCAGAACATCACCGCGAGCGTGAGGTGGCTCGAGACCGAATCCCACACCGTGAGCGAGGAGCGCAGGTCGATGGAAGAGGGCATGACGAAGGGGAACATCGCCACCCCGGCCGTACCGATGATGCCGGCGATCATCAGGCCCGATGCCCAGAAGGCGAAGAAGGTGCGGCCGGCACGTACCGCCCATATCGCCGCCAACCCGCCGAGGAAGGCGAGCGCCGGCACCGCCCACAAGAGCGGCTGATGCCGATAATTCGCCATCCAGGCCCCGGCCTCGCGCACCACTTCCTTGGCGAGCGGATTGGGCAAGCTGGCTGGATCGGCTCCGGCAGCGATCACGTAGCCAGGAATGGCCTGCACCCACAGCCCGGCGGCGGCAAAAGCCGCGAGCGCGATCACGCCGAAGAGAAGTGCTGCGCGCACCGAGCGCTGCTGGATCTCCCCTTCCGTGCGATGCGCCAGATAGACCGCGCCGTGAAAAGTGATCATGGCCGAGCTCACCACCCCGGCGAGCAACGCGAAGGGGTTGAGCAGGCCCCAGAAGGACCCTTCATAGTAGGGCACGAGGTTGGCGTCGAAATGGAACGGAACGCCTTGCAGCAGGTTGCCGAACGCCACGCCGAAGATGAGCGGCGGCACCGCCCCGCCCACGAACAGACCCCAGTCCCAGGTCTTGCGCCACGTGGCATTGTCGATCTTGCTGCGGTAGTCGAAGCCTACCGGACGGAAAAAGAGCGCCCACAGCACGGCGAGCATCGCCCAGTAAAAGCCCGAGAAGGCCGTGGCATAGACCAAGGGCCAGGCGGCAAAGATCGCCCCGCCGCCGGTGATGAACCACACCTGGTTGCCGTCCCAATGCGGGCCGACGGTGTTGATGATGACGCGCCGCTCGGTGTCGTCCTTGCCGACGAAAGGCAGCAGCGTCCCCACCCCCATGTCGTGCCCGTCCATCACGGCAAAGCCGACGAGCAGCACGCCGACGAGCAGCCACCAGATGACCTTCAGCGTTTCATAATCCAGCATGATCCTCTCCCGAGATAGGGGTTTTCAGGCAGACTGCAGCGCACCTTGACGTTCCCAGTAGTAGCGTCCGGTACCCAGCGAGGAAGGGCCCAGCCGACCGAAGCGGAACATCAGGTAGAGCTCGACGATGAGGAGCAGCGTGTAGAAGCCGACGAAACCGGCAAGCGACCCGTAGAGGCTCTGCACCGAAAGGGTGGAGACGGAGAGATGGGTGGGCAGCACTTCGGCGATCGTCCAGGGCTGCCGGCCGTATTCGGCGACGAACCAGCCCATCTCGGAAGCCACCCACGGCAGCGGCAGGAAGTACAGCGCCCAGCGCAGCAGCCAGCGTTTTTCGGCGAACGTGTCCTTGACGCTGTACCACAGCGCCACCGCGAAGAGGGCGATGAAGGAAAAGCCCAGCAGCACCATGAGGCGGAAGGTCCAGAAGAGGGGCTTCACCGGCGGTATCGTCGAGGCGGCGGCCTTGTCCATGATCTCGGGCGTGACCTGCGTGATGTCCGCCACGTATTTGCGCGTCAGCAGCCCGAAACCGAGGTTTTCCTTGTGCGTTTCGAAGAGCGCCAGCGCCTGGGGGTCGGATGCGTCGCGGCGCAACACGTTGAGCGCCTTGACCGCCTCCACCCCGGATTCGACCCGCTCGCGGTTGCGCGCGATGATCTCCTTGATTCCGGGCAGGGGCGTGTCGAGCGAGCGGGTGCCGATGATGCCGAGCACCCACGGGATCTCGAGCTCCCAGGTATTGCGCTGATTGGCCTCGTCGATGCCGGCGACGAGCTTGAGGGCGGCCGGGGCCGGCTCGGTCTCCCACATCGCCTCCAGGGCGGCGAGTTTGCTCTGCTGCTTCTCGGCCATGGTGTAGCCGGATTCATCGCCGAGCACGACCACCGAACAGGCCGAGGCGAAGCCGAAGGCGGCCGCCACGCGGAAGCTGCGCTTGGCGAATTCGAGGTCCCGTTTCTTCAGCAGATAATAAGCCGAGATCGAGAGCACGAACATGGCGCCGGTGACGTAGCCGGCCGACACGGTATGCACGAACTTGGCCTGCGCCACCGGGTTGAAGACCACGTCCCAGAAACTCGTCATCTCCATGCGCATGGTCTGGAAGCTGAATTCCGAGCCCACGGGATTCTGCATCCAGCCATTGGCCACCAGGATCCACAGCGCCGACAGGTTGGTCCCCACGGCCATGAGCAGCGTCACCAGAAGGTGCTGGGGCCGTGATAGGCGATTCCAGCCGAAGAAGAAGAGCCCGATGAAGGTCGATTCGAGGAAGAAGGCCATCAGCCCCTCGATGGCGAGCGGCGCGCCGAAGATATCGCCCACGTAGTGCGAGTAATAGGCCCAGTTGGTGCCGAACTGGAATTCGAGCGTGATGCCGGTGGTGACGCCAAGGGCAAAGTTGATGCCGAAGAGCTTGCCCCAGAACTTCACCATGTCCTGGTAGACCTGCTTGCCGGTCATCACGTAGAGCGACTCCATGATCACCAGCATCCAGGTGAGCCCCAGGGTGAGCGGCACGAAGAGAAAGTGGTACATCGCCGTGGCGGCGAACTGCAGGCGCGAGAGATCGACGAGCGTTTCGTTCATGTTATGGCTCCTGCGAAACGGAAAGAACCGGAGAAGACGGCGAAGAAGAAGGCTTGGAAGCGACGGGAGGCGCCCCGGCGGCCTGGGCCTGCATCCGCTCCGCGCCCACCTCCACCCGTGCATCGCGAACGAAGACCCACCACAAGGCGGTGAGCAGGATCAGTTTGAGCAGCAGCACCACGACGATCTCGCGACGCAATCGCCGGGCAGCCGTTTTCGCTTGCATGGAAGAAGCCCTCCTCGCGTACACCCTCGCTCATAGTAATGAAGCCAATCGGGATCGTCAATTGATGATGGTCAAAAAATTTAAGCGATTCAAGGAATTACAAAAAATGAGACCGCGTCTTTTCTATGAGCAAATTATGTGCCAAAAACAGGTGAAAAAAATTTCTCCCGATGATCCAGCACCTTACCCCCTGGCGCTGCGCCATCCTCGGCGCCGACCCCCAAAATCCTGACAAAAATGGCAAAATAACGCAGAAATTTTTGCCAGGAATGTCAGTCATGCCGCTCCCCACCGAACTGCTCCAGCTGCTCGAAGCCTTACCGGAACCTCGCATCGTCGTCGATACCGCCTACCGCATCCTCGCTGCCAACTCGGCCTACCGTCGCGAGTTCGGCGAGAATCCCGAAGTAATCGGCCGGACCTGCTACGAGGTGTCACACCACTTCGACCGCCCCTGCGATCAGCAGGGTGAATCCTGTCCCCGGCAACAGGCATGGAAAAGCGGCCGCCCAAGCCGTGTGATCCATCGCCATCACACGCCACGCGGCGAGGAGTTCGTCGAGGTCGAGCTGCTCCCCCTGCGCGATGCGGCGGACAAAACAACGCTCTTCGTCGAGACGATGCGGTTTCTCGGCGGGAAGCACCTGCCGGCACCCGTGCTGGGCATGGTCGGCCGCTCGCCCTCCTTCCTGCAGATGCTGGAACTCCTCGAACGGGCCGGACCGTCGAATACCCCCGTGCTGCTGCTGGGCGAATCGGGCACGGGCAAGGAACTGGCCGCCCAGGCGCTGCACCGCCTTTCGCCGCGCCGCGACCGGCCCTTCGTGCCGCTGGACTGCTCCGGGCTGCCCGAGACGCTCTTCGAGTCCGAACTGTTCGGCCATGAGAAAGGGGCCTTCACTGGGGCCACCCAGCGCAAGGCCGGGCTGGTCGAGCTTGCCGACGGCGGTACGCTCTTTCTCGATGAGATCGGCGACCTGCCGCTCACGCAGCAGGTGAAGCTGCTGCGTCTGCTGGAGACGGGCACCTACCGGCGCGTGGGCGGGGTGGAGACGCTGCGCTCGGATTTCCGCCTGGTGGCCGCCACCCACCGCGACCTGCAGCGCATGGTGGAAGACGGCACGTTCCGCCGCGACCTCTACTATCGCATCAGCGCCTTTCCCGTGCGCCTGCCGCCCCTGCGCGAACGGCGCGAGGATCTGCCTCTGCTCGTGGCCCACCTGCTCGAGCGGCTCGCCCCGCAGCGCAAGGTGCGCTTGAGCCCCGAGGCCATGGCCCGCCTGATGAAACACGATTTCCCCGGCAACGTGCGCGAGCTGCGCAATCTCCTCGAACGGGCGCTCCTGCTCGCAGACGGCGAACTGATCGAGCCTCGGCATCTCACCGGATTCGCCGACGGGCCATGCACCGAACCAGAACGCGCGAGCGAAGCGGAGATCCTCCCCCTGGACGAAGTCGAGCGGCGCTACCTGCGCCATGCGCTCGAGCAACTCGGCGGCGACAAGAAGGCGCTGGCCGCGCGCCTGGGCATCAGCGAGCGCACGCTCTACCGCAGGCTCAGGGGCCTGCTTTGACTCATGCGGTATGGACTCTTCCTTGGTCTACCGTCGTCTCGCCCACGTTTTGGGCGCATCGAAAACCCTATCTGTCAGGTATCCGCCACAGGCGCGACTCCACGGTGCGCTACAGCGCCTCGGCGCAGAAAGTCGTCGGCGTGACGATACGCGCGCGGCCAATGCTGCCGCGTTGCAACAGCCCGGCGCGGCGGTCGCCGGTTACCAGGTAGTCGGCTTCGCCGGCCAGGGCCATCGCCAGTAGGAAGGTGTCGTTCGGATCGTTTGCCTCGATGTCGTCCGGCAAGGCCAGAAGTACCTCCAGCACGAGGGCGCGCTGCATATTGTTGAGCATCGTGCCGATGCGGTGCGCAGGCAAGATGGTCTTGAGCTTCGGGTAGCGGCTCACACGCCGCAGTTCGTCGAGTTGCGCCCTCGAAGTCACCAGCTCGAAGCGCGCCGCACGCCAGGCGCGATAGATGGCGTCGGGCGGGCCGTGTGGAGAGATCAGCGCACCGAGCAACACGTTGGTGTCCAGGATGACCCGCATCAGTGTTCACGCGCCCACTGCACCGCCTCATCGATGAGATCGTTCAGCTCGGCCTCGCCCATGCCAGAGGCAGCCGTCTTGGCCTGCTCGACGGCGCGCTCCAGGAGATAGGCGCGCACGGCTTCCTCGATGAAGCGCGACAGATCGCCCTTGCGCCCGCCGCCTTGCGCGGCGAGGAACATGCGCACGGACTGATCCAGTTCCGGCGACACGGCGATGTTCCAACGCACGGTATTCATGATGCCCTCCACATCAGTGTTTGAGTATATAGGTGTTTATACACCTCAAAGGCAATCCCCGCAACTAGAACAAAGGGACACAGCCGAACAAAGGGACACCCACTTATCTCGGGTAGCGTAGCGTAGCGTCGCACCACGCCGCCTTTCTCGAGCAGCTCGGCGGCGACAAGAAGACGATGGCCGCGCGCCTGGGCATCCGCGAGCGCACGCTCTACCGCAAGCTGGGCTGAGCCGTTTTCCTTGCCGGCAGGACGCTCGTTGACGTTTCCTTCACCTCGGCGTGACGCCCCCTTGACCGCCCTTTTTCTACACTCCGGCCCCAATTCTCTCGCCGGACACGAAGCCTCATGCCGCTTCCCCGTCACGCTCAGCCCCGTTTTCTCGCGCTCGTCCTCCTTGCCTGGCTGCTCGTCTTCTTCCTCACCCGCACGGCCCTGCTTCTGCTGCATCCGGGCGAGGCGGTGAGTACGCCGCTCGATGTGCTGCGCATCTACGGCGTCGGTCTGGCCTACGACCTCGCCTTCCTGGTCTACGCGGCCCTGCCGCTCGCCTTCTACCTCTTCGTGCTGTGTCCGAACCGACTGTGGGCCGCGCGGGCGCACCGCGCCTTCCTCTATGCGCTCACGGCCTCGAGCCTCTTTGCCATGCTCTTCGTGGCCACGGCCGAATACTTCTTCTGGGACGAATTCGGCGCGCGGTTCAACTTCATCGCCGTCGATTACCTCGTCTACACCACGGAAGTGATCGACAACATCCGCGAGTCCTACCCCGTGGGGCCGCTGATCGCGGGGCTTGCCGTGCTCGCGCTCGCGCTGACCTTCGCCCTGCGCCGGGTGATCGCCCGCACGCTGGAGTCCCCGCCCCTGTCGCTCAAGCCGGGCCTTGCCGCCTTCGCCGGGCTGGTCGTGCTCGCCGCCCTCGATGCGGGTTTCGTCGACCAGGATTTCCCCATGGGGCAGGAACAGAACACCTATCGGCGCGAGCTCTCCGGCAACGGGCCGTACCAGTTCTTCGCGGCCTTTCGCAACAACGAGATCGACTATCGCCGCTTCTACGCCACCCTGCCTGAAGCCGAGACGGGGCCGGTCTTGCGCCAAGCGCTCGCCGAGCCCAACGCGATCTTTCTCAGCCAGGATCCCCTCGACCCGCGCCGGCGCATCGTCAACGGCGGTCCAGAGCTGCGGCGCAACATCATTCTCGTGACAGTGGAGAGCCTCAGCGCCAAATTCCTCGGCAGCAACGGCGATCCGCGCGGACTCACTCCCAACCTCGACGCCCTGCGCCGCGAAAGCCTCTATTTCAACAACTTCTATGCCACCGGCACCCGCACCGACCGCGGCCTGGAGGCGGTTACCCTGTCGGTGCCGCCCACGCCGGGCCGCTCCATCGTCAAGCGCATCGGGCGCGAGAGCGGCTATGCCAGCCTCGGCCAGCAGCTCGTGGCCAAGGGTTACGACGCCGTCTTCGTCTATGGCGGGCGCGGCTATTTCGACAACATGAACGCTTTCTTCAGCGGCAACGGCTACCGCATCGTCGACCAGAGCAGCGTGCCCGAGTCCGAGATCCACTTCAAGAACGCCTGGGGCATGGCCGACGAAGACCTCTACGCCCAGGCGATGAAAGTGGCCGACCAGGACCATGCCAGTGGCAAACCTTTTTTCCTGCACATCATGACCACCTCGAACCACCGCCCCTATACCTATCCCGACGGACGCATCGACATCCCCTCGGGCAAGGGGCGCGACGGCGCGGTGAAATACACCGACTACGCCATCGGCAAATTCCTGGATGAAGCGCGCAGCAAACCCTGGTTCAAGGACACGATCTTCGTCTTCCTCGCCGATCACACCGCCGGCAGTGCAGGGCATGAAGATCTGCCGGTGGCGAACTACCACATCCCGCTCTTCATCTACGCGCCGGGCTTCATCACCCCGCGCGAGGTCTCGGCGCTGGCGAGCCAGATCGACCTCGCCCCCACCCTGCTCGGGTTGCTGCACATGGACTACGTCTCCACCTTCTACGGACGCGACGTGCTGCGCGACGAAACCCGGCCGGGGAGTGCCCTCATCGGCAACTACCAGCACCTGGGGCTTTTCGACGGCAAGGATCTGGCGATCCTCAGCCCGCGCAAGAAGATCCGCCTGCGCGAGAATGCCGCGGCGGATGAAGAGCACGAACGCCCTGCGACGCCGGAAGACCCCCTCGTGCGCCGCGCCATCGCCTACTACGAAGACGCGAGCCACGCCTTCCGTAACAGGCTGCTCGCCTGGCGAGCGCAAGACCTCACCGCCGCCAAGTAATCCGTATCTCTCCTTTTCCGGCCCCGGCCTCGCCCTGTGCGAGCCCGGGGTCGTGTCTTTTTTCGCCCCCGTGGTTTTCGCAGCGCCTCCGTTGCCGGGGCGGGCATTACCAGATTCGGTAAACCGAAAAAATCTTGCACGATTGCAGAAGTTGACGCACAATCGAAGATGTTTAGCACTTTTTGGTGAAAATCATGGCGGAAATGACGGATACCGCGACGCAACCGATCGACAAAGCCCATCTGCGCGGGTGGTTCGAATTGCCGTTTTTCGAGCTGCTGCATCGCGCCCACGAGACCCACCGGCGCCATTTTCCCGGCCACCGCATCCAGCGATCGGCTCTCTTGTCCATCAAGACGGGGGGATGTTCCGAAGATTGCGGCTACTGCGCCCAATCGGCGCGCCATCATGCGCACTCGCGCGAGCCCTTGCTCGATACGCAGACCATCGTACGCCACGCGGCGGCGGCCAAGGCGGCTGGCGCCACGCGCTTTTGCATGGGCGCAGCCTGGCGGGCGCCTAAGGAAAAGGACTTGGAGCGGGTGGCCGAAGCGGTCGCGGAGGTCAAGTCACTGGGGATGGAGACCTGCGTGACGCTCGGCATGCTCTCGGCGCCCCAGGCCGCCCGCCTCAAGGAGGCGGGGCTCGATTACTACAACCACAACATAGACACTTCGCCGGAGTATTACGGCAAGGTGATCACGACGCACACCCTGAGCGATCGGCTGCGCACCCTGGAAGCGGTACGCGAAGCCGGCATCAAGGTCTGCTGCGGCGCGATCATCGGCATGGGCGAGACGCGCGAGGACCGCATCTCCATGTTGGCACTCCTGGCCGATCTCGAACCGCAACCGGAGTCGGTCCCCATCAACCAGCTCATCCCCATTCCGGGCACGCCGCTTGCCGATGCGCCGCCCGTCGACCCGTTCGAGCTCGTGCGCACGATCGCGGTCGCCCGGCTCGCCCTGCCACGGAGCTACGTGCGCCTGTCGGCCGGCCGCGGCCAGATGAGCGACGAGCTCCAGGCGCTGTGCTTCTACGCCGGGGCCAATTCCCTCTTCTACGGCGAAAAACTCCTCACCACCGGGAACCCGGACGTCGCGCACGACGACGTCCTGCTCGAGCGGCTCGATTTGCGGCCGGAGTGAGATTCATGGAAGCCCCCGCTTTGTTCGCCCAGGAAGCAACGCAATGGGAACGCCGCAGCCTCGAGGCCGTATGGCACCCGTGTACCCAGATGCAACGCCATCTGCCTGCTGGCGATCCGAATGCCCTCCCGCTCTTGCCCGTAGCCCGTGCAGCAGGCCCATGGCTATATGGTTTCGACGGTCGGGCCTACTACGATGCCATCTCTTCGTGGTGGACCACGCTCTTCGGTCACCGGCATCCTCCCATCATCGCCGCGATCAAGGAACAGCTCGATACGCTCGACCACGTGCTGCTTGCCGGTTGCACCCATGCTGCCGCGGTCGAACTGGCGGAACGGCTGCGTGCCCTGACGGGAGGGCAACTCGGGCATGCTTTCTTCGCTTCCGATGGCGCCAGCGCTACCGAAATCGCGTTGAAAATGGCAGCCCATTACGCCAGAAACCGAGGATTCCCCTGCAAGACCGGTTTCGTTTGTTTCGCCGGTGGCTATCATGGAGAGACGATCGGCGCGCTCGGCGTTACCGACGTTCCTCTCTTCCGGCAGGCCTATGAACCCCTGTTGCGCCCGGCGACGATTCTGCCCTGTCCCGACGCCCGTCTCGGCCCCCCGGCACTCGAACGAGCGGTTTGCGCTCTACGGTCGCACCTCCAAGCCCATGCCGAAGAGGTGGCCGCGGTGATCGTCGAGCCCATGGTGCAATGCGCTGGCGGCATGATCATGCATTCGCCGGAATTCTTGCGCTGCGTGCGCCGTCTGTGTGACGAATACGGCGTGCTGCTGATTTTCGACGAAATCGCAGTGGGATGTGGGCGAACAGGACGCCTGTTCGCCCACGAGCACGCCGGCGTGCACCCTGACCTGCTCTGCCTGTCCAAGGGAATCACCGGTGGTACCTTGCCGCTGGCAGTAGTGCTCACCACCGATGAAGTGTTCGAGGCCTTTCTCGATGAGCGCATCGAACGCGGATTTCTCCATTCCCATTCCTACACGGGAAATCCCCTTGCCTGTCGTGCCGCTTGTGCCACCTTGGCGCTCCTTGAAGAGCCTGGCATACCAGAAAGGCTGGAAGCGCTCGGCGCGGCCTTCGAACGCGCTTTGGCACCCATTGCGGCGCAACATGGGGCTGCTCACCTGCGCCGCTGCGGTACCCTCGTGGCTTTCGACCTACCCAAGGCAGCGGAGGATTTTCCACGTCGCGCCGCCGTAGCTGCGCTCGAGCATGGCCTGTTGCTGCGACCTTTGGGTCGGACGGTCTATGTCATGCCCCCTTACGAGACGCGTCCCGAGGAGGTGGATTTCGCCTGCGAAGCGATCGTGCGCACCTTGGCCGACGTCCTTTGATCCCTGCGTGAGGCCGTTGCATGCATGATTCGTCACCTTCCTTCGTACGAGGATGGCTCGCCGAGCGGCAGGATCGAGGGCTACTGCGTCGCCTGCGACGCGCGTCACCAGTGGCTTCGAGCGCACGCTTCGTCCATGACGGACGACAAGGAATCAGTTTCGCCAGCAACGACTATTTGGGACTGGCGCACCATCCTGCCCTCGTCGAAGCGCTGATCGAAGGGGCGAAGATCTGGGGCGTCGGTGCCGGTTCCTCGGCCTTGGTGGGCGGCTATACCGAGGCGCACGCAGTGCTGGAATCCGAGCTCGCTGCCTTCCTGGGGTTTCCCGCGGCCCGAGTCTTCACCTCCGGCTACGCCGCCAACCTCGCGGTGATTACCGCCTTTGCCCGCGAAGCGCCGACGGCCATTTTTGCCGACAAACTGGTTCATGCCTCGCTCGTCGATGCGCTGCAACTCGCCCGCGCTGGCGGCGCCAAAGTTCGACGTTATCCCCATGGCAACCTCTCCTTCCTCGGCCAATGGCTGGAAAAATCCCGAGAGCCGGTGAAACTCGTCGTCACCGATGGGGTGTTCAGCATGGACGGGGACATCGCTCCGCTGTCAGCGCTCTCGGAGCTGGCGCGCGCCCACGGTGCCTGGCTCATCGTCGACGATGCCCACGGATTCGGTATTCTCGGGCCTGCCGGACAGGGAAGTTTTGCCGATGCCGGTCTGACTCCTCAATCGCATTGGCTCTGGGGCGTCACGTTTGGGAAAGCGTTGGGTGCAATGGGTGCCGCCGTGCTGGGCGCAGAAGAGGCGATGCTCTGGCTCGATCAGGCCGCGCGGACACACATCTATACGACCGCCATGCCGCCCGCGCTGGCACACGCCGTGCATACCGCCCTGCAGCTGGTGCGCGAGGAAACGACGCGTCGTGATCGACTCGCTGCGCTCATTCACCACTGGCGCCAGGGAGTGGCCCGGTTACCGGCGATCGAGGTGATCCATGCGCCGGAACCGCCAGAGAGCAGTAGCTCGGCCCTTCCCCGCTTGCCGTTTTCTCGTACCCCGATCCAACCCTTGATCTTGGGATCACCGGGGCAAACACTCGCCATTGAGCAAGCCTTGGCGCAGGCCGGGTTTTTCGTGCCGGCGATCCGCCCACCCACCGTCCCCGAGGGCAGCGCACGCCTGCGTTTTTCCTTATGCGCCGATCACGGCGAGGCTGAGCTCGATGCCTTGCTCGAAGTGCTGTCGCCGATCTTCCAGCAGTTCCCCACGGCAGACAAATGATGAACGAATGCAAGATGCCCATCCGGCGTGCTTTCACCCGACGGCGGCACAGCTATGCAGCCCACGACTACCCACAGCGACGCATCGCGGCCCACCTCGCCCAACGACTCGTCACCGTCTCGGACATGCCCGAGGGCTGGATCATCGACGCGGGCTGTGGCATCGGGCGCGATCTGCCGCTGCTGGCGCAGCGCTTCGGTCACGAGCGTCTTCTTGCCGTGGATTTCTCCCCCGAGGCCTTGGCCCTGATGCCGGCATCGGAAGTCACTCGCCTGTCGGCCGACCTCGAACTCCTGCCTTTGGCCGATGCCATCTGCGCCGGCTACTGGAGCAACTGCGCCTGGCAATGGACGCGGCCGCAGAGCGTTCTCGCACAGGCTTGGCGCGTCCTCAAAGCGAGGGGATGGCTATGGGCGAGCATCGTCCTTGCGGGCACGTTCCCTGAACTCGATCGAGCAGTGCGAACAGTGGGCGTCACGTCTGCCTTGGCGCGACTACCGGCCGAAACCGAGTGGGAGCACGCCCTTGGAACCCATTCGTGGTACGCATGCCGCTGGGAAATTCGCCATTTCACTTTTTATTATCCCGATGCAGAAACCCTCCTCCATGCGATTCGAGGCGTCGGAGCAAACCCGACGACACATTCCGGTTCCCCTGTTTGGACCCCCGGACGCCGGCGCGCACTACTCGATGCCCTGGAACGAGAGCGCACGGAAGAAGGATTGGGTTTGAGCTACCGCGTGGGTTTCTTGGCGGCCTGCAAAAAAGGAGGCTGAAAAACATGAATCCGGGCATATGGTTCCTCACCGGCACTGATACGGAGATCGGTAAAACCCATGCTGCTTGCCAGCTGCTCGTACGAGCACGCACCTCGGGGTGGCGCGCCGTGGGTGTCAAAGCCGTCGCCGCGGGCGTGGATGAAACGGGGTTCAATGAAGACGTAGTCGCACTCGCAGAAGCCGACAGCGTCGATCTTCCGGCTGCAGTGCGAAATCCCTACTGTTTCAAAGCCCCCATCTCGCCCCACCTGGCAGCGGCCCAAGAAGGCGTAAAAATCGACCTGGAAAAAATCGTCTCGGCCGTTGCCAAGGCACGCAGGTACGCCGATCGGGTACTGGTCGAAGGTGCTGGGGGGTTTCTCGCTCCACTTACGCCAACGCACACCATGGCCGACCTGGCAGTAGCGCTCGGAGCCCCTGTCATCCTCGTCGTAGGAATGCGCCTTGGTTGCCTCAACCATGCGCTGCTCACGGTAGAGGCGATCGATCGACGAGAGCTGGTTTTGGCCGGATGGATTGCCAATTGCCTCGATTCTGAAATGGCCAGCCTCGACGGCAATCTCGCCACCCTACGGCAAACGATCTCAGCCCCCTGTCTGGGCGTGATTGCTCACGGCAGCAGACGCGACGACATCGGCTGGGTGCGCTGGCCCGATGAGCGCTGAATCACTCCGACTCCGTTCCTGTCTTTGCTTTTTGCTGGCACAGAAAGCGGCGAATCTCCCCTGCCATGAAGTCCGTCCTGCCCCAAAACGGGGCATGCGCCGCGCCTTCCACCGCGACGAAACGCCCCCGAGCAACGTGGTCCGCAATCCAACGACCGGCAATCGGCGGAATCAAACTGTCCGCGGTGCCATGGAATACCAAAACGGGCACTCCGAGTCCGAGCAGGGTGGCGCGAAGGTCTATCTCCTGTAGCCAATCCAGTCCCGTGGCCAGCGCTTCCGTCGAAGGAAAATCGTCCATCTGACGCATTAGCTGTCGGGAGATGTCTGTGGCCCTGAGATCTCCTCGATTGAAATCGACGATGAATCGGCGTAGAGAGGCAGCAGGCTCCGTACACACTTGTTCCCGAAAAGAAGCCAAACGCTCTGGTGCCAAGCCGTATGGCCATCCTCTGCGACGGACGAACGAAGGGGTGGGAGAGATGGCCACGACCGCAGAAAAGACGTTCGGCGCCAAAGAGGCTGCCGCCAAAGCCAGCATGGCACCTAGGGACCAGCCCACAAGACACGCGCCTTCAGGGGCCTCGTTGCTCAATCTTCGTACCGCCTCGGCGAAGGTATCCGTCTTCTCTGTATGCTCTGACAAATCGTGCCACTGGGCTCCGAGTACGGAAACGAGGCCAGCCAAAGGCCCCCGACCGAGACCCCAGCCAGGCACACACAGAATCGGTGTCACGACGTCTCCGCGGCCTTGGCTTTCTTCCTCGTCGCGGAGCGCCCTTTCTTCTCCGACGCCTCGCGCGGCTCGAATTCGAAGCCGATCTTGCCGTCGGGTTGGCGCACGAGGTAGGCGGAGAACTTGCGCCGCGTGCGCGCTGACACGAAGCCGGTGAGGAGATCGGTCTTGCCCTCGGAAAGGAGCTTCTTCATCTGCTCCGGCTCGATCGGTTGCTGCAAGATGGTGCGGCCGCTGCGGAAGTCGCAGGTCTTGTCGGGGCCGAGCGACTTGGTGCACACGTAGCTCGTGCCGTGCTCGACCACCGGCGCGCCGCACTTGGGGCAGGGCCCGAGCGATTCGCGTTCGGCCAGATCCGCCGGCACTTCCTCCGGCGGTTCGACGGCGAAGGCGAACGTAGGCTGCTTGGCCTCGTCGAGCACCAGCTCGGCGGCGAAGGGCCGCCCCAGGCGGCTGCGAAACCCCTCCAGCGGGCCGATTCGGCCTTGGGTGAGCAGCGCCTCGGCTTCGGGCACGTCGATCTGCCGGCCGGCGATGATTTTCCACATCGACCAGCCGCACTGATCGCATTGAAAGGTCTTGTAGGTTTCGCGCACGGTGCCGCCGCACTTGGGGCAGGGCGCCTGCAGGGTGGCGAAGTCGCCGGGCACGGTGTCGGATTCGTGGCGCTTGGCGCGTTCGACGATGTCCTGCGCCATACGCGCGATCGAGGCCATGAACTCTTCGCGCGCGAGCCGCCGCTTCTCCATCAGGGCGAGCTTGTGCTCCCACTCGCCGGTGAGTTCGGGCGAGGTGAGGGCGTCGATGCCTAAGCCTTTCAAGAGGGTGATGAGCGAGAAGGCCTTGGCGGTGGGTACGAGCTCGCGCCCCTCGCGCACAAGGTATTTTTCTTCCAGCAGACCCTCGATGATCTGGGCGCGGGTGGCGGGCGTTCCCAGACCCCGCTCGGCCATGGCCGCGCGCAGTTCCTCGTCTTCGACGAGCTTGCCTGCGCCTTCCATGGCGGAAAGGAGCGTGGCCTCGGTGTAGCGCGCCGGCGGCTTGGTGTGCAAGTCCTTGATCTCGACGGCCTCGGTATGAACGGTCTCGCCGGGGGCGACGGGCACGAGTTCCCCTTCGCCCTCGCCAGCGGCCCGTTTGCCGTAGACCTCGAGCCAGCCCGGGGCGACCAGTACCTTGCCTTCGGTCTTGAAGGCGTCTTCGCCCACGCGGGTGATGCGGGTGGTGACACGGTATTCGGCCGGCGGATAGAAGACGGCGAGGAACCGCCGCGTGACCAGGTCGAAGATCTTCTGTTCGGGTTCGGACAGCCCTTTGGGCACCACGCCAGTGGGGACGATGGCGAAGTGGTCCGACACCTTGGCGTTGTCGAAGATGCGCTTGTTGGGTTTGACCCAGCCTTGGGCGAGGATCTTGCCGGCGAAGGGTTGGTATTCCGACGGCAGCTGCGCCAGCACCTCGCGCACGGTGCCGATCATGTCCTCGGGTAGCGCCCGGGCGTCGGTACGGGGATAGGTGAGCGCTTTGTGCCGCTCGTAGAGCGCCTGGGCAATGGCGAGCGTGTTGCGCGCGGAGAAGCCGAAGCGGGCATTCGCCTCGCGCTGCAGGCTGGTGAGGTCGAAGAGCGGCGGCGAAATCTGCGTGCTGGGCTTGGCGGTTTCTTCGACCACACCCGGCTGGTCCAGGACGCGATCGCGGATGGCTTCGGCGCGCTCCCGCTCCCACAGACGGTAGGGGCTGGCGTGCTCGTCGCCCTCGGGCTTTTTGAATTTTTCGTCGAACCAGCGGCCGGTGTAGGTGCCGGCGGCAGCGCGGAAGGTGGCTTCCACTTCCCAGTAGGGGCGGGGCCGGAAGGCGCGGATCTGACGTTCGCGCTCGACGACCATGGCGAGCGTGGGCGTCTGCACCCGGCCCACCGTGGTGAGATGAAAGCCCCCCGACTTGGAGTTGAAGGCGGTCATGGCGCGCGTGCCGTTGATGCCGATGAGCCAGTCGCTCTCGGCGCGGCTCACGGCGGCTTGGCGCAGCCCTTCCATTTCCTCGGCCGAGCGCAGGTGGGCGAAGGCCTCGCGGATCGCCTGCGGCGTCATCGATTGCAACCACAGGCGCTGCACGGGCTTGTCGATCTTGCCGTACTGCACGATGTAGTTGAAGATGAGCTCGCCCTCGCGCCCGGCGTCGCAGGCGTTGATGAGCCCGTCGACGTCCTTGCGCTTGGCAAGGCGCAACAGGAGTTTGAGCCGATCCTCGCTCTTGGCGATGGGCTGCAGCTCGAAGCGCGGCGGGATCACGGGCAGGTTGGCGAAGCTCCACTTGCCGCGCTTGACTTCGTATTCCTCTGGCGCCTTGAGTTCGAGCAGATGACCGACGGCCGAGGAGAGGACGTACTGTTCGGACTCCCAGTAGTCCTTTTCCTTGTGAAAGCCTCCGAGCGCGCGGGCGATGTCCTGCGCGACGGAGGGTTTTTCGGCGATGATGAGTTTCTTGCCCATGGGTTCAGTGCAGCCGCGGCGGTTCGGCGTCTTCGTCGTCTTCGACGCGCAGCAGTTCGTCGACGACGAGGGGATCGAGTTCCCGTTCATGCTGCCACAGCACCATCAGCGCGAGCACCTTGAAATCGTCCGGATCGAGCGGCGTCGCGCCGAATTCCAGGGCGCGGTCGATGAGGGTTTCGCGCAGCGCCTCGTCGATGGCGCCGTGGCGTTGCAGGAAGTAGACCAGGTTCTGCCCGGCGGTTCCCAGGACTTGCCGTTCTTCTTCGGTGAAGATGCGCACGCTGCCGCCGGCGGGCGGGATGCGCCACGAAGGGGAAAGGGCTTCGCCGTTACGCAGCGTATCGAGCCAGGAGAGCGCCTCGTCGATCTCGTCGCCCTCGAAACCGGCATCGGCGAGCCGCGCGCGCAGCTCGTCCGGATCCTTCGGTGCCTCGTTGGGTCCGGCATAGTTTTCAAAGAGATAGACGAGGACATCGAACATGGAGAGATTCCTTCAGCGGGTGCGTTGGTAGCGGCCGCCCGGCAGGCGCACGACGGCGCCGTCGAGTTCCAGCGGCAACAGCATGGCCGAGAGTGCCTCGCTCGTCAAGCCCGTGCGATGCATCAGGGTGTCGAAATCGACCGGATCGTGCCCCAGGGCGGCAAGGAGCGGGTCGCTTTCGTCGGAAGGCGCGGGCGCGGGTTCTGGCGGAACGAGGGCGCCGGGCGAGGCCAGATCGGGCCATTCTTCGAGGAGGTCGTCGACGCGCTCGACGAGTTTGGCGCCTTCGCGGATGAGGCGGTGGCAGCCGCGCGCGAGCGGATTGTGGATCGAACCGGGAATGGCGAAGACGTCGCGCCCGAGCTCGGCGGCAAGGCGCGCCGTGATGAGCGAGCCGCTGTCGGGCGCTGCTTCTACCACCAGGGTGCCGCGGGCGAGCGCGGCGATGAGGCGGTTGCGCCGCGGGAAATGGTAGGGCTGGGCCGGGGTGCCCAGCGGGAATTCGCTCACGATCGCGCCGTGCTCGGCGATGCGGTGCGCCAGCGCACGGTGCTTGGCCGGATAGACGCGGTCGGCGCCGGTGCCGATGACGGCCACCGTCCTTCCGCCCTCAGCAGCGAGCGCGCCTTCGTGGGCGGCGGCGTCTACGCCAAGCGCGAGGCCGCTCACCACGACGAGGCCACGCTCGGCGAGCGCCCGGGCAAAGGCGCGGGCGTTCTCCAGCCCGCCGGGCGTGGCGTGGCGCGCGCCGACGATCGCCACCGCGGGCCGGCCGAGCGTGCCGGGATCGCCCACGACGTAGAGCACGAGCGGGGCGTCGGCGAGTGCGAGCAGATTCCCGGGATAGGCGGCGTCGGCGAGGGTGAGGAGGTGATGACGAGCGCCGCCCAGCCAGGCGAGCGCCGTTTCGACCGCCTCGGCAGGAGGAGGCGAGGCGAGCGCCTGGGCGACTTCGGCGCCGAACTCGGCGCGCACGGTGGGGAGCGGCTGGGCGAGCACCGCTTCCGGCGAGCCAAAGCGCGCCAGGAGCTTGCGCTGGACCGAAGGCGGGAGCCGGCGCAACGTGAAGTCGAGCCAGCTCCTCGCTTCTTCCCGGTCTTCAGGGCGTGCGAGCGGCATCCCCGACACGGACCGGTTTCTCGGTCTCCATCACGAGAGCGTAGGACATGCGCTCGAAGACGCGGAAGACGAAGGCCACGCCGTAGCGCTCTTCGGGCAGGAAGACCTTGGTGTCGCGCTCTTCGTCGGTGACGGGGGGACGGATGCGCCACAGGGCGAGCACGTGGCCAGGCTCCAAGCCCTGCTGCTCGCCCTGGTCGAGCAGGACGACGTCGAGCCGACCGGCTTCGAGCGAGCTGCGATACAGGCGAACGATGCGCGCGTCGACCCCTTCGTCCGGCGCGTGGGGCACGAAATTGACCAGCATCTCTTTCTGCGAGGCGATGAGGGCGTCGCCGGCGCGGACCTCTTCGTTCGTCTGCTTCAGGCGCAGCACGGTGCCGAGGCGAGGGTCGTCGTTGGGCTCGACGACGGCGGTACCGAGATCGCGCGCCTCGTAGCCGATGAGCGTCTTGCCATCGCGGGCATAGAGCGGCTCGGTGGGGCGGAAGAGCTGCACGAGCCGGGCATCCTCGGGCACGCCCACGGCAAAGGCCGCATCGCCTGCCCCGGCAATCCAGCGGCCTTCTTCCAGGCCGATGATGCGGCCGGAATTCTCCAGCGTTTTCTGGTCGATCACCAGGGGGCGCACGAGGAAAGGCTCGATGGCCGCGAGCGGGATGGAAGGAATGGCATCTTGAATGGGCTCATGGCGAACCTGGGGCGAGAGCTTCTCGTCGACCGGCCCCACGCGCTTGGCGGCACGCAGCACCCCGGCGGCGCGGTCGAACACCAGGATCTGGCCAGGATAGATGAGGTGCGGGTTGCGGATCTGGGCCCGGTTCATCTGCCACAGGTCGGGCCAGCGCCAAGGGTCACGCAGGAATTGCTTGGCGATGCCCCAGAGCGTATCCCCCTTGCGCACGGTGTAGGTATCGGGTGCATCGGGCGCGATGGCCTGGGGTTCCACGCCGGCGTGCGCGAGCGAAAGCGCACCGAACCAGACCAGGGCGATCGTGCCTATAATGCGAATCATCCGCTTCATGGCGAGGAACCTCACAGGGATGTCGGAACCGGGAGTGGGCGATCCTGTCTCACTGCCGGGGCAGAAGATATTGGCATTCTACGCGACGCATCGACGATTGGCAACGAGAGACGAAAAATATGGCACTACTTCCCATCCTGCATTATCCCGATCCGAGGCTGAAGAAGCGCGCCGAGCCGGTGACGGAGGTCGACGAGTCGATCCGCCGGCTTGCCGCCGACATGGCCGAGACGATGTACGCCGCTCCGGGAATCGGGCTCGCCGCCACGCAGGTCGACGTGCACAAGCGCGTGATCGTCATCGACGTGACCGAGGACCGCTCCGGGCTGACGGTGCTCATCAACCCCGAGATCCTGGAAAAAGACGGCGAGTGCGTGAGCGAGGAAGGCTGCCTGTCGGTGCCGGGCATCTATGACAAAGTCACGCGCGCCGAGCGCGTCAAAGTGCGGGCACTGAACCTGGAAGGCGAGACGGTCGAGTTCGAGGCCGAAGGGCTGCTCGCCGTGTGCATCCAGCACGAGATCGACCACCTCGACGGCAAGGTGTTCGTCGAGTATCTCTCGCCGCTCAAGCAGTCGCGCATCAAGGCGAAGCTCGTCAAGCGCGCCCGGATGACGGCCTGATGGGCGAGAACGTGCGCCGCGTGGCCTTCGCCGGCACGCCCGAATTCGCGGCGATCGCGCTGCGCGCGCTGCTCGCGGCCGGCTGGGAGGTGCCTTTCGTGCTGACGCAACCCGACCGGCCGGCCGGTCGCGGCATGAAGCTCACCCCGAGCCCGGTGAAGCAGGTGGCGCAGGCGGCCGGCATTGCAGTGCTGCAGCCGGCGCGGCTCAAGAGCGAGGAGGATCGCCGGGAACTGCTCGCGCTGCCCGCGCCCGACGTACTGGTGGTGGCGGCCTACGGCCTGATCCTTCCGTCCGAGGTGTTGCATTGGCCGCGCTGGGGCTGCCTCAACATCCACGCGTCGCTCCTGCCGCGCTGGCGCGGAGCGGCCCCCATCGTCCGGGCGATCGAGGCGGGCGATGCCGAGACGGGGGTCACGCTCATGCAGATGGACGAAGGGCTGGATACCGGGCCCATGGTGGCGAGCGTGGCAACGCCCATTGCTCCCGACGACACGGCGGGCTCGCTGCACGACCGGCTCGCGGCGCTGGGTGCCGAGCTGCTCGTGCAGGTGCTGCCCGAGCTGCCGCGCCACCTCGCCCAGGCTCGAGCGCAGCCGGCAGAAGGCGTCACCTACGCCGCCAAGATCACGCCGCAGGAGCGTTGGATCGACTGGTCGCAGCCGGCCGAGCGGATTGAGCGGCGGCTGCGCGCCTTCGATCCCCATCCGGGGGCGCAGGCGCTGCTGCGCGGCGTGCCGCTCAAACTCTGGCGCGGCCAAGTGCTCGAAGGAAACGGCACCGAGCCGCCGGGGACGGTGACCGCCGTCGGCACTGAAGGAATCACGGTGCAGACCGGCCAGGGGCGGCTGCTGCTCACCGAACTGCAGCGCCCCGGCGGCAAGCGCCTGCCCGCGGCGGAATTCCTGCGCGGTTTTCCGGTCTCTATCGGCGAGCGGTTCACTGTGGAGGGAGGCTGACGATGTACGGCAACTGGCTGAAGACGACGCTCTTGATGGCGGCGATCATGGCGCTTTTCGGCGCCGTGGGCATGGTGCTGGGCGGCAAGACGGGGATGTTGGTGGCGCTGGGATTCGGCGCACTCACCAACTTCTGGGCCTACTGGTTCTCCGACAAGATGGTGCTGGCGATGTACCACGCGCAGGAGGTCGACGAGACCACCTCGCCCTACCTCTACGGCATTGTCCGGGACCTTGCCCGGCGCGCGGGGTTGCCCATGCCAAAGGTCTATATCATCCACGAGGCGCAGCCCAACGCCTTTGCCACCGGGCGCGACCCCGAACACGCGGCGGTGGCGGCGACCACGGGCATCATCGAGCTGCTGAACGAACGCGAGCTGCGAGGGGTGCTCGCGCACGAGCTCGCGCACATCAAGCATCGCGACATCCTCATCTCGACCATGACGGCGACGGTGGCCGGCGCCATCTCCATGCTCGCCAACTTCGGCATGCTCTTTGGCGGACGCGACGAGGAGGGGCGGCCGGTCAACCCGGTGCTCGCCATCCTGGTGATGATCCTCGCGCCGATCGCGGCGGTGATCATCCAGCTGGCGATCTCGCGAACGCGCGAATTCGGCGCCGACGCGGGCGGAGCCGAGATCTGCGGCGACCCGGAGGCGCTGGCTTCGGCCCTGGCCAAGATCGAAGCGTACGCCCAGCAGATTCCCATGCCAACGGCCGAGGCACACCCGGAGACGGCGCAGATGATGATCATGAACCCGCTCTCGGGCGGCTGGCTGCAAGGGCTTTTCTCGACGCACCCGCGCACCGAAGAGCGCATCGCCCGGCTGCGGGAGATGGCGGCGCAGATGCGTCGCCGCTAGGGGCGATCGGCTGGTGCCCAAGGCAGCAGCAGCGTCTCCCCCTCCACTTCTAGGCGCCGTGCCCGCAGGCCATAGACCGCGCGCAGCCGCGCCTCGTCGAGCACCTCCAGAGGGGCGCCGGCCGCGAGGCAGCGCCCTTCGTGCAGCAGCAGAACTTCGTCGCAGAAGCGCGCCGCGAGGGTGAGCTCGTGCAGCGCCACCACCACCAGCCGTCCGCCCTCGTGTGCCTCGCGCCGCAGCAGCGCCAGCGTCTCCAGCGCGTGGCGCGGGTCGAGGGCGGCGAGCGGCTCGTCGGCAAGCAGCATCGTCGCCTCCTGAGCGAACGCCCGGGCGAGCGCCACACGCTGCTGCTGCCCGCCCGAGAGTTCGGTAACGGGGCGCTCGGCCAGATCGGCGGCGTCGACTTTCTCGAGCGCCGCGAGGCAGCGTTCGCGCTCGGCGCCGGTACGAATCCGGCCCGCCGGCAAACCCAGGGCGACGCAGTCGAGAACGCGCAGCGGCAGATGAAGGGAAAAGCGCTGCGGGCAATAGGCGATCACCGACGGCCAGCGTGGGCGCGGCACGCGCACGAGCGGCTCGCCCCACCAGCGCACTTCCCCTTGCTGCGGCCTGAGTACGCCGGCAGCCACCCGCAGCCACATCGATTTCCCCGCCCCGTTGGGCCCTACCAGACCGACGAGACGGCCGGATTCGCCCCGCCAGTCGATGCCGCGGAGCACGGCCCGTCCTCCCAGCCGCAGGCCGACGCCGGAGAACTCCAGGGCTAGGCTCATGGCGCACGCACCGCGAGTACCCGCCACAGGAAGAAGGGCGCCCCGACGAGGGCCGTGAGCACGCCGAGCTTGAGCTCCGCGCCGTGGGGATCGATCAGGCGCACCGCCAGATCGGCGGCGAGCAGCAGCACCGCCCCCGCGCCCATTGAAGCCCACAGCGTGCGCGCCGGATCGTGGCGCACGAGGGGCCGCACGAGGTGTGGTGCCACCAGGCCGACGAAACCGATGGAACCGGCGATGGCCGTGGCCGCCCCCACCGCCAGCGCCGCCCCCACGAGCACGGCCAGACGCAGCCGCGGCAGCGACACCCCGAGGCTCGCGGCGGCCTCCTCGTCGAGCACCAGGCGGCGCAGCGCCGTGCCTTGGCGCAGCAGCAGCGCCATCCCCAGCGCGATCGGCGGCAGCACCAGCGCGACGTCCTGCAGGCTGCGATCGGTCACCGAGCCCAGCAGCCAGTGCACGATCTCCATCGTCGCGTGCGGATTGGGCGAGGCATTGAGGATGAGTGAGACGAGCGCCGTGCTCAAGCTGGAGGCAGCCACGCCGGCGAGGATGAGGCCCACGGTGGAAGCGCCGCGCAGGGCGAGCAGAAGCACGAACGCGGTAACGAGCGCCGCCCCGGCGAATCCCGCCAGTGGCAGCGCCAGCGACCAGGCACCGGCCCACCCCCAGTAGAGCGCCATCACCGCCCCGAGCGAAGCCCCGCCGGTGGCGCCGACGAGCGCCGGCTCGGCGAGTGGGTTGCGCAGCAGGCTCTGCAGGGCCGCACCGGCCACGCCCAGCGCCGCCCCTACGGCGAGCGCGAGCAGGGTGCGCGGCAGCCGGATCTCCACCAAGACCAGGCGCAGGAGAGGGTCGCCCGCCCAGACGCCGCGCCACCAGGCAAGCGGCGAGAGCTCGAGATAGCCCAGCGTGAGCGAGGCGAGCACGAGCAAGCCCACCAGCAAGAGCAGCGCCGGGGCGAGTAACACTTCCCTCATCGCAGCCGCTCCAGCGCCTCGAACGACCAAGGGCCGGCGCAGGTGATCGCCCAGCTCGGCAGCCAGTGCGGTTCGCCGGCCTGGCGCCGCAGCGCCGGATGCGCGAGCAGGCGCTCGCCCAGGGTCGGGGTGTCGTTTTGATAGGCGGTGCGCCACCAGCGCGTCGGGCGGGCGGCCAATGCCCGCTCGAGCGGCAGATCGCCATGGCCGATGAGTCCGGCACGCTCGGCGGCGTTGATGCCCCCGCTGCGCTCGATGAGCTCACCCACCCATGTGCCGCGCCCGGCGCTGTAGCCGCCCTGGAGATAATAGAGGATGACCGGTGTCTCGCCCTCCACGCCCAAGGGACGCGCGAGCGCATCCAGCCGTGTTTCCAGGGCTGCGGCGCGCTCCGGCTCGTGCACCAACTGGCCGAGGGTACGAATCGCATCCCGCAGCGCATCCAGCGATTCGACGTACGGCAGCGTATAGACGGGAAGCCCCAGTCGTTCGAGGAGCGAGCGCGTGGCCGCGGCCGAGAACGGTCCGAAGACGACCAGATCCGGTTGCAGTGCGAGGATCTCTTCGGCCGAACCGCGGATCGCCGGCTTGTCGGCCCCCAGCGTCGGGTCCGGAGCGAGATCGGCGCGGCGCGACAGCGTCGTGATGGCGATGACGCGCTCGGGAGCGAGCCGCAGCAGCAGCTGGTCGGCGCACAGATTCACCGAGACGACACGCCGCGGCCCTTCCTGCGCCTGGGCCACGCAGGCAAAGAAGGCCACTATCACGAACAACTGGCGATGCCATACACGCGGGGTCTTCATCTCTCCGCGCGATCGACCACCACGCAATGGCGCTGCCGCCCCAGACCTTCCACTTCCAGCGTCACTTCGTCGCCGGGGCGCAGGAAACGCGGCGGTTTCTGACCCAGGCCAACCCCGGCGGGCGTGCCGGTGGCGATGACGTCGCCCGGCAGCAGCGTCATGAACTCGGACAGGTGACTCACGAGGGTGGCCACGTCGAAGATCATCTCGGCGGTGTTGCCGTCCTGCATGCGCTCGCCGTTCACCTCGAGGCGGATGGCGAGCGCCTGCGGGTTGGGCACTTCGTCGGCGGTGACGAGCCAGGGGCCCAGCGGACCGAAGGACTCGTAACTCTTGCCCTTGATCCACAGCCCGCCGCGGTTCATCTGGAAGTCGCGCTCCGAGCCGTCGAGCACGGTGCAATAGCCGGCGATGCAGGCGCGCGCCTCGGCCGGCGAGACGCGCTTGGCGCGACGGCCGACGACCACGCCCAGCTCCGCCTCCCAGTCGAGTTTCTGCGCTCCGGGCGGGCAAAGGAATGGATCGTCCGGGCCGCAGATGCAGCTCGTGGCTTTCATGAAGACGACCGGTTCGCTCGGGATGGGCAGGTTCGCCTCCTGCGCGTGGTCGCGGAAATTGAGCCCAATGGCGTAGAAATTGCCCACGCCGGCCAGCGGCGACCCCAGGCGCACGTCGGGTGAGACCGGCGGCAGCGAGAAGGGGTCGAGCGCGCGCAAGGCGGCGAGCACCGCCGCGTCGGCGAGGAGCGCCCCGTCGATGTCGCGCACATGGGCCGAGAGGTCGCGCAGGCCGCCGAGGGGGTCGATCAGGCCGGGGCGTTCCTGACCAGGGAGGCCGAAACGGATGAATTTCATGGTGTCTTTCCTGAGAACGAGGGGTTTGGCAGCGCGGCGCCCAACAAATCGTATCATGCAGCCGCGGCCGGTGCGCAGCGCGTACAATCACGCCCCGTAGGTTCGATCCCGTTGCCAGAGCCGCCTGATCCCTCCATGGAGCCGACCATCCCGCTCTTCCGGTTTCCCACGCGCACAGCGGCGCTCTTGGCCGCCTGTGTGTGCGCGGCCTGCGCCATCGTCACGGTGCCGCCGCAGGCGCCACCTCCGCCGGCGGCGTTTCGTCAGGCCGCACCGGAGGCGGACGAGGCCGAGCTCACCCAATGGTGGCGCCATTTCGCCGACCCCGTGCTCGAGGAGATCGTGGCCAAGGTGCGCCGCGACAATCTCGACCTCGAAGCGGCGCTCGCGCGCCTGGCCCAGGCGCGGGCGCAGCGGCGCGCCACCGCCGCCGATCTCGGCCCCACCATCACCGGCAGCGGCAGCGCCGCGCGCAACCGCACGAGCGCCGAAACGGGCATGGGAACGATCGAAAACCAGTTCCAGGTCGGCTTCGACGCGCAATGGGAGCTCGACGTCTTCGGCGGGCGGCGGGCAGCGCTGCGCGCGGCCGAGGCGCAGCAGACGGCAGCCACCTATGATCTGGCCGACGTGCTGGTGAGCACCACGGCCGAAGCGGCGCAATCCTGGTTCGACGCGCGCACGGCGCACGCTCGCCTGACGCTGCTCGAGGCGCAACTCGTGGTGCTCGAGCGCAGCCTGGCGCTCGCCCAGGCCAAGGCCGCCGCGGGACTGGTGAGCGAGCTCGACGTGCGCCAGGCCCAGACTCTGCTCGCGCAGACCCGGGCGCAGCGCGCCGCGCTCGCCCAGGGCCGGGAGAGCGCCCTGAATGCGCTCGCGCTGCTCGCCGGAGAAGCCCCGGGTTACTGGCACGAGCGACTCACGCGCGACCAGCCGCCAGGGCCGCCGCCCGCCGCCGCGGGGGCCGAACCGCCGGAGCTCGCCTATCTCGCACCCTGGGTGACGCGCCTGCCGCCCCTGCCCGCGGCCGGCATTCCCGCCGACGTGCTGCGCCGCCGCCCCGACGTGCGCCGCAGCGAGGCGCAGCTCGCCGCTGCCGCCGCACAGCGCGACGTGGCCGACGCCGCGCGTTACCCGAGCTTTCCCCTGAGCGGCAGCCTGGGGCTCAACGCCCTCACCGCAGGCGATCTGTGGCAGGCGAGCGCCCGTACCTGGAGCCTCGCGTTCGCCCCGCTCGCCACCCTCTTCGATGGCGGCAAACTGTCGGCACAGCTGGAGGCGAGCGAAGCACAGCTCGTGCAAAGTTTCGCCACCTACCGCAAGAGCGTGCTCAGCGCCCTAAGCGAGGTGGAGAACGCCCTCCTCACGCTCCAGGAAGACGACCGGCGCCTGGACGACCTGCGTCAGGCAGCCGACAGCGCCCGCGCGAGCGTGGAGCTGGCGCTCGCGCAATACCGCTCGGGCCTGACCGACTACACCGTGCTCATCGACACGCAGCGCACCTGGCTCTCGGCCACCGACGCGTTCGTCGCGCAGCAAGGACAGAACGCCGGCGACCGCGTTCGTCTCTACAAGGCGCTCGGCGGCGGCTGGCCGGGCGAGGCGCCGCAGGAGGAAACCGTCCGATGAACGAAACTGCTCCCGACTCCGCCGACGCCGTGCTCGACACCTCGCATCTGCGCGCCGAACTCGCGCGCCTACGCCGGCGGCGGCGCATCATCCTCGCCGGCGGGCTCCTCGTCCTGCTGCTGGCTGCCGGCCTGTGGTTCGTCGGCAAGCGCGGCGGGGAACCGGTGAGCGTGCGCTACCTCACCGACGCGGCCCAGCGCGGGGATCTGTCGATCACCGTCACTGCCACCGGCAACCTCAGCCCGACCAACCAGGTCGACGTCGGCGCCGAGATCTCCGGCACGATCCGCGAGGTCTACGTCGATTTCAACGATCCGGTCAAGGTCGGCCAAGTGCTCGCCCGGCTCGATACGCGCAAGCTCGAGGCGCAGCGCGTGCAGGCCGAAGCGAATCTCGCCCTGGCGCGCGCCAAAATCCCGCAGCTCGAAGCCACCCTGACGGAAGCCCGGGCCAAGCTGCAGCGCCTGCAGCACGCCGGCAAGCTCAGCGCCGGCCAGGCCGTGGCGCAACAGGATCTGGACAGCGCCGCCGCGAACGTCGCCCGCGCCGAAGCGGAGCTGCTGCAAGCCAAAGCCGAAATCAAGGCCAGCGAAGCGCAGCTCACCTCCATCCTCACCGATCTCGACAAATCCGTCATTCGCAGCCCCATCGGCGGCGTGGTGCTCAAACGCAGCATCGACCCTGGGCAGACGATTGCCGCCTCGCTGCAGACGCCCGTGCTCTTCACCCTGGCCGAGGATCTCGCCCAGATGGAGCTTTTGGCCGACGTCGACGAGGCCGACGTGGGCAAGGTAGCCGAAGGGCAGAGCGTGAGCTTTACCGTAGACGCCTATCCCGACCAGCCCTTTAGCGGCCGGGTAAAACTCGTGCGCTACGGTTCGGAACTGGTCAACGGCGTGGTCACCTACAAGACCGAAATCACCGTGGGCAACCCCGAGCTCAAGCTGCGCCCGGGCATGACCGCCACCGCCGAGATCCTCAGCCAGCACCTCGAAGACGTACTGACGATTGCCAACGCCGCGCTGCGCTACCGCCCGCCCGAAGCGGCGCCCAAACCGGCCGCGGGCAGCGGCGGGCTGGGCGCACTCTTCCGCCCCCCCTTTCCCGCTGCGCCTACGCCACCGCCCGAGAAGAAGACGCGCGAAGAAGCCACGATCTGGGTGCTCGGCGAGGACGGAGCCCCCGCCCCCGTGCGCGTACGGCTGGGCCCTTCGGACGGGCGGCGCACCCAGGTCCTGGAAGTGCGCTCCGGCAAGCTCGAACCGGGCACGCCGGTCATCACCGCCACGGAGCGCCCCAAGCCATGAACGGGCCGCAGCGAGAGGGCGCGCCGTCCACCCGCGCACCGCTCATCCGCTTGCGCGGCGTCGAGCGCGTCTATGGCCAGGGCGACGCGCGCGTCGTCGCGCTGGGCGGCATCGACCTCGACGTCTGGCCGGGCGAGTTCGTCGCCCTCATGGGACCGAGCGGTTCGGGCAAATCGACCACCATGAACATCCTCGGCTGCCTCGACACCCCCACCCGCGGCAGCTACCGGCTCGGCGACGTCGAAGTCACCGAACTCGACAACGACGGACGGGCGCTGCTGCGCCGCCATACCCTGGGTTTCGTCTTCCAGGGCTTCCACCTGCTGCCGCGCGTCACGGCCCAAGAAAACGTCGAACTGCCCCTCGTCTATCAGGGAGTACCGGCCCACGAACGGCGCCTGCGCGCGCGTGAGGCGCTCGCGCAGGTCGGGCTTTCCGGCCGCGAGCACCACGTGCCGAGCGAACTCTCCGGTGGGCAGCAGCAGCGCGTGGCGATTGCCCGGGCCATCGTCGCCCAGCCAAAAGTCTTACTCGCCGACGAGCCCACCGGCAACCTCGACTCCGCCCGCAGCCACGAGATCATGGCGCTCATCACCCGGTTCAACCGCGAACGGCACCTCACCATCGTCATGGTGACGCACGAACCGGACATCGCTGCCTACGCCCAGCGCGTGGTGCACTTCCGCGACGGGCACGTCGAGCGCATCGACGGCGCTGGGGAGGCGGCCTGATGCTGGGCAATGCGCTGCGCGAAGCGATCCGCTCGCTGGGCAGGAACGCCCTGCGCTCCTTTCTCACCGTGCTCGGCATCGTCATCGGCGTGGGCGCGGTGATCGCCATGGTCACGCTCGGACGCGGCGCCACCCAGGCGGTCTCCGACCAGATCTCGTCGCTGGGCAGCAACATCGTCTTCCTGCGGCCTTCGCGCGGCTTCGGCCCGGGGCAGAACGTCGTTCCCTTCAAGGCGGAGGACGCGCTGGCGATCGCCCGCGAAGTGCCCGGCGTGGCCTGGTCGACGCCGGTGTCGCTGCGCACCCTCACCGTCGTGGCCGGCAACCAGAGCTGGAGCACCACCGTGGTCGGGGCGGGCGAGGGATACCTCGAAGCGCGGCGCTGGGAAATCGTCAAGGGCCGCGGCTTTACGCCGAGCGAGCTGCGCGCCGGCGTGGCTTCCTGCATCGTCGGACAGACGGTGGCGCGCGAGCTCTTCGGCAGCGAAGATCCCATCGGACAGCGCATGCGCGTGGACAAATTCTCCTGCGAGATCATCGGTCTGCTGGATGCAAAAGGCCAGAGCGCCATGGGCACCGATCAGGATGACATCGCGATCATCCCCTTGCGTACCTACCAGCGGCGCATCTCCGGCACCACCGACGTGGACTCCATCCAGCTCTCGCTTGCCGACGGCATCGACAACGAGCGCGTGCTCGCGGACATCCGGCTCGTGCTGCGCGAGCGCCGGCACCTGTCGGCCAACATGGAGGACAACTTCCGCCTCATCGACTCCAAGGAGATCGAGCGCACGCTCACCAGCACCACGCGCATGCTCACGGTGCTGCTCGGGGCGGTGGCCGGCATCAGCCTGCTGGTGGGCGGCATCGGCATCATGAACATCATGCTGGTGTCGGTGACCGAGCGCACGCGCGAAATCGGCATCCGCCTGGCGATCGGCGCGCGCGCCGCCGACGTCATGCTGCAGTTCCTGGTCGAAGCCGTGGTGCTCGCGCTGCTGGGCGGGGCCATCGGCATCACGCTCGCGCTCGTCTTCTCGCTCGTGGCCGCGCAGAAACTGGGATTCCCCTTCTCGCCGGATTACGGCATCGTGCTGATCGCCGCACTCTTCTCGGGCGCCATCGGTATCGTCTTCGGTTTCTTCCCGGCGCGCCGCGCCGCCCGGCTCGATCCGATCGAGGCGCTGCGGCACGAGTAGGGCGACCGCGCTGAAACCGGCGGCGCACGCGGCGCATTTTGTGCGATAATTCGATCTTACCTTCCCGCGCCCGTAGCTCAGGGGATAGAGCGTTGGCCTCCGAAGCCAAAGGTCGCAGGTTCGATTCCTGCCGGGCGCGCCACTTCTCGATTTACCCCTCTCCTCCTTCCCCCTCTCGCTTTTCCCCGAACGAAAGGCGTCCTCCCCTCGATACCTACAAAAAAGCCGACCGGTTTCCCGATCGGCCACCGCAGCATATCCTGCGCAAGGAGTGATCATTCGAGCAGGCTGCGCAGCATCCAGGCGTTCTTCTCGTGGATCTGCATGCGCTGCGTGAGCAGATCGAGTGTGGGCTGGTCGTTGGCCTTCTCGGCCACGGGCAGCGTCTCGCGTGCCGTACGCACCACCGTCTCCTGCCCCTTGATGAGATAGCGGATCATGTCCTCGGCCTTGAGACCGGGCTTGGGCTCCTCGAGCCGGGTGAGTTCGAGAAACTCGGCGTAGGTTCCGGGTGCCGGGTACCCCAAGGCGCGGATGCGCTCGGCGATGTCGTCCACCGCCGTGGCGAGCTCGGTGTACTGCTGCTCGAACATCAGGTGTAGGGTGTTGAACATCGGCCCCGTCACGTTCCAGTGGAAGTTGTGCGTAGCCAGGTACAGCGTGTAGGAATCGGCCAAGAGCTTGGCGAGCCCCTCGGCGATCTTCTTGCGGTCTTTTTCGTCGATGCCGATGTCGATGGCGGTACTGTCTTGCCCTTTGCTCATGCTTCTCTCCTTGAAGGAACCTGACGCAGATCAATATAGCGCATGCCGGCGAGGCTGACAAATCGTCACCGGCAATCGCTCACTTCACTCCAGGTTATGACGTTGCCTCGGCCGGGCTCTGCTCCTCGGGCAGACGCCGCGGCGCCGGGCCAACCGGGCGCACGCCAGGCAGATCGGCGGCGAAGATGGCGCGGCGCAGCACGTCGATCGCGCCGTGGCGCGGATAGGTGACACGCCACACCAGTACCACCCGGCGGTAAGGTTCGGGCTCGGCAAAAGGTCGCACCGCGAGCAGGGGGTTCATGCGCGAGGCGTCGTCGGCGGCCGACGAGGGCAATACCGTCACGCCCAGGCCGCTCGCCACCATGTAGCGGATGGTTTCGAGAGAACTTCCGGCGAGCGCCTCCTGCAGCGGCGAATTGCTCACGCATTGCGGGCACACTTCCAGCACCTGGTCGCGGAAGCAGTTGCCCGCGCCAAGGAGCAGCACGTTTTCCTCGGCAAGCTTGGCCGCCGGAATGCGATCGAACGTCGTCCAGGGATGCTCGGCCGGCATGAGGACGCGGAAAGGCTCGTCATAGACCGGCTGCGTGACGAGCCCCGGTTCGGAGAAGGGCAGAGCGAGCACGGCGACGTCGATCTCGCCGTGCTTGAGCTGCTCGGCAAGCTTCGCCGTGTAATCCTCGTGAATGATGAGCGGCATTTTGGGGGCGAACTCATGCACGAGCGGAATGAGCCGTGGCAGCAGGTAAGGGCCGATGGTGAAGATGACCCCCAGCCGCAGCGGCCCGATGAGAGGATCCTTGCCCGCCTGGGCGATCTCTTCGACGCGCTGCGCCTCGCGCAGCACCCGCTCGGCCTGCTCCACCACCTGCCGGCCGATCTCGGTGAGTTTGACCTCGTTGGGGTTGCGCTCGAAGAGCAGCACCCCGAGATGCTGCTCGAGTTTCTTGATCGCCACCGAGAGCGTGGGCTGACTCACGTGGCAGCGCTCGGCGGCGCGACCGAAGTGCCGCTCCTGCGCGAGCGCGACGAGATAGCGCAAATCGGTGAGCGTCATGATGAATCCCCCTTGCCGGCAACCGTCTTCGGCCAGTGTATCAAATCTTTTTACCATCGATGCCGGCGTTTTGTTCCCGAACGATCCCGTACAATGAGCTTTTTCCCGCATGGAAGGAGTAGCCATGAATGGAGTGTGTCCGCGGCATCCTACCCCTGCCGGCCTGCGCCGTCGCGGCGTGGCGCTGGCGCTCGCCTTCGCCTTGGGAACGGGCATCGTGCCCGCAGTCGGCGCGGCTGAACCGGCCTTGCGCCCCGTGCTTTTCGGCGGCTCCGAGCAGCACCTGCCGGATTTTGCCGACCTGGTCGAGCAGGTGACTCCGGCGGTAGTCAATATCACCGTGCTGAGCCGTTCGAGCGAAGAAGCCCTGCCCTTTCCCTTCGACGAAAATGATCCTTTCTTCGAATTCTTCCGCCGCTTCGGCATCCCGTTGCCCCAAATGCCCGGCGGACGGGGCGAGGCGCCGGTGCAGCGCGGCCTCGGCTCCGGCTTCATCGTCTCGACCGACGGCTACATCCTCACCAACGCCCATGTGGTGGGCGAGGGCGGCGAGGGAACTGACGTCACGGTCCAGCTCGCCGACGGGCGCAAATTCCCGGCCAAGGTGATCGGCGCCGATCGCCGCACCGACATCGCCGTGGTCAAGATCGACGCCAAGGGTCTGCCGACGGTGAAGTTCGGCGATCCCGAGAAGTCCCGCGTCGGTCAATGGGTGATCGCCGTGGGTTCCCCCTTCGGCTTCGAGCACAGCGTCACCGCCGGCATCATCTCGGCCAAGTCGCGGCGCCTGCCCGACGAAACCTACGTCCCCTTCATCCAGACCGACGCAGCCATCAACCCGGGGAATTCGGGCGGACCGCTCTTCAACATGGACGGAGAAGTGATCGGCATCAACAGCCAGATCTATTCGCGCTCCGGCGGCTACATGGGCATCGCCTTCGCCATCCCCAGTGACGTGGCCCAGGAGGTGAAGGATCAGCTCATCGCCTACGGACGGGTGCAGCGCGGCAAGCTCGGCGTGGTCATCCAGGGCATGGACGAGGAACTGGCGAAGAGCTTCGGGCTCGACAAGCCCGAAGGAGCCCTGGTCGCCAATGTCGAAGAAGGCAGCCCGGCAGCCAAGGCCGGCATCCAGGCGGGCGACGTCATCGTCGCGGTCGACGGCCAGAAAGTCAAAGATTCCGCCGACCTGCCGCGCCTCATCGGACGGCGCAAACCGGGCGAGGCGGTACGCGTCGAGCTCCTGCGCCAAGGGAAACGCCTGGAGAAGAGCGTGACGCTGGCCGAACTGGACGAGGACACGGCGCGCGCGGCGGTCCCTGGCAAGAAATCCCCTGGAGAGCCGAGCGCGGCAGGCATCGCCGTGCGCCCCCTCACCGCCCAAGAGGCGAAAGAGCGCGGTCTGGAAGAAGGTGGCGTGCTCGTGACCCGCGTCGAAGGGCTGGCGGCCCTCGCCGGCTTGCGCCCGGGCGACGTGATCCTGGCGGTGAACCAGCAGCCGGTGCGCACGCCGGAGGAATTCCGTCAGGCGGTGAGCAAGGCCGGCAACCGGTTCGCAGTGCTCGTCGATCGCAACGGCATGCGGCTCTTCATCGCCATCCGGCGGCAGTAAACTCACTCCACGCGGAAGCGGCGCACGCGCTCGACGAGCTGCTGCGCCTGCGTCTGCACCTTCTCCACCGCCGAGGCCATGGCATCGACTTCGGTATCGAGCCGTCCCGTCTCCCGCGCGATCCCTTCGACCGCGGATGCAGCCTGCTCGGCCAGCTCCCGCTCCTCTTCGGTCGTGACGGTGACCGCATCGAGCCGCCTGCCCACGTCGGCCACCGCCTCGCCGGCCTCGGCCAGGCGCTGGGTCACCTCGTCCGAGACGCGGCGCACTTCCTTCAATTTTTCCTGGCCGGACTCGAACGCGGCGTAGAGCTGGTCGCTGCGCTCGACCACGGCGGCGGTGATGGTGTCGATGCGCCCGGCGGCGGCACCGGACTTCTCGGCCAGTTTCCTCACTTCGTCGGCCACCACCGCGAAGCCCCGCCCCGCCTCGCCGGCGCGCGCGGCTTCGATCGCGGCGTTGAGCGCCAAAAGATTCGTCTGGTCGGCGATTTCGCGCACTTCCTGGGTGATGACCCGGATCTCGTGCGAGGATTGGGTGAAGGCTTCCATCGCCTCGACCAGCGAGGAGAGCGCCTCTTCGATGGCCGCGAAGGCATCGACGAGGGCGGCGAGCCGTGCCCGGCTCGTCTCGGTGCGCTCGCGGCTCACCTGCGACTCGGCCTGGATGGCCGCGATCTCCGCGGCCACCCCGACCGCCGCCTCATGCAGCCGCCCGATCAGCTCCCGTACCTGGGCCACCACGGCGTTCTGCGTTTTCGCTCCGGCGCGCACCGCCTCGCCGCTGCGCGCCATCTCCGCCGTCGCCTCTTCTAGGGTAGTCACGGTGCGCTTGACCTCGCGCACCAGCTCGGCCACCGTCTCGAGCATGCGGTTGAAGCCGGCGGCGGCCGCGCCGATCTCGTCGTCGCGCTCCACCGGCAGGCGCCGCGTCAGGTCGCCTTCGCCCTGGGCGATCTCCTCGAGGCTGGCGACTAGGTGCGCCAGCGGCCGCGCCACCGAGCGGCGCACCACCCAGGCGATCACGCCCATGGCAAGCAAGGCGAGCAGCACGGCGAAACTTCCCACCCAAGCGGCAAAGCGGCGGGTGGCGGCGTCCGACTCGCCGAGCGAGATGCGCATGCTCACCGCCCCCAGCACCGTACCCTCCGGCACCTGGTGGCAGACGATGCAGTTCTTCCCGAGGTAGTCGGTCGCCGCCTTGGCCGGATAAATGGCGCGCAGTGCCCGGGCTCCGTCGCTCTCCTCGATCGCCAGGTAGGTCTGGCCGGAGGCGAGCACCTGCGCTTCCACCGCGTCGGGCTCCTTTTCCAGCCCGCCCTTGCCGTAGAGCGCCGTCACCGCTTCGCCGCGCAGTACTTCCAGGCCGCTCACCGCCGTAAGCTTGCGGATCTGGTCGAGAAAAACGTCGCGCTGCCCCACGGTGCCAGTGACCATCATCGCCGTGAGCCCAGCCATGGTCATCTCGTTGATCGAGGCGGCGAAGCGCTCCGCCTGGTCGCGCGCCATGGTGCGCGAGGCGGCCATGCTCCAGGCGACCATCACCGCCAGCCCTGCCACCAGCACGATCCCGATCGCGGCGATCAGGCGCCGCGCCACCGAATGTCTCGTTCGCATCGTTCGCCGCTCCTTCCCCTGCCGCATTGCCATGCGCCACGGGGCCATGGGTCTCATGATGCAGAATAACGCAGGGCGGCGCAAGCGAGCCGCTGAAAAGAGGGCAAAAAATCCTCCAGTTCAATCCTCTTGCGCCGATAATCCTCCCGTAAGATAGATGTCAGCGCCAGAAGGAGACCTCGATGAAACCCAAGATCACCCCGACGAACGTGGAGGTCCACTTCTCGCCCGACGAGATCATCGTCAGCAAGACCGACCTCAAAGGGCGCATCACTTACGCCAACCGCGTATTCATGCGGGTGGCCGACTATTCCGAGGACGATCTGCTGGGCGTGCAGCACAACATCGTGCGCCACCCCGACATGCCCAGAGGCGCCTTCAGGCATCTGTGGGACACGATCCAGCGCGGCGAGGAGTGGTTCGGCTTCGTCAAGAACATGACCGCCAAGGGGCACTACTACTGGGTGTTCGCCAACGTCACCGTCGATCGCTTCGGCGACGAAGTGCTGGGCTACTACTCGGTACGCCGCCAGGCCCCGCCGCAAGCGATCGAGGCGATCGCGCCGATCTACGCCGAAATGTTGCGCATCGAGCGCGAAGCCGGGCCGGCGAAAGCATGCGAGGCCTCGCTCGCCTGGCTGACGCAGAAACTCGAGGCGCTCGGCACCACCTATGAAGCGCTGGTGCTCGAGCTCTTCTTCCAGGGGAGAAAAACCCATGTCGCTCCCTAAAAACGCGCCAGCCGCCGATTCCCGGGCGCTGCTCTTGCAGCCCACGAGCGAGGCGAGCCGCACCATTCCCTTCATCTGGCAGCGCGTACGGCTTGTGAGCCTCGCCTACGTCGCCCTGATCCTGGGGCTTGCCGGGCATTCGCTTTGGCACCACGGCCCAACCCTGCTCAATGTCGCTGCACCGCTGCTGGCGATTGCCTTCGCCTGGTACGCCTACCGCTGGATCACGCATCCGTTGAAGGCGCTCGCGCGCATGAGCGATGTGCTTTCCCAGGCCAAGCAGGGCTGTCTGAGCGTGCGCATCACCCGCACCAAGGGGCTGGGCGAGATCGGCAAGATCGCCTGGGAATTGAACGATCTGCTCGACGTGATGGAAGCCTACTTCAAGGACGTCAATACCTGCTTCGACCGTGCCGCCCGCGGCGACTTCCATCGGCACGCCTTCGTCGACGGCATGCCGGGCGAGATACGGCGCTCGATGGAGTCGATCAACCTGGCGCTCGACGCCATGGAACGGGCCACCGAGTTCGCGGCGAAGAACCGCCTCAACAGCGGCCTGCACCAGATCAACGTCGATAACCTCCTGCGCAACCTCTCCGGCAACCAGGCCGACCTTCTGGAGGTAAGCGGGCGCATGGACGAGATAGAGAAACTCGCCCTGCGCAATCAGCAAGGCGCATCGGAAAGCCTGACGACCGCACGCCAGCTTGCGCAAGCCCTTACCACGATCGATCACAACATGGCGTCGATGGCCGAGACCGCCGGTTCGCTCGAAGAGGCGAGCCAGTCGATCGGGCACACCGTGCAGATCATCGCCGAGATCACCGAGCAGACGAATCTGCTTGCCTTGAACGCTGCCATCGAAGCCGCGCGCGCCGGTGAAGTGGGGCGCGGCTTTGCCGTGGTGGCCGACGAGGTACGGAAACTGGCCGAACGCACGCGGGTCGCCACCGACGAGATCGGCGGCGTGGTGGACGCGCTACGGGCGCGGGTCGGAACGATGGTGCAGCAGACCCGTGCGATGAGCGAAGAAGCGAAGACCGTCAGCGACCAGGTCCAAGGATTCGAGCACCGCTTCGAGGCGGTCGCCCAATCGGCCGAAGCGACGATCTCGGCGCTGGAGCAGGCCAAAGACCTGGCCTTTGCCTCGCTGGTGAAGCTCGATCACATCATCTACATGCAGCGCGGCTACGTGGCGGCAGAGCGGGGCGGCGAAGGGGAAGAAGCTCGGGCAGTCGGTTCGGATCACACGCAATGCCGGCTGGGCAAATGGTACTACGAAGGGTATGGCAAGGAACATTTCTCCCGCATGCCCGCATACCGAACCCTGGAAGAGCCGCACCGCCGCGTCCACGCTGGCGTCCATGCCGCCATCGAAAAGGCGTGCAAGGACTGGCTGCACGATGCCAAGATACTGGATGCCATCATCGAGCACATGCGTGATGCCGAACAGGCAAGCCAGGAGGTCATCCGCCTCATCGGCGAGATGGTCAAGCAGAAATATGGTGATCAGGTCCCCGCCCCTGGCGCTGCCATAGCGGCACCCTCGGGCAGCCGAAGAGCGCGGGAGATGCGCCGGGGTTCCGGCAGAGGGTGACGGCGGGGGGAAGCCTCTTCTCCTCGCCATTTCCAGTGACATTGTCTATACTGAAGCGGCATTCTTTTACATAGGAGAAGACCCATGAAGAAACTGCACCAGATCCTGCTCTTTGCCACCGCGATGGGGCTTGCCGGCGCCGCAGCCGCCCAGGCGCTCAAACCGGAAGAGAAAGTGAAGTACCGTCAGGCCGCCTACACCTTCATGGCCTGGAACATGGAGAAGATCAAGGCCCAGGCCGTCGACGGCAGCGCCCCCTTCGACCAGGCCCAGGTGGCGGCAGCCGCCAACGCCATCGCCGCCGCAGCCAATTCCGGCATGGGCGCGCTCTACAGCCCCGACACGGTGGGTGCCGTCGGTTTCCACAAGAGCCGGCTGAAGAAGGAATTCTTCGAGCAGCCCGACGAAGTGCGGCAGGTAGCGACCAACTTCGCCGAACAGGCGAACAAACTGGCCGAAGTGGCCGCCGCCGGCGACAAGGCGGCAATCGCCAAGCAGTTCGGCGAAGTGGGCAAGGCCTGCAAATCCTGCCACGACAAGTTCCGCATGAAAGAAGACTGAATCCTCACCAGTCCATTCCCGGCGTCGGCGCTACCGGCGCGGGCGCCGGGATCCAGACGCCGCTCGCCAGATACACCACGGCAAGCGCCACCGCCACGGTGAGCGCGAGGCGCAGCGCGTAGGTCTTGTTCCCCCATTCCACCCGCGGCACGTCCTGCACGCCCGGCGGCAGCCGGCGATAGCCGGTGACCATGGGGCGCACCAGATCTTCCTTTTTCACCACGGCATAGAAGACGATGGCGCCCACGTGCAGCAGCACGATCAGCCATAAGAGCGGCTCGAGCGCGCGGTGCCAGCCGGTGAGGCGGAGCTGCCAGTCGCCGTCGATGAGGGGCGCGAGCGGGCCGCGAAAGGAAATCTCGTCGTAGGTGAAAAGCCCCAGGAGCGCCTGCAGGCCGAAGAGTCCGAGGAGCGCCAGCACCGAAAGCGCTCCCAGAGGATTGTGCCCCACGCCATGCCATTGCCCACGCAGATAGGCAAGGATCTCGCGGGGGCCGCGCACGAAGGTGCAAAAGCGCGCCGTCTGCGGGCCGACGAAGCCCCACTGAAGCCGCCAGACGATGAGCCCCAGTACCGCCAGCCCGAAACCCTGGTGCCAACGCATGGCGTTGCCACCGATCTTGACCGAGACGACCGCCCCGACCACGCAGGCGACCAGCGACCAGTGAAAGAGCCGCAACGCCGGATCCCAGACGGGGATATCGCGGTTTTCATGTGCCATCGTCTTCTCCTTACTTGAAAAGAATACGCTCGCTCACTTCAGTAAAGCATCTTTGCGACGGGCGAGCACGCGCTCGAGCGCTTCGCTCGTCGCCCCCGATCCCCGCCGGCGCAGGGATTCCACGGTTCCATGATGGACCAGGCGCCCGCCCTCCTCGCCCCCGCCGGGGCCGAGATCGACGATCCAGTCGGCTTCGAGCCACACGTCCGGGTCGTGTTCGATGACCACCACCGTGTGACCGTTCTCCACCAGCCGGTGCAGCACGTGCAGCAGCTTCTCGATGTCGGCCAGATGCAGGCCGACGGTGGGTTCGTCGAGCAGATAGAGGGTGGGCGTGTGCGCCGGACGCGAGAGTTCGGCGACGAGCTTGAGCCGCTGCGCTTCGCCCCCGGAGAGGGTCGGGCTGGGTTGCCCCAGGCGCAGGTAGCCCAGTCCCACTTCCTCCATCCAGCGCAGGGGCCGCGCGATCGCCGGGTGGGCGGCGAAGAATTCCGCCGCCTGCGCTACCGTCATCGCCAGCACGTCGGCGATGGAGGCGCCGCGCCAGCGCACCTGCAGGGTCTCGGCGCGGTAGCGGCTGCCGCCGCAGGCTTCGCACGGTTCGCGCACGTCGGGCAGGAAGGCCATTTCCACCGTGATCATGCCTTGCCCCTCGCACACCGGGCAGCGTCCTTCCCCCGTGTTGAAAGAGAACCAGGCCGGGGCCCAGCCGCGGGTACGGGCTTCCTGGGTTTCGGCGAAGAGGCGGCGGATGGGATCGAACACCTTGAGGTAGGTGGCCGGGCAGGAACGGGGGGTCTTGCCGATGGGTGTCTGGTCGACTTCGAGGAGCCGTGTGAGCGCCTCGCCGCCTTCGAGGCGTTCGCAGCCGACGGGTCGGCCTTGGCGCAGGCTCTGGGCAAGCACCTCGCGCACCAGGGTCGATTTGCCCGAGCCGGACACGCCGGTGACCACGGTGAGGCGCGCGAGCGGCAGACGCACATCGATGCCCTGCAGGTTGTGGTGCCATGCGCCACGCACCCACAGGCTCGCCGTGTCGTCGACGACGGGCCGCGGCGGTGCGAGCCGGTGCGCGATGGGGGTACGCAGCATCTTGCCGGTGAGCGAGCGCGGCGAGGCGAGAATGACCGGCAGCGGCCCTTGCGCCACCACCTCGCCACCGTGCTCGCCCGCGCCGGGGCCGAGGTCGATCACCTCGTCGGCGCTGCGGATCATCGCCTCGTCGTGTTCGACCACCAGCACGGTGTTGCCGCGGCGCTGCAGCCGGCGCAGCAGGGCGATGAGGCGTTCGTCGTCGCGCGGGTGCAGGCCGATGGTGGGTTCGTCGAGCACGTAGCACACGCCGCGCAGGGTCGAGCCGAGCTGGGCGGCGAGCCGGATGCGCTGCGCTTCGCCCCCCGAGAGCGTGGGCGCGGCGCGCTCCAGCGTGAGATAGCCCAGCCCCGCTTCGCACAGGAAGGCGAGGCGCTGCGCGATCTGCGGCAACACTTCGGCGGCGATGCGCCGGCTGCGTTCGTCCCACTGCGCGGCGGCTTCGTCGAACCACGGCCCCAGGCGCGCGAGCGGCAGGCGCGCGAGCTGCGGCAGCGTCATCCCCTGCAGTCGCACGGCGCGGGCGTCGGCGTTGAGCCGGCTGCCGTCGCACTCTGGGCAGGGCTGGGCGGTGACGAGGCGTCCCTCGACCTCGCGCTCGGCCTCGAGCGCCTGCGGCCGGCCATCGCGCAGCGCCGCGCCTTCGCCCAGCAGTTTCCGGCCGGTGCCGAGGCAGGCCGGACACCAGCCCAGGGGTGAATGCTGCGAGAAAAGGCGCGGATCGAGCGGCGGAGCGCCCTTGCCGCAGGAGGGGCAGACGTGGGCGCCGGCGAAGAGGTGCCAGCGACCGAGCCCGTCGCGCACTTTCACCCCTTCGCCCACCTCCAGCGCCTGCTGCACGGCCCGCTGCAAGGCAGCATCGGCGGATGCGAGCCGCTCGATCGGCAGATCGATGTCGTGCTCACGGTAGCGGTCGATCTTGGGCCAGGGGTCGGTGGGAACCTCCTCGCCGTCGACGAGCAGCGTCGCCGCGCCGCGTCGTGCCGCCCAGGCGGCGAGTTCCTTGTAGATCCCTTTGCGACGCCGCACGAGCGGGGCGTAGAGGGAAAGCGGCGAAGGCAGCATCGCCAGGCGCTGCGCCAGGGAGGTGGCAGCGAGCGGTTCGAGCGGCACGCCGCACTCGGGGCAATAGGGGGTGCCGAGGCGGGCGTAGAGGAGGCGCAGGAAGGGGGCGATTTCGGTGAGCGTACCCACCGTGCTCTTGTAACCGCCGCGGCTGGTGCGCTGTTCGATGGCCACGGTGGGCGACAGGCCGAGGATGCGGCCCACCGCTGGCGGCGGGGGCGGCTGTACGAACTGGCGCGCGTAGGCATCGAGCGCCGTGAGGTAGCGCCGCTGCCCTTCGGCGAAGACGATGTCGAAAGCGAGCGTCGATTTGCCCGAGCCGGACACGCCGGTGACCACGGTGAGCCGCTCGCGCGTGATCGTCACGTCGAGGTGCTTGAGGTTGTGCTCGTGCGCATCGACGACCTCGATGCCGCGCTGCGGCGCGGGGCCGTACAAAGGAGTCGGTTCGGCGGCGAGCGGCAGGGCCGGCGCGGCGAAGACGAAAGTGCGCTCGCGCAGCGCCCGGCCGGTGGCGGTATCGGCCGCGGCGAGCATGGAGGGCGGCCCTGCATGGACGATCCGGCCGCCGCCTTCGCCGCCTTCTGGGCCCAGTTCGATCACCCAGTCGGCGGCGGCGATCACGTCGAGGTGGTGCTCGACCACCACCACCGCCTCGCCCTGTTCGGTCAGATCCTCGAGCACGCGCAGCAGGCGCGCGACTTCGTGCTGGTGCAACCCCGTCGTGGGCTCGTCGAGCACGTAGAGGGTCTTGCCCGCGCCGCGGCGTTCGGCAAGCCGCGCGGCAAGCTTGAGGCGCTGGGCTTCGCCGCCGGAGAGCGTGGGCGTGGGCTGGCCCAGGCGCAGGTAGCCCAGCCCGAGCGCGACGAGCGGCTGCAGGTGCGCCGCAGCCGCCTTGCCCTGCGGCAGGCGGGAGAGGAGCGCCAGGGCCTCGTCCACCGTGAGCTCCAGCCAGTCGGCGGCGTTCTTGCCGGCAAGCCGCACGCGCAGCACTTCGGGGCGGAAGCGCCGGCCGTCGCACACCGGGCAGCGCAGATAGACATCGGCGAGAAACTGCATCTCCACGTGCTCGAAGCCCGAGCCGCCGCAGGCGGGGCAGCGCCCTTCACCGGCGTTGAAGCTGAAGCTGCCGGCGGTAAAGCCGTGGGCGGCGGCCTCGGGCTGGGCGGCGAAGAGCCGGCGCAGCGCGTCCCAGGCCCCGGTCACCGTCACCGGCATGGAGCGCGCGCTCTTGGCAAGCGGCGTCTGGTCGATCCAGACGAGATCGGCGAGCATCTGCGCCCCTTCGAGCGCATCGTACGGCCCCGGCGCATCGGCCTCGAGCCCCAGCGCCCGCGACACGGAGGGCACGAGCACGTTCTCGACCAGGGTGGACTTGCCCGAACCGGACACGCCGGCGATCACCGTCAGTCCCGACAGGGGCAACGCCAGGTCGATCCCTTTGAGGTTGTGTTCGCGCGCGCCGCGCAGGTGCAGCCAAGGCCCGTCGCGCACTTCGCGCGCGGCGCGTTCCGCCTGCACCCGCAGCCGGCCGCTGAGATAGGCGCCAGTGAGAGAGGCTGGATGCGCCGCGATGGCCGCCGGCGGCCCTTCGGCCACCAGCTGCCCGCCTTGCGCCCCCGCCCCCGGTCCGAGGTCGATCACCCAGTCGGCGGCGGCGATCACCTGCGGGTCGTGCTCGATCAGCACCACGGTGTTGCCCAGATCCACCAGCCGGCGGATCGCGCCGATGAGCCGCGCCACGTCGCGCGCGTGCAGCCCGGCGGTGGGCTCTTCCAGCACGAAGAGCGTCTCCACGAGCGAGGTGCCCAGCGCCGTGGTGAGGTGGATGCGCTGCAGCTCCCCGCCTGAGAGGGTGCGCGAGGCGCGATCGAGGGTGAGGTAGCCCAGCCCCACTTCGCACAGATAGCCCAGGCGGGTCGCGATTTCCTCGAGCACCTGCCGCAGGGTCTTGCCCTGGATGCCGGCGGCGCAGCGGTGCACGAAAGCGGCCGCCTCCTCCACCGGCAAGGCGAAGAGCTCGGGCAGGCTGTGACCGGGAAGACGTCCAGGTGGCGGCGTCTCGTCCGGGGCAACCAGACGCCAGGCGAGCGCCTCGGGCTTGAGGCGCGTGCCGTGGCAGTCGGGGCAGACGGTATAGCTGCGGTAGCGCGACAGCAGCACCCGCACGTGCATCTTGTAGGCCTTGGATTCGAGCCATTCGAAGTAACGGCGCACGCCGTACCAGTGCTGCGGCCAGCTCGTCTCCCAGTCGACCCAGTCGGGGTCGCCTTCGAGCACCCAACGTTGCTCCGCCTCGCTCAACTCGCACCAAGGCACGTCCAGGCGCACTCCGGCGGCCGGGGCGAGCATCTCCAGTTCCTGCTGGCATTGGGCCGAGAAGCCCCCTTGCCAGGGTCGGATCGCCCCCCGGCGCAGGGACAGCGAGGGATCCGGGATCACCTTGTCCCAGTCGATGCCGATCACCCGTCCGAAGCCGCGGCAGGTCGGGCAGGCGCCCACCGGGGAATTGAAGGAAAAGAGCCCCGGCGAAGGGTCGGAAAAGGACAAATCGCAGCCGCCGCAGTAGCGCTCGCGCCGGTATTCGCGCGCGGGCAGCCGCTCGCAGGCAGGAGGCTCGCCCGTCTCCGGCGGCTCGCCCAAGCGCGCCCTGAGTTCGTCCCAGTCGGCAACCGCCAGGCGTCCCTGCCCTTGGGCGAAAGCCGCCTCCAGCGCTTCGGCAAGCCGCCGTTCCTCGGCCGTTTCGCGGCGGAAGCGATCCTGCACCACCCACCACCACCAGCGCCCCTCACCGGCGGGCGTGCGGGCGACGATGCGAGAATAACCCTGGGCGGCGAGCCCTGCGCGCACCGTCTCGGCGGGTAGCCGCTCGGGCACCGGCACGGGGTAGAGCACGGCGAGCCGCGCGGCCGGGGCAAAACGCCGCGCCAAGTCGGCGGCCACCGTCTCCGGCGTGTGCGGCACGATCTCCTCGCCGCAACCGGGGCAGAAGAGCCGCGCGGCACGGGCGTAGAGCCATTTGGCGTGATCGGCGATCTCGGTGAGCGTCCCCACCGTCGAGCGCGAGGTGCGCACGTGGGTGCCGCCCTCGATGGCGATCGCCGGCAGCACCCCTTCGATCTCGTCGACTTCGGGTGCATCGAGCCGCTCGAAGAACTGGCGTGCGTAGGGGGAAAAGGTCTCGACGTAGCGGCGTTGCCCCTCGGCGTAGAGCGTCTCGATCACGAGCGAGGATTTCCCCGCCCCCGAGACGCCGGTCACGGCGATGAAGCGCCCCGTGGGTAGCTCGACGTCGAGGTTCTTCAAGTTGTGCTGGCGCGCGCCGCGGATGCGGATACAGGAGGCGGTCGATCTTCCCTCGTCTTCGTGCATGGTTTCCCGTTCATCCCGGCCGGCGAACCCGCCGGCGAACTTTAGGATCATAGCAAGTGCGCCGCTATAATGCGACTCACCCCGCCTTTGACCGCCAGCCGATGGAAGCCTTTCTCACCGCCACCGGGCTCGTCGCCCTCGCCGAAGTCGGCGACAAGACGCAGCTCCTCTCGCTCGTACTCGCCGGGCGTTACCGCGCGCCGTGGACGATCTGTGCGGCGATTTTCTTTGCCACGCTCGTCAATCACGCCGGCGCCGCAGCGCTGGGGGCGGCGGTGACGCAGTGGCTCGGGCCGGACGTGCTGCGCGCGGTGGTCGCGATCTCTTTCGTCGCGCTGGGGCTGTGGCTGCTGGTACCGGATACGATCGATGAAGACGAGACAAAGACGCGGCCGGCGGTAACGCGCACCCGCATCTTCACGATCGTGTCTTCCGCTTTCTTCCTTGCCGAGATGGGAGACAAGACGCAGATCGCCACGGTGGCGCTCGCCGCGCACTATTCGCCCTACGCGGCGGTGGTGGCGGGAACCACGGTGGGGATGATGCTCGCCAACGCCCCCGTCGTGTGGTTCGGCGAGCGCCTCACCCGCCGCCTGCCGGCCAAGATACTCCACGTCGCCGCGGCGCTCGCCTTTGTCCTGCTGGGGATCGCGGCCTGGTGGTGGTGATCAGCCGAAGCGCCCGGTGATGTAATCCTCGGTCTGTTTCTTGCGTGGGCGCACGAAGAGTTCGTCGGTGCGGCCGAACTCGACGAGCTCGCCCAGGTACATGAAGGCGGTATAGTCCGAGATACGCGCCGCCTGCTGCATGTTGTGGGTGACGATGAGGATGGTCACCTTTTCCTTGATCTCGGCGATGAGCTCCTCGATGCTCGCCGTGGCGATGGGATCGAGCGCCGAGGTGGGTTCGTCGAAGAGGATGATCTCCGGATCGGCCGCCAGCGCCCGGGCGATGCACAGCCGCTGCTGCTGCCCCCCCGAAAGGTTGAAGGCCAGGTCGTCGAGCCGGTCTTTCACCTCCTCCCACAGCGCCGCTCCGCGCAGCGCCTCCTCGACCTTTTCCTCCAGCACCGAGCGGCGCTTCTCGCCGCGCACCATCAGGCCGTAGGCCACGTTCTCGAAGATCGTCTTGGGGAAAGGGTTGGGTTTCTGGAACACCATGGAGATGCGCATGCGGATCTCGATGGGGTCGACCGCGGGCGAGACGAGATTGACGTCGTCGGGATAGAGGCGGATCTCGCCTTCGTAGCGGTTGCCGGGATAGAGGTCGTGCATGCGGTTGAAGCTGCGCAGCAGGGTCGACTTGCCGCAGCCCGAAGGGCCGATGAGGGCCGTGACCATGCGCTCGGCCACCGGCAGATCGACGTTCTTCAGCGCGTGGTTGTCGCCATAGTAGAAATTGAACTTGCGCGTCTCGGCCTTGAGCGGTTCGGAGACGATCGTCGCGTTGTTCTGTTCGCTCATGCGCAGATTCCCAGGAAAAGAATGGAGAGGCTCACCATTTCAGCTTGGCGCGGATACGCGAGCGCAGCCAGATGGCGATGCCGTTCATCGCGAGCGTGGCCACGATGATGACGATGCCGGTGGCCGCCGCATTGACGTGGAAGGCGCTCTGCGGGCGCGACAGCCAGTTGAACATCTGGATGGGCAGCACGGTGAAGGGCGAGAAGAGCCAATCGAAAGGTCCAGCCGGCGGATCGCCGCTGAAAGGGATCGGGGGCAGGAAGGCGATGAAGGTGAGCGCGCCGATGGTGATCACCGGCGCGGTCTCGCCGATGGCGCGCGACAAGCCGATGATCACGCCGGTGTAGATGCCGCCCGAGGCGTAGGGGATGAGGTGATCGCTCACCACCTGCCAGCGCGTCGCCCCCAGCGCGTAGGCCGCCTCGCGGATGGCCACCGGAATGGCGCGCAGCGCCTCGCGGGTGGCCACGATGATGATGGGCAGGATCATGAGCCCGAGCGTGAGCCCCGCCGTCAGGATGCTGTGCCCGAAGCCGAGGATATAGACGAACAAGCCCAGGGCGAGCAGGCCGTAGATGATGGAGGGCACCGCCGCGAGGTTGGTCACGTTGATCTCGATGAGCTCGGTGATCCAGTTCTTCGGCGCGTATTCCTCCAGATAGATGGCCGCAGCCACGCCCAGCGGCACGGCGGTGAAGGCAGTAACGATCATCACCAGCGCCGAGCCCACCCAGGCCGAGAGAATGCCGGCCTCTTCCGGGCGGCGCGACGGGAAATTCAGGAAGAACTCGGGCGTGAGCCGGCGCCAGCCGTCGAGCACCAGATCGAGGAAGAGCAGCGTGAGGATGATCACGCCGAGCGCCGTGGCCAGCAAACCGACGGTGCCGACGATGAGATCCCAGCGCTGGTTCCTGGCGATGACGCCGCGCAGCTCCATGCTTTCCTTACTCGCCATGTCAATACACCTCGCGAATGCGCCGGCGCAGCATCTGGCCGATCAGGTTGAACACCAAGGTGATCACCACGAGCACCAGGCCCACGGCGAAGATGCTCTGATAGCCGATGGAGCCGTGCGGCAAGTCGCCCATGGCCACCTGCACGATGTAGGCGGTGATGGTGGCGGCCGGCTCACGCGGGTCGAAGGTGAAGTTTGGCTGCTGACCGGCGGCGATGGCCACGATCATCGTCTCGCCCACGGCGCGCGAGATCCCCAGCACGAAGGCGGCCATCACGCCGGAAAAGGAAGCCGGCAGCACCACCCACATCGCCGTCTGGAAGCGCGTCGCTCCCATGGCGTAAGAGCCTTCGCGCAGCGCCATCGGCACGGCGCGCATGGCGTCCTCGGCGACCGAGGCGACGTAGGGTACGATCATCAGCCCCATCACCAAGCCGGCGCTGAGCATGTTGAATCCGGGCAAGCCGGGAATGATCTTCTGCAGCAAGGGGGTGACGAAGAGTAGCGCGAAGTAGCCATAGACGATGGTCGGCACGCCGGCGAGCAGCTCGAGGAAGGGCTTGAGCACCTCGGCCAGTTTCGGCGGGGCGAACTCGGAGAGGTACATCGCGATGAGAAAGCCGAGCGGGCCGGCCACGACGAAAGCGATGAACGAAGTCACCACCGTGCCGACGAGCAGCGGCAGCATGCCGTAGGAAGCACGCTCGAAGAGCGGCGTCCATTCGGTGCCGGTGAGAAACTCGACGAGGGAGACGTGGGCGAAAAAAGTCGAGGCCTCATAGAGCAGGATGGCGACGATGGCCACCGTCACCGCCACGGCGCAGAAGGCCGCCACGAAGAGGATCGCCTCGATGACGCGTTCCTTGCCGTTGCGCACGTGGCGCATCGTGCGGATGCGGTCGAGGTAAAGGGAGGAAGGACTGCCACCCGTTTCGGTCGCCGTCATTGCGTCGCTCATGGTGTGCCTGACCGTAAGATGAGGCAAATGATGAAAAATGCCATCGACGCCTGATCGCGCCGATGGCCCGGTGGTGAAACTTACAGTTTGCCTTCACGTTCCAGCAATTCTTCGACCTTCACGCCAACGTCGGGCTCGCCGCCGAAGGCCGTGCCTTTCTTCATCGCCTTGAAGTTTCTCAGGGCCATCTCGTAGGCCTTGGCGGGCAGATCGACGTAGCCCACTTCTTTGGACAGTTTCGCCGCATTTTGCAGATAGAACTCGACGAACTCGCGCACTTCCGGTTTTTCCTGCGCCGCTTTCGCGTTCACATAGATGAAGATCGGGCGCGACAGCGGCTGATAGGTACCGTTGTTGACCGTCTCCACACTGGGCGCCACGGCCGGGGAGTTCTCGTCCTTCTTGATCTTGACGGCCTTGACCTTGTCCTTGTTTTCCGTGTAGTAGGCCAGGCCGAAGTAACCCAACGCCCCCACGTCGCGGCTGACGAACTGTACGATCACGTTGTCGTCTTCGGAGGCCATGTAATCGCCGCGGCTCGACTTCGATTTGCCGACGACGGCTTCGGTGAAGTAGTCGAACGTGCCGGAATCGGCGCCGGGACCGGCAAGCTTGAGGGGACGATCGGGGAAACGCTCGGAAACCTTCTTCCAGTTGTCCACCACGCCCTGGGCGGCCGGCTCCCACATCTTCTTGAGCTCGGCCACCGTCATCTCCTCGGCCCAGTCGTTCTTCGGGTTGATCACCACGGTGAGGGCATCATAGGCCACCGGCAGCTCGATGTATTCGATGCCGGTCTGGCGGCACGCCTCCATCTCCTGCTTGAGGATCGGCCGCGAGGCATCGGAGATGTCCGTCTCGCCGCGGCAGAATTTCTTGAACCCGCCGCCGGTGCCGGAGATCCCCACCGTGACTTTCACGGTCCCTTTCTTCAGCTTTTGATATTCCTCGGCCACGGCCTCGGTGATCGGATAGACCGTGCTCGAACCGTCGATTGCAACGATCTTATGCTGCGCCTGGGCCGTACCGATGAGACCAGCGAGCGCCAGCGCCCCGAACCAGATGCGTTTGTTCGATTCCATGGACCGACTCCTTGTGCGAGAAAGGGTTTTGCAGGAACGATCGTCCCGACCCCCGCAAGTCTAGAGCGCAATTGTTACAGGTCCGTGAAATTTTAACGCCATCAAAGGCCAGATGCTCATCGAGACCCCTCTTCCGTCGAGGAAATGGCACGCCAGACCCCGACGCCGAACGCCGCCCAGCCGGCAAGCAGCATCGTCCCGCCCAGCGGCGTCACCCACACGAGCGGCAGCCATTGGGTGAGGGCATAGCCGTAGAGACTGCCGCAAAAAGCGAACACCCCGCCCGTCCACAGCCCCGCCGCCAGCCTCAGGGCGCGGCTGTTCCAGCCCACGGCCCCCAGCACCCCCAGAGCCAAGAGCGCCAGCGCATGGACGAACTGGTAGAACACCGCCGTCTGCACGTTCTCGTAGAGCGCGGCGGCAAGATGCGGCCGCAGCACGTGCGCGCCGAACGCTCCCAAGGCCACTCCCAGGAAGCCGAAGCACGCCGCGGCAAGCAAGGGAAAAAGCACAGGCATCCGTTTCATCTACTTTTCTCCTCTGACTGACCGTCGACGCGTGACTGGCGCGCCCAGCCCGCCACCAGCGAGCCGCCCACGATCGCCAGTGCCGCGGCCGCGAGTCGTGCGCTGGGCTCGGCCAAACCCAGAATCATCAGCAAGAGCACGGAGATGAGCGGAGCGGCGTAAGAGAGCACCCCAAGGAGCGCGATGTCCCCGTGCTTGACGCCATGATCCCAGGTGAAGAACGCCACTCCCACCGGACCCAGCCCCAGGGCGAGCAGCGCGAACCAGCCCACCACCCCATCGGGCCATACCGTCGGCTCCCAAGCGAAGTGCACCATCCAGGCAAGCAGCGCCGTTGCCGCGCAGAACCACCCGACCGCCTCGCTCGGCACGCGCGGCAAGAGGCGCGAGAGCACGGAATAGGCCGACCAGATGAGGGCACAGGCGAGGGCGAGCAGATAGCCACTCAGGTGCGCGGGCGCGAAACCCGTTTTTCCTCCGAGCAATACCCACACGCCCCCGAGCGCCAGCGCCGCGCCGACGAGGTGACGCAGCCGCAGGCGCTCGCCCGGCAGCAAGGCAGCAAAGAGCACGATCAGCAGCGGCCACAGATAGGCGATGAGGCTCACCTCCACCGCCGGCGCCCGCTGCATGGCGGCGAAATAACAGGCATGGTAGCCGAAGAGCCCGCCCACTCCCAGCAGCCAAGCCGCCAGCGGCTGGCGCGCCTGGGCAAGGCCCCAGTGCCCCTGCAGACGCCAGCGCAGCAGCATGAGGGCGAACGCCAGGGTGAAGCTGGTGGCGAGCAGCTGGAACGGCGGGATGCGCCCGCCGGTGAGCGCCGTGAGCGGCGCGAGCGTCCCCCACAGGGCGATGGCGCTCGTCCCGATGAGGGTGGCGCGGACGACAGGCCGCATGGTTTCCCCAACCGAACGAAAAGCGCCAAGATTGTAACCGGGCATGCCGTGAAGCACTGCGGCCAGGCGGAGCGCTTCACCGGGAAGATGCGAGGCCTCTATCTTCTTCCCAGCCAGGCACGCCAAGCGGCCAAAAATTCTCGGCGAATACTTCGGCAGGTGGGCGTCGGCTGGCCCAATGTGCTTCTTCCAGCATCGGCCGCGGATAGAAAGAGGCCACATGGCCCAGGCACAAAACGGCCAAGGGCTTGGCCCCCTCTGGCATCCGCAGCAAGTCGGCCAAACGCTGCGGGTCGAACAGCGACACCCAGCCCATGCCGAGTCCTTCGGCGCGGGCGGCAAGCCATAGATTCTGGATTGCACAGGCCAGCGAAGCCACGTCCATCTCCGGCAGGGTTCGCCGCCCGAATACATGCCGCTCCCGCCCCGGAGCAAGGGCGACGACGAAGAGCTCGGCAGCTTCGAGGATCCCTTCCACCTTGAGGCGCAGAAATTCCTCACCCCGCTCGCCCAGGGCCCGGGCCGTCGCTTGGCGCTCTTCCTCGACCAGGCAATGGATCGCCTGCCGCAAAGCACGGTCGGTGATGCGAAGAAAACGCCAAGGCTGCATGTAGCCCACGCTGGGGGCCTGATGCGCCGCCCACAATAGACGCTGCAGTACTTCCGGATCGACCGGATCGGGCAGGAAATGGCGCATGTCGCGGCGTTCGGCAATGGCGCGATACACCGCCTCGCACTCCACCTCGGAAAAACGATGGGGAGAAGGGGGCAAAGAAAGGGTCATGTCTCCGTGCACTCCGTTCAGCCGTTCATCGACCCCAACAGCGCCGCCACCGCCGCCGGGTTCGACGGAAAATAGAAATGCATGTAGCTCGCCGTGAGCCGGCCGCGGCGGTAGATCGCCTCGCCCCCCGCGCCGCGGGTCTTGCGCGCGAAGACCAGCGGCGGGAGTTTCGTCTCGAAAGTGGAATAGTGGAAGGTGTGACCGGTGAGGCGCCCCTCGGGCAGTTCCGCTTCCAGCACGCCAAGGCCGGCGAGCCTCGATTGCATGCACGCCTGGCCCGGCAGAAGCCCGAACATCGGCCAGGATCGGCCCGCGGCATCGACGAGGGTCTCGGCGCAGGCGATCATACCGCCGCACTCGGCGAGCAGCGCCTTGCCCGCCTGCACGTGTGCGGCGAGTGCGGCAGCCATCGGGCGGTTGGCAGCGATCGCCGCCGCGTGCAGCTCGGGATAGCCGCCGGGCAGCCATACGGCATCGCACGGCGGCAAGGCGGCGTCCGCGAGCGGGGAAAAGAAGGCCGTGCGCGCCCCGAGCGCGTGTAGGGTCTCGAGGTTGGCCGGATAGAGAAAGCAGAAAGCCGCGTCGCGCGCCACCGCCACCGTCTTGCCGGAAAGAAGCGGCGGCAGGGGCGAGGGCGTATCCGCCGGGAGAAAAGTGACGGGCGGCGGTAGCTCCGCGGCCTCGGTCTGGCCGATGGCCTCGGCCATGCGCTCGAGTCGAGCTTCCAGGTCGGCGATCTCGGCCGCGGGCAGCAATCCCAGATGGCGCTCGGGCAGCGCGATGGCCTCGTCGCGCGGCAGGTGCCCCGCCCAGGCGATGTCCTCGGGCAGCGTGTCGCGGCACAGCCGCGCGTGCATGGCGCTGCCGGTGCGGTTGGCGAGCACGTGGGTGATCGGCGCGCCCTCGCGGTAGTGCTTCAATCCCCAGGCCACGGCGCCGAAACTGCCGGCCATGGCGCTCGCGTCGATGACGAGCAGGATGGGAAGATGCAGGCGGCGCGCGAGTTCGGCGGCGCTGGGTTCGCCGTCGTGCAGCCCCATCACGCCCTCGACGAGGATGAGGTCGGCTTGCCGCGCCGCACGCGCCAGGCGCCAGCGGGCGTCTTCTTCGCCAGCCATGCGAAAGTCGATCGTCTCGCAGGGCGCGCCCGACGCGAGTTCGTGGATCTGCGGATCGAGGAAATCCGGCCCGCACTTGAAGACGCGCACCCGCCGCCCCTGGCGCGTGTGCCAGCGTGCGAGCGCCGCCACCACCGTGGTCTTGCCGTGGCCGGAAGCCGGAGCGGCGACGAGCCAGGCGGGGCAGGTCAATTCCATGATGCCCCCAAGTAACCTTTGCGCACGCTTTGCCTCACCATTCGATCCCCGGCATGGCTTTCACTCCCGCCTGGAAAGCGTGCTTGACGAGCCCCATTTCGGTGACGGTGTCGGCGGCATCGACCAGTGCCGCCGGTGCGGCGCGCCCGGTGACGATGAGGTGTTGGTGCAAGGGACGCGCGCGAAACACCGCCAGCGCTTCTTCCAGGTCGAGCCAGTGGTACTTGAAGGCGTAGGTGAGCTCGTCGAGGATCACGAGCGCCACGCCGGGATCGGCAAGCGCGGCGCGGGCCGTTTCCCAGGCGGCGCGGGCGGCGGCTGCGTCGCGCGCCGGGTCCTGCGTCTCCCAGGTGAATCCCTCGCCCATCACGTACCAGCGCACCGCCGGATGGCGGCGGAAGAAGGCTTCCTCGCCGGTGTCGGAGCGACTCTTGACGAACTGTACGACGACGGCGTTCATCCCGTGCCCCAGGGCGCGGGCGAGCATACCGAACGCAGCGCTCGATTTTCCCTTGCCGTTGCCGGTGTGGAGCAGAAAGACTCCGCGCTCGAGCGAGGCCCGGGCGATGCGCTCCTCGATCACCGCTTTTTTTCGCTGCATGCGGGCGCGATGGCGCGCTGTGTCTTCTTCAGTCATCGGCATCTTCCTCGGCGAGCAGGGCGGCGAGATAGTCTTCCGGCAGGGCGTAGCGCCGTGCGAGGCTCGCCGGACTCTCGCCGCTTGCGCGGATCTCGCGCAGCCAGCCTTCGAGGCCGCTCGAGAGGGAACGGCCGGCCTGCTCGCCGTCGCGCGCCTGGCGTTCGCCTTCTTCCAGGACGTATTTCTCGCCATAGCCGCGCGGCGTCACCATCAGGCCGTGGCGCACGAAGGTGCGGGAATTGCCCACCAGCACCGTCGAGAGCATGCCGATCTCGGCCTCGGCCATGCGCTCGAGCGTCGTCAGTTCGATGCGCTGTTTCGGCCGGTAGGCGGATTTGACGATGGCCACCGGCGTATCGGGCGCGCGGTGGCGCAGCAGCAGCCGCTGCGCTTCGACGATGTGCCGCGTGCGCCGTCCGCTCTTGGGATTATAGAGGGCGACGACGAAATCGGCGGCGGCAGCAGCCTCGAGCCGCCGGGCGATCACCGGCCAGGGGGTGAGCAGGTCGGAGAGCGAAATGGCACAGAAATCGTGCGTGAGCGGCGCGCCCACCAAGGCGGCACAGGCGTTGATGGCCGAGGCGCCCGGGACGATCTCCACCGCCACGTCGCCCTCGGGCTGCCAACCGGCGGCGAAGAGCACTTCGAAAGTCGGCCCGGCCATGCCGTAGACCCCGGCATCGCCCGACGAGATGAGCGCCACCGTCTTGCCCTGGCGGGCACGCTCGAGCGCCTCCACCGCCCGGTCGAGCTCCTCGGTCATCGACTTGCGGATCACCTCTTTGCCTTCGAGGAGCGGCGCCACCAGGCGGACGTAGGTGACGTAGCCGATCACGGTGTCGGCCTCGGCGATGGCCTGCCGCGCTCGGGCGCTCATGTGCGCCTCGCTGCCCGGTCCGATGCCCACCAGGAAGATTTTGCCGCGGGCGGCGGCCTCGGTTCGGTTCATGACATCCTCGCGATCGAGACGGTGGCGTTGCGGCCGTCGGGGCCGCGGTAGCGGTGTTTCTCCACGATCAAGGCTTCCATGCCGACGCCGGCGGCGAGCAGCGCCGCGGCTTCGGCCACCGAGGGTGTGCCGGTGTGGCGGCGCACGACTTCGGAAGGATGCGGCACCGGCACTGCCGCCAGTTCCTCGGGGGAATAGAAGCGGATCTCGCAGGGCAGCCGCGCGGCGAGGGCGAGCAGCCCCGGTTCGTCGGCCTTGAGGGTGATGCTGGCAAGGAGAACGATCGCCTCGGACGAAAGGCCAGCTTCTGCAAGCGCCTGCGAAAGCGCCGCCTCCAGCGTGGCGAGCGAGGTACCGCGATCGCAGCCGATTCCCACGGCAACTTTCATGATTCCTCCGGCGGACGATAGATCACACGCCGCCCGGCCCACCGAGGGTGATCCTCGGCGCGCCCTTCGCGGGTGATCCACAGCAGGGCGGCATATCGGTTCGGATCGGCCTCCTCCAGCCGATCGAGCACGAAGAGGTTCGCTGGCAGCGGGCCGCTGCGCCCGTTGGCGTGGCCGCGCCACCAGTCGGTACTACCCGCTTCCTGCACCAAGGCCACCGGCTCGTCGTTGACCACGGCGGCGCTGCAGTGCACGATCTCGTCGTGGCTCGCCTCGAAGCGCCAGCCAAGCTCGCGCCCGAGCAGATCGACGCACAGGGTTTCGCGGGAATCCGATGCCGTGGTGAGCACGGCCGTAGCCCCCAGCGCGAGCGCCAGATGCCCGGCGAGCGCATTCGCCCCGCCCAGATGCCCCGAGAGCACGGGAATGACGAAACGCCCCGCCTCGTCGAGCACCACCACTGCCGGATCCTGCTCCTTGTTGCGCAGGTGCGGCGCGATGAGCCGCACCACCGCCCCGAGCGAGACGACGGCCACGATCGCATCGAACGCGGCAAAGAGCGCCGGGATCTGCTCGGCCGTCTTGCCCTCGTAACACTGCGCCCTGCCTGGAGCAACCTGCTGCGCCAGTTCGGCGAATTTGGCCGGCGCGAAGACGCGAGCGCCGGGCAGCGCCGCCGCCACCCTGCCCGCCAGCGCGAGGCCGTGTCTGGTGATCGCCACCACCGCACATTTCATGACGGCACTCCCTGCGGCTTCTTGCGGCAACCGCGCCGCAATTCGCCGCGCGGCAGACCCTGCTGCCGCACGATCATCAGCGAGAGGTAATTCACTTTTTCTCCCGTGAGCATGGTCACGTCCCGAATCAGGCGCTGCTCGGGCGCGCCAACTTTCTCGCAAAAAAACGTCTGCTCGAGCAGGCCGCGGCGCGCAAGCAGCGCCAAAATCTCGTCGAGCAGGGGCTTGACCTTGAGCAGCACCACGGTGTCGAACGCGTCGAGCAGATGCTCGATCATCCCGACGCCGTAGGCGGCCGGAATCACCGCCATGCGGTCATCCTCCTCGGCGAGCGGCACGCCGGCCACGGCCGCTGCGGCGACGAAAGAGGGCACGCCGGGGAGGGTTTCGATCGTGCACTCCGGCGCGAGCGCTTTCACGGTACGGGCCAGATGCCCGAAAGTGGCGAACGTGGAGGCGTCGCCTTCTACCAGAAAGACGAACTCGGACGTCTCCCTCGCCAGATCGATCACCTGTTGCGCCGCCCGCTGCCAGGCGCGCTCCAGCACGTCCGCCTGGCGCGTCATGGGAAAGACGAGGGGCACGGCGTCTTCGGGCACGGCAAGGCCCGCGCGGCGTGCAATGTCGAGGGCGTAGGAATCGCCGCCGCTTCGCTTCACCGGATAGAGCCAGCGCGCGCCGCTCGTGAGCGCCTCCCAGGCGCGCCGGGTGATGAGGCCCGGATCGCCTGGACCGAGGGAAACACCGGTGAGCTTCATCGCCCCTCCTTGGCCACGGTCACGATCCACACCGGGTTTTGCGCCGCGAGCCGGTGCATGTCGAGGATGGGCTTGCTGCGGCTTGCCTGCAGCTGCACCACCTCCCAGGGAAAACCCGAGGAACGCACCGCCGCCGTGGCGGCGGCAAGATTCTCCAGAGTCACGAAATTCATCACCAGGCGGCCGCCGTCCTTGAGCCGTGCGAGGGAAAGCGCGATCAGCTCGGGCAGCTCTCCGCCCGATCCGCCGATGAATACCGCATCGGGATCGGGCCAGTCCGCCAGAGCTTCCGGCGCGCGGCCTTCGATCAGCCTGTAGTTGGCCACGCGCAGGCGGCGGGCATTCTCGCGGGCGTTGTCCGCCTCGGCCGCGTTCTTCTCGATCGCCCAGACCTCCCCCTCGGGGCACAGACGGGCACACTCCAACCCCACCGAACCGGACCCCGCACCGATGTCCCAGACGCAAGCTTCGGGCCGCAACCGGAGTTTCGCCAGCGACAGCGCCCGCGCTTCCTGCTTGGTGAGCAAGCCCTTCTCGGGGGCCCGCTGGGCGTATTCCTCGTCTTCCAGGCCGAAACGCGGCAGCCTCTCCTCTTCGCGTTCGATGAGCACCACGTTGGGATCGGGAAATTCCCTTTCCGCCGCTTCTGCCAGCGAGAGCGGCCCGAAGAGCGCCTCGTCGGCAAGCAGCAAGCGGCTCGCCACGCGCAACTTGACTTCTTCGCCATAGCCGCAGGCGATGAGTGCCCGCGCGATGCGCGAAGGATCGTTCTCCGCGCTGGTGAAGACCGCCACGCGCCGGGACTGGGCCACGGCGCGCAGAACCGGCGACAGCGGATGCCCGGGGCCCGCCGAGAGCGACCACTCGCCCGCGTCGCGCGCATGGCAACTGGCGATGCGCACCTCCTGCCACGGCAGCTTCCAGCGCGCGAAAGCGAGCTGCAGCGTCGAGACGGCTGGCAACACCGCCACCCGCGCTTCCCCCAGGCGGGCGATCAGCCAAGAGGCAAGGCCGTGGCACAGCGGATCGCCCGTGGCGAGCACCGCCACTTTCCGCCCCCTGCCGAGCGCCTCTTCCACCCAGCGCGGCACTTCGGTCAGGGCGCCGTCGAGTGCGCGCCATTCGCGGCCTTCCGGCAGGTGCGGGCGCATGAGGGCGAGGGTGCGCTCCGCGCCGATCACGAGCCCGGCCTCACGCAGGCACCGGCGGGACTCCTCTCCCAGACCTTCCCAGCCGTCGTCGAGGATGCCGATCACGGCACAACGTTCAGGGACATTCATCTTCTTCCACCCGGCAGATCGCCTGCCCTTCGAAATCGCACACCAGCACCGTGAGGCGGTATTCGCCCGGATGATCCGCCTTCAGACGGCGGATGGCGCGCTGGGCCACGGCGCGGTGAAATGGCACCGCCAGACCCAGCTCGGCCAGCCGTTCGGCGCCAAAACGCGCCGTCTCGGCAGCGCGGATCTCTTCCACCACCGCCTCGGGCGCGCCCACCTCGCGCGCGGCCTCGGCGAGCAGATCGCGGTCGACCTCGGCCTTCCATGCGTGCGTCACCGCCAGACCCTGGCACATCTTGGTGAGCTTGCCGATCATCGCCCCCACGTAGATGTGGCGCACGCGCCGCGCGATCGCCGCGCGAAACGCCGCCTTGACGAAGTCGCCCATCTGCACGAAAGCCGCTTCGGGCAGCTGGGGCAACTGGCGCATGGCGAATTTCTCGGTGCGCCCGCCGGTGGTGAAGACCACGGCCTCGCACCCCTGCGCCACCGCCACGTCCACGGCCTGCACCACGCTCGCGCGAAACGCCGCCGTCGAATAGGGACGAACGATGCCGGTGGTGCCGAGAATGGAGATGCCGCCCAGGATCCCCAGGCGGGCATTGAGCGTCTTCTTTGCCATCTCCTCGCCTCCGGGCACCGACACCCTCACCTCCAGCCCGTCGGTGCGCAAGAGCTCGCCCGCCGCCGCCTGCACGTTCTCGGTAATATTGCGCCGCGGCACTGGATTGATCGCCGGCCCACCCACTTCCAGCCCCAGCCCCGGCTTGGTCACCACGCCCACGCCTTCCCCGCCCCGCAGTTCGATCACGCCGGCGCGCCCGGGCAGGCGCCGCACCTCGACCGTCAGGTGCGCGCCGTGGGTGGCGTCGGGATCGTCGCCCGCGTCCTTCACCACCACCGCGCGGCACGCATCGGCATCGAGGAACCGGGCCTCATGCACGGGAAAGCGCACGATCTGCCCGTTGGGCAGGCGGCACTCGATCTCGCTGGGCGGCTCGCCCGTGACGAGCGCCATGGTCGCCGCCTTCGCCGCCGCCGCCGCACACGCCCCGGTGGTAAAGCCGGTGCGGTTGCCGCGCTTCTTCGGCACGCTCTTGCGGATCTTCTCCTCGCTCACTCCTTACCCTCTTCGGCGAGCGCGAGCAAGGCGTGCAGCGCCGCCACGGCGAGGGTGGATCCCCCCTTGCGCCCGCGAATGGCGATCCACGGCACTTCCTGCTGCGCCATGAGCCGCTCCTTGGATTCGGCGGCCGAGACGAACCCCACCGGCATACCCAGTACCAGTGCCGGCCGCACGCCCTCTTCCTCGATGAGTCGAACCACCTCGATCAGCGCGGTCGGGGCATTGCCGACGGCCACGATCGACCCTTCGAGCAAGCCCAGACGGTGCGCCTTGCGCATCGCCTCGATCGCCCGGGTTCCGCCATTCGCCTTCGCCGCCGCGATCACGTCCTCGTCGGAAATGAACTGATGCGCCTTCATGCCGAAGTGCGCCAAGCGCGGCCGCGACAGCCCCACGCAGATCATCTCCACGTCGGCCACCACCGGCGCGCCGCGCCGGATCGCCGCGATGCCCGCCTCGATCGCCCCGGGGTGAAAGAACGTCAGTCCGTTGAACTCGAAATCGGCGCTCGCGTGGATCATGCGCCGCACCACCGGCCACTGCGACGCCGAATAGGAATGCGCATCGCCCACTTCGGCGTCGATGAGGGCGAAAGAATCGTGCTCGATGGCGCGCCCCAAGGCCGTGAGCTGCTCCGTGATCGCTGTCATGCTTCTTTTCCTCATCCGTGATGATGCGCGTGAGCATGCTCGTGGGCCGCGGCGGCGCGGTATTTGCAGCCGTCGCACTCGAGCATCCCCTCTCGTCCTTCCTCCCCCACCCGTGCTTCCAGCAAGGCGACGAGGCGCTCGTCGAAGCCGAAATGGCGCGCCAGCGCGAACGCCACCCGGGGATACTGCCGCCGCAGGCGCTCCACCTGCGCCCCGATGCGCTCGATCAGCACCCCGGTGAAGAGATAGACGGGAACGATCGCGATCTGCATCATGCCGAGCCTCACTTGCCGCGCCACCACCGTCTCCAGCCGCGGCCAAGTGATACCGGTAAACGCCAGATCGACCAGCTCGTGGTCATTGGCCTCGAACACCCAGCGCGCCATTTTTGCGAGCTCGGCGTTCCCTCCCGGATCCGACGAACCGCGTCCGAGCAAAATCACGCCGGTGGTGGCCGGATCGGGCACGTCCAGTTCCCCCAGCGCCTCCTGCAGCCGCTGCTGGATGAGCGAAAAAAGCTCCGCTCCCATGCCCAGATGCCGGCGCGCCACGAAGCGCACCTGCGGGTGGCGCGCCCGCGCCCGCTCGATCGCCTCGGGAAGCTCCATCTTCACGTGCCCGGCCGCGTTGAGGATGAGCGGCAGCACCACCACCTCGCGCGCGCCTTCCGCCGCCCGATCGAGCCCTTCGTCGAGCAGGATTTCGGCATGCTCGATGAAGCACAGCTCGATGTGCCACTGCGGCCGCATCTGCCGCCAGCGCGCCACGAATTCCGCGGTCTCGGCGTTGCCCGACGCCTCGCGCGAGCCGTGCGCCACCACCAGCACCGTCCGTTCGTTCATGTGTCGCTTTCCTTCGTCTTCGCCCGCCGCCAGCGATGGGTAAAAGAGGGATCGTAGAGCTTGCTGCGCGCCAGTTTCGGCCACGACGCCGCCCCCAGGGTGGGGCCGACCACGATCATCGCCTGGCTCACGATCCCCGCCTCGCGGCACGCCCGGCGCAATTCGCCGAGCGTGGTGCGCACGATGCGCTCTTCGCCCGGCCAGCTTGCCTTGTGCACCACCAGCACCGGCGCATCCTCCGGCCAGCCGGCCGCGCGCAGCCCGCGCTCGACTTCGGCAAGGCGCGTGATCGAGAGAAAGAGGCAGATCGTGCTGCGGTGCGCCGCCAGCGCCTCCAGCTCCTCGCCCGGCGGCATGGGTGTGCGCCCGGCCACCCGGGTGAGGATCACCGTCTGCGTCACCTCGGGCAGAGTCATCGACTCGCCCGCGGCCGCCATCGCCGCCATCGCCGACGACACCCCCGGCACCACTTTCCACGGAACGCCCGCCGCCGTGAGCGGCCGGGTGAGCTCGATGAGCGCCCCGTAGAGGGTGGGGTCGCCCGTCTGCAGGCGCACCACCGTCTCGTGCGCCTTCGCCGCGGCCACCAGCCACTCGGTCATCTCCTCGAGCGTCATGTCTTTCGAATCGCGGATGAGGCAACCCGGCGGCGCGTAGCGCGTCGCCGCGGCATCCACCAACGACCCGGCGAAGAGCACGGCACCGGCGCGTTCGAGCAGCCCCTTGCCCTTGACGGTGAGGAGCTCCGGATCGCCGGGGCCAGCCCCGACGAACCACACCGTTCCTGGCATCAGACCCGACCTGCGAAGAGGCGCCGCTGCAGCAACAGGGATTCCCCGCCGCCATGCCAAGCCTTGGCCGCCGCGAGCACCGCCAGGTCGATGAGCGGCTCGACGAGCACCACCGCGAGGTAGGCCGCGCCGAATGAAGCCACCTGGGCGAGATTCTCCGCGCCGATCCCCTGGCCGTAGAGCGCCCAGAACGCCACCCACGACACCACGCCCCCCTGATAGGCAAGCGACAGGCGCAGCACATCGCGATAGCGCAGATCGACGTAAGGAGTATGCGGCGGCACGATGCGCCGCGCCAGGAGCGCCGTGGCAAAGAGCGGCACGAGGAGCGTGGTCACGTTCATGCCGAACTGCGGCAGATCGGCCGGGGCGAAGAAGAGCCCTTGCATGAGCAAGCCTGCCGCCAGACCCAGAGCCGCCGCCGCGGGGCCGAAGAGCAGCAGTAGGGTGGAACCCAGGATGAGGTGGACCTCGGACACGCCCACCGGCTGGTGGGGCAGAACCTCGAAGAAACAGAACACGAGCAAGGACGCCACGAACGCGCGCAGCGCGAGCGCCGGCAAGCCGTCCTTTTTCACCACCTTGGCCGAGAGCAAGAACGCCGCCCCCAGGCTCGCGGCCGCGGTGGCATGACCCAGCAACAGTTTGGCGCCCGTGACGACGCCTGGTTCGATATGCATGACCCGTCTCCTTTGCGAACGTTTCGCCAAGACGAGCCGCACGAGGAGAAAGGGCCTACGGGAGAGGGGAAGAGGAAAAAAAACCGCCCCGGACCGTCAGCCAAACCCACACCCCGGGGCTCGCACCAACTACGCACTCCGGGCCGGTCTTCTGGCTCGCCGTCATCCGGTCCGCGCGCCTTCCCATGCCCTCGAAGGCACAGTGGCCGATGCGCTTCCCGTCAGGCTCACAGCAGCGGGGGCTGCGCCGGAATGGCGGGGCGATGCCCGCTTCACCGGCTTCCCGTTTCACCCGCTCCCAAGACATCGGAGCGGGCACCCGAAGCAAGGGCAAGATACACCGCCGCGGCGCGCGATGTCAACGCCATCCCTTCTTCTCCCCTCTTCCAGTGGATCGTGAAGAAACGCGGGCAAGTCCTTGAACGGATTCATCACGCTGCGCCCTTTTCACAGAATTATCCACAAGCCTACCCCCATCCCTGTCCGCGCTTTCCCTGTTCCCTTCCAAACGGTTCCAGACCGTGCATGAACACAGGGATTCTCCGGTAATCGTTTGTGGATCAATGAGAATCTTTACCCAGCACTGGATTCCATCCCCAATTCCTCCACCGCCGCTCCCAGGTTTTTCCCGAAGTTTTCCCGACGGGGAAACGCTCAAATCCTGCGGAAGCTACAAAGTTATCCACAGATTTGGGATGAGCGTCGTTTACATGGTTTTTTGTTTACTACTTCAAATTGTTCACCAACCCATGTCGCCGCAAATGACCATGCATTCGAAAAGGTCTTCCTAAAAACCATAAATTTTTTATGGTTTACTGCTGTGGCAAACCCGCCACAGTGAACAAGGACGAGGGAAAGCGTGGGAAAGTTTGGGGAAAACTTGCCGTTTTTTCCGCATCGGAGAAAGCATTCGTCTACGCCGCACTGCTTGCAAGCCCATGCGCCCACGGGATCACCATCAAGGAAACTTCAATGTTATCAAAGTGTTTCTTTGGTTTTCCACAGAACCTCCTCGAGCATAGTAAACACTAAAAGTTTTTATAAAAGATCTGTGTACAACTACCCATCGCCGCGGCTTCGCCCCACCGTCCCTTGCCCCTTGCCCTCGCCGTCCCTTGCCCCTAGACTTCGCTGCAGCCTTCGAGAGGACCTCGCCGTGCACTTCGAACACCGCCTTTTCTTCGCTCCGGAAGAAGCACTCGATGCCATCGAGGTCTGGCAGGGCCTGGCGACGCGCATCGAGCATCCGCAGGAATTCGTCCTGGGGCTGACCGGCTGCGACATCCTGGAGCGAGGCCCGGCGCACGTGCTGCGCCGGCTGCACTTTGGCCACGACAGCTACCGCGATCGTGTCGAGTGGGAAGAGGGAAAACGTCTGCGCTTCGTCGTTGAACCCCAGGACGGCCGGCCCGGCGGAACGCTGGAGATCTCGCTCATCATCGAAGGCGAACGCCTCGGGCTGAATTTCCGCTATGACACCACCCTGGACGAAGCGCTGCTTGCGCCCGACGGCCGGCCCGTGGCCGAGTGGCTTGCCCAGGCCTATGCTGCGGCCGATGCCGACACCATGGCGTGCATCGTCGCGATCGCGCGAAAGAAACGAGGAAAAGCATGATCGAATTCAAGAACCTGCGCCTCTACCGCTGGGATGGTCCGGAAGGGCGCACCTACTGGAACGAGCTCTTCCTCCGCAGTCCCTTCCTGCCGGTGGGGCCGCAGAACGAGACGAGCGAAGGCTGGGCGCCGCCCTTCGGCGACGACGAGGCCATAGCGGACATAGGGGGGCACTGGCTGGCGCATTGGGTGCGCGAGGAGCGTATCCTGCCGGCGAGCGTGGTCAAGGCCGAGGCCGAACAGCGCGCCGAGGCGATCGCCGAGGAGCGGGGCTATCCCCTCTCGCGCAAGGAACTGCGTGACCTGCGCGAGGCCATCCGCGCCGAATGGCTGCCGCGCGCCTTCACCCGGCGCCGGCGCGTGCCGGTGTGGATCGATCCGCGCGAAGGGTGGTTCGCCGTCGATGCCGGCAGCCTCGCCCTTGCCGAACGGGTGATCGACACCCTGCGCGCCAGCGCCGAACGTTTCCCCTTGAAGCCCTGGCGCACCCGGCTCGCGCCCGCCTCGGCGATGGCCGACTGGCTGCTCGCCGGCGAGGCACCCGGCCCCTTCTCGCTCGAAGACGAAGTGCAGCTCGAAGCGCAGGACGACAGCCGCGCGCTCGTGCGCTACGCGCGGCTTCCCCTGCAGGAGGAAAAAGTCGCCGCCGAAATCCGCGCCCACCTGGCGGCCGGCAAACGCCCGACGCGGCTCGCGCTCGCCTATGCCGACCGGCTGAGTTTCGCGCTCACCGCCGATGGAGCGCTCAAACGCCTCGCGCGCACCGACGCGGAGGACGAGACGGCGGGCGAAGCGCGCGACGCCCGCGAGCGCTTCGAGGGGCGGTTCTACCTCTTCGCCGAAACGCTGCGCGCCATGCTGCCGGCGCTGTCGGCGGCGCTTGGAGGAGAGCCCGCCGAAGACGGCGAGCAGGGAAAGAGCTCGACTTCCCCGATCTCCGGCAAAGCCGGCAGCCAGGCATCGAGCGCATGACATCCCTCTTCGAGGCACAGGCGGTATTCCGGCGCAAAGGGCGAGTGCGCCAGATGCAAGGCAGGAAGGCGCAGATCCGCGTGATAGACCCACACTCCGTCCTCCAGCCTCGCCTGCGGCGGGGGCTCCATGCCGGCGCCCGAGCCGCGGATGCGCCCTTCGACGAAAACGAGCCGGGCCGGCACCCCCTCCTCGATGCGCCAGCGCTCTTCCCACGGCGTCTTCTCGATCGAATGCTGCCAGCTCAAGGTGAAGACGCCCACGGGCAGGAAGACCGTCGTTCCCAGCGCGCTCAGGCACAGACCGCTCATGGGCACTTCATGCCGTCGGCGCTGGCCGCGGGCGATGGCGCCAGAAGTGCCACCCTAACAAAGCCAAACCGGCCGCCAACCCCAACTCGTCGGTGAGTGGTACGGCGGCAACGAGCAGGGCTGCGGCCACGAAAGCCCACAGCCGCTCTAACCAGGACATGGGACCGAGCCAGTAGCCGATCGCCGTGCAGCCCCACAGCCAGATGGCCAGCAGTGCCTTGAAGACGACGTAGGCCACCTCCATCCATCCTGGATCGCCCTGCAGCATCAGCGCCGGGGCGTATACCGCCATGAAGGGGATGATGAAGCCGGCTACCGCCACGCGGATCGCCTGCAGGCTAATGGCCAGGCCCGAGGCCCCGGCGATGGGTGCAGCGGCGAAACAGGCCAGCGCCACCGGAGGCGTGAGATCGGCCATGATGCCGAAATAGAAGACGAACATGTGGCTGACGATGAGCGGCACACCCAGGTGCAACAGGGCCGGGGCGGCGAGCGAGCTGGTGATGATGTAGTTGGGAATCGTCGGGATACCCATGCCCAGCACCAGGCACACGAGCATGGTGAGCAGCAGCGACAGGAAGAGGCTGTGCTGCCCCACGGCGAGCACCGCGTTGGCAAAGCTCGAGGCCGCCCCGGTGAGCGTCATCACGCCGATGATGACGCCGACCTGGGCGCAGGCGATCCCCACCGGCAGCGCCTGCCGCGCCCCCTCGGCCAAGGCCGCGACCAGATCCGGCAGAGTAGGCCGGCTCTTCGGGAGGAATGCGCAGGCGAGCACCAGGACGGCGATGAGCACCAGCACCGGCGCGATCCCCCAGCGGAAGAAGGCGGCGCAGATCAGCCCCAGTACGATCCAGAAAAGGGTGCGAATCGCGCCCCTCAATGCCGCCTCCGACAGGCTCGCGCCCAGGATCAGCACCACGGTGAGTAGCAGGCCGACGAGGCCGGCGAAGAGCGGCGTGTAGCCGGAAAAGAGCAGATAGACCAGCACCGCCAGCGGCAGTACCAGATGCCAGCGCTCGCGCACCGCGCGCCACGGATTGGGCAGGCTCTCCTTGGGCATGCCGGTCAGGCCCAGTCGCCCTGCCTCCAGATGCACCACCCAAAACGCCGTGACAAAGTAGAGGATGGCCGGGATGAGCGCCGCGCGCGCCACTTCCACGTATTCCACCCCGATCGTCTCGGCCATGATGAAGGCCACCGCCCCCATCACCGGCGGCATGATCTGTCCGCCCATGCTGGCCGTGGCCTCCACCCCGCCGGCAAACTCGGCACGGTAGCCGAACTGCTTCATCAGACGGATGGTGAACTGGCCGGTCGTCACCACGTTGGCCACGCCGCTGCCGTTGATCGTCCCCATGAGGGCCGACGCGACCACCGCCACCTTCGCCGGCCCGCCTTGGGTGTGTCCGACGAGTCCCAGAGCGAAATCGGTGAAGAGCTTGAGCATGCCGGCGCGCTCGAGAAAAGCGCCGAAGAGGATGAAAAGGAAGATGTAGCTCGAACTGACGTAGATCGGAATGCCGTAGATGCCTTCGGTGCCGAAGGAGAGGTGCTCGATCACCTGCTCCCATGGGTAACCACGGTGATTCAAGGGCTCCGGTAGCCAGCGCCCATAGACCGCATAGAGCACGAGCACGCCGCAGATGAGCGGCAAGGCCCAGCCCATCATGCGCTGCGTGGCGAGGAAGACGAGCACCATGAGCGTGATGCCAATCCACAGATCGAGCGAGGTCGGCTCGCCCGAGCGCAGCATCAGTTCATGCTCGAACACCCACTGATAGGCGGCCACCCCCGCCGCGAGCAGCGCGCAGGCGAGGAACAGCAGCGGAACGAGCCTCTTGCCCTTGGCCAGACCGTCGCGCGCGAGGAAGCCGAAAGTGAGCGTGAGCAGAAAACCCACATGCACGGCGCGCGTGACCAGGGAAGAGAAAGGCGTGAAGGCCGCCGTGTAGAGTTGAAAAAGGGAGAAAGCCACCGCGATGAGAAAAAGCAGGCGTGAAGCAACCCCCCTCTCGTCTTCCGCCGCTTGGCCGACGCCTTCGTGCATGGTGCCCCTCCTTCAACGGATCAGGCCGACTTCACGGTAATAGCGCTCCGCCCCCGGATGCAGCGGGATCGGCAGACCCTTGGTGGCCTCTTCGAGCTTGATTCCCTTGGCTGCGGTATGGGCGGCCACGAGCTCGTCGAGATGCTCGAACATCGACTTCGTCATGCGATAGACCACCTCTTCCGGCACCCCGCTGTGCGTCACCAGAATGTTGCGCACCGCCACCGTCGGGACGTCCTGATCCTGCCCGCTGTAGGTACCGGCCGGGATCACCGCCGGCTGGTAGGCCGGATCGCCGATCTTGGCCACGACCTCCGGCGGCACCGCGACGACGACGATGGGCACATTAGTCGCCAGGTCACGGATCGAAGAAACGCCCAAGCCGGCCGACTGCAAGGTGGCGTCGAGCTGGCGGTTCTTCATTAGTTCGACCGATTCGCCGAAGGGGAGATATTCCACCTTGCCGAGATCGGCGTAGGACAGTCCCGCGGCGGCGAGGACGGCGCGCGCATTGAGCTCGGTGCCGGAGCGCGGCGCTCCCACCGACAGGCGCTTGCCGCGCAGATCCTGCAGGGTGCGGATGCCGGATTCCTTGCTCGCCACGATCTGGATATAGTTGGGATAGATCGCCGCCAGCGCCCGCAGCTTGTCGAGCTTCTGTTTGAAACCGGCTTCCTCGTTCCCCGTCCATGCTTGGGTGACGGCATCGCCCAGCGAGAAGCCCACTTCGCCGCGGCCGGCCTGCAGCAGGTTGAGATTCTCGGCGCTCGCCTTGGTCGCCTGCACACTCGTCTTGGCGCCGGGAATGGCTTCACTGTAGATCTTGGAAAGGGCCACCCCCAGCGGGTAATAGACGCCGCTCGTGCCGCCGGTGAGCACGGTGATGTAGGTCTGCGCCTGGGCCACGGCAGCGCAAGTGCACAGCGCCAGCGCAGCGATGAGGTGACGGATCGCACCCATGGTCTTCCTCCTCTGGTCGATGATCGGGCCGGTCTGGCGCCGGCTCAGGTTCTCTTTTTAGCAGCACTGCTGGGGGCGGTCAAGAACCCCTGGGTTTGGGGCTAGCTCGAGGGCCGAAATATCGGCTAGCATGGAGTCCATCGACTTTTCGCGGATCGAACCATGTCGCTCGGTATCGTCGACTATTCCACCTTTCTGATCGGCACCATCTTCATCATTTTGCTGCCGGGGCCCAATTCGCTCTACGTGATGACCACGGCCTCGCGCCATGGCGCGCGCGCCGGTGCCCGGGCGGCGCTCGGCGTACTTGTGGGGGATACGGTGCTGATGTTCGCGGCGGTGTTCGGCGCCGCCTCGCTCTTGAAGCTCGTGCCGGCGCTCTTTCTCGGTCTGCGGCTCGCGGGGGCGGTTTATTTGTGCTGGATCGGCCTGCAGCTGATGCGCGCCGCCTGGCGGGCGAGCCAAGCCTTGCGCCGCGGCGAGGCGATCGCCACGCCCGAAGAAGAAGTGCGCACGGGGGCTTTGCACCCCTTCCGTTCGGCCTTGCTCATCAGCCTGATGAACCCCAAGGCCATTCTCTTTTTCTTTTCCTTCTTCATCCAGTTCGTGGACCCTCAGGCGGAGTATCCGCTCCTCGCCTTCCTGGTGCTGGGGGTGTCGGTGCAGCTGTGCAGCATGACCTATCTCGCCACCCTGGTGCTCGCCGGCGCCAAACTCGCCGCGGCCTTCCGCCGACGCCGGCGGCTCGCCATCGGCGGCACCGGCGCGGTGGGGGCGCTCTTCGTCGCCTTCGGGATGAAGCTCGCGACGGCAAGCCTCGAATGAGGCGCCGTCGCCGGTCTCACACGTCGATGTTGCGGGCGTAGAGGGCGTTCGATTCGATGAAGGCGCGCCGCGGCTCGACCTGCTCGCCCATCAGGGTGGTGAAGATCTCGTCGGCGGTGATGGCGTCCTCGATCTGCACGCGCAGCAGCCGCCGCACCGCCGGGTCCATGGTCGTCTCCCACAGCTGCTCGGGGTTCATCTCGCCCAGTCCTTTGTAGCGCTGCTTGACGAGGTTGCGCTCGACTTCGGCGAGGAGCCACTGCACCGCCTCGGCGAAACTGCCCACCGGCTGGCTTTTTTCGCCGCGGCGCACCTGCGCCCCCGGGCCGACGAGATCGGCCAGCGTCCGGGCGGCCTCGCGGATGAGGCGCCAGTCGTGCGAGGCGAGGAAATCGGGGTCGATGCGCGAGCGCCGGGCGTTGCCGTGGTGCATGCGCGTGAGCTCCAGCACCCACTCCTCGCTCTCTTCGTCGAACACGGCTTCGACTTCCAGCGCTCCCTCGAGCACGGCGCGCAGCCGCTCGGCACTGGCCAAGGCCGCTTCCTGGCTGGAGAGGTCGAGGGCGACGTCGTTGGCGAGAAGCGTGCGCAGCGCCTGCGCGTCGATGCGCGCGGCGTGGCGGGAGATGAGCGATTCGGCCAGCAGATACTGGCGCGCCAGACCGGCGAGCGTCTCGTCACGCAGCGGTTCGGCTCCTTCGCGCGGCAGCAGTTCCGCTCCGTCGAGGGCGAGCCTGAGCAGGTGCTGCTGCAGCTCCTGGTCGTCCTTGAGGTAGAGCTCGGTCTTGCCGTGCTTGATCTTGTAGAGCGGCGGCTGGGCGATGTAGATGTGGCCGCGCTCGACGAGCTCGGGCATCTGCCGGTAGAAGAAGGTGAGCAGCAGGGTACGGATGTGGGCGCCATCGACGTCGGCGTCCGTCATGATGATGATGCGGTGGTAGCGCAGTTTCTCCGGCTTGTATTCGTCCTTGCCGATGCCGGTGCCCAGCGCCGTGATGAGGGTGGCGATCTCCTGGCTTTGCAGCAGCTTGTCGAAGCGCGCCTTCTCCACGTTGAGGATCTTGCCCTTGAGCGGCAGGATGGCCTGGAATTTGCGGTCGCGCCCCTGCTTGGCCGAGCCGCCGGCCGAATCCCCTTCGACGAGGAAGAGCTCGCACAGCGCCGGATCCTTTTCCTGGCAGTCGGCGAGCTTGCCGGGAAGCCCCACGCCGTCGAGCAAACCCTTGCGCCGCGTCATTTCACGCGCCTTGCGCGCCGCCTCGCGCGCCCGCGCCGCCTCTACGATCTTGCCGCAGATCGTCTTGGCGTCGTTGGGGTTTTCCAGCAGGAATTCGGCGAGCTTGGCCGAGACGATCTCTTCGACCGCCGGGCGCGCCTCGGAGGAGACGAGCTTCATCTTCGTCTGGCTCGCGAACTTCGGGTCGGGCATCTTCACCGACAGGACACAGGCAAGGCCCTCGCGCATGTCATCGCCCGTGATCTCGACCTTGGCCTTCTTCGCGATCTCCTGCTCTTCGATGTAGCGGTTGATGACGCGCGTGAGCGCGGCGCGCAGCCCCGTGAGGTGCGTGCCGCCGTCGGGCTGCGGGATGTTGTTGGTGTAGCACAGCACCTGTTCCTGGTAGCTGTCGTTCCACTGCATCGCCACCTCGACGGCGATCTCCACTTCGTGCCCCACGTCCTGCGGCACTTTCACCACCCCCTGGGCGTGGAAGATGTGGGGATGGATGGGCTGCTTGTTGCGGTTGAGGTATTCGACGTAGCCGCGCACCCCGCCGGAGAAGGCGAAATCCTCCTCCTTGCCGGTGCGCTGGTCGATGAGCTTGATGCGCACGCCGTTGTTGAGGAAGGAGAGCTCGCGCAGGCGTTTGGCGAGGATGTCGTAATGGTATTCGACGGTGCCGAAGATTTCCTCGTCGGCGAGCCAATGCACCTCGGTGCCGCGCTTGGTGGTCGGCCCCAGTTCGCGCATCTTGCGCACCGGGATGCCGTCGATCACTTCCTCGTCGAACACGGCCGGTACGCCGCGGTGGAACTCCATGAAGTACTTCTTGCCGTCGCGCCGCACCGTGAGCCGCAGCCACTTGGAGAGCGCGTTGACGCAGGACACACCCACGCCGTGCAGCCCGCCGGAGACCTTGTAGCTGTTCTGGTTGAACTTGCCGCCGGCGTGCAGCACGCACATGACGATTTCGGCGGCGCTGCGCTTGGGCTCGTGTTTGTCGTCCCACTTGATGCCCACCGGGATGCCGCGGCCGTTGTCGATCACCGACACGGAGTTGTCGGCGTGGATCGTCACCACGATCTCGTCGCAGTAACCGGCCAGCGCCTCGTCGATGGCGTTGTCGACCACCTCGAACACCATGTGGTGCAGACCGGTGCCGTCGGAGGTATCGCCGATGTACATGCCGGGACGCTTGCGCACGGCCTCCAGCCCTTCGAGCTGTTGGATGGCGGATTCGTCGTAGGTTTCGCTGGGAGTTTTCTGCACGTCTCGGCTCATGACGGAAATTCTTTCCTCGTATCAATGAAATGTCTGACAGATTTTTCTTGCTGCGGTTCTACAGGCGCATCGGCATCACGACGTATTCGAAGCCTTCGTCCTCGGGGACGGTGATGAGCGTGGCGGCGTTGCCGTCCTTGAGCGACAGATGCACGACCTCGTTGGTGAGCGCCCCCAGCACGTCGAGCAGATAGCCGACGTTGAAGCCGATTTCCAGCGGTTGGCCGTCGTAGGCGACCTCGATCTCCTCGACCGCCTCTTCCTGCTCGGCGTTGTGGCTCGACAGGCGCACCAGGCCCGGGGAGAAGGAGAGTTTGACCGGGCGGATCTTGTCGCTGGCAAGGATCGCCACGCGCTGCAAGGACTGCTGCAGCTCGGTACGCACGAAGGAGACGCGGATGGGGTGATCCTTGGGAATGACGCGGCGGAAGTCGGGGAAGCGCCCGTCGATGATCTTGCTGAGGAATTCGGTGTCCTTGAAACGAAACACGATCTGTTTGTCGGCGATGCGCACTTCCACCGTCTCGTCGCTGTCGGCGAGCAGCCGCTGCAGTTCGCCCACCGCCTTGCGCGGTACGATGGCTTCGCGTGCGCCAGACAGGGGCTCGGAGAGCGGCTGGGCGCAGTGGGCGAGGCGGTGGCTGTCGGTGGTGACCACGTCGAGCCGGTCGCCCTCGGCGGCAAAGAGCATGCCGACGAGGTAATAGCGGATGTCCTGCTGCGCCATGGCGTAGGAAGTGAGCGCGATCAGCCGCCGCAGCTCGCGCTGGGTGAGCCGCATCGGCGCGTCTTCTCCCTGCGGTGCCACCAGGCGGGGGAATTCTTCGGCCGGCAGCGCCTGCAGCGTGAAGCGGCTGCGGCCGCAGCGCAGCACCAGGCGGCTGTCGCCGTCGCGCTCGAGCCGTATCACCGCGCCTTCGGGCAGGCTGCGCAGGATGTCGAGCAGCTTCTTCGCATTGACGGTGAGCCTTCCCTCTTCACCCGGCAGCTCGCTCGCGTCGATGCGTACGGCGAGCTGCATCTCGCCGTCGGTGGCGGTGAGGCCGAGGCGGCCGGCGTCGCGCTCGAGCAGCACGTTGGCGAGGATGGGCATCGTCTGGCGTTTTTCGACCACGCCGCTCGCGGCCAGCAGCGGTTGCAGCAGCTGGTCGCGGGTCGATTCGAGAAAGAGCATCCGGCCTCTCCTGAAATGATAGTCTTCAGCCGCGCAGGACCTGCAGCAGCACGTGGACGTCGTGGTTGAGTTGGGGGTCGGTCAGCCGCAGCTCGTTGATCGTGCGGTAAGCGTGCAGCACCGTCGTGTGGTCACGCCCGCCGAAGGCCTCGCCGATGGCCGGCAGCGACAGCGGCGTGAGCTCCTTGGCGAGCCACATCGCCACCTGGCGCGGCCGCGCCACCGCGCGCGTGCGCTTCTTCGAGTGCATGTCGGCGACCTTGGTCTTGTAGTAGTCGGCCACCGTCTTCTGGATGTGCTCGACGGTGAGCTGCCGGTTGTAGGCGTGCAGGATGTCCTTGAGCGCCTCCTTGGCCAGCTCCAGCGTGATCGGCTGGCTGTGGAAGTTGGCGAAGGCCACCACCTTGTTGAGCGCGCCTTCGAGCTCGCGCACGTTCGAGCGCAGGTTCTTGGCGATCAGGAAGGCCACGTCGTCGCCCACCTGCACGCCCAGCAGTTGCGCCTTCTTCTGCACGATGGCCACCCGCATCTCGAGCTCGGGCGGTTCGATCTGCACCGTCAGGCCCCAGTCGAAGCGCGAGATGAGCCGGTCTTCCAGCCCTTGGATGTCTTTGGGGTAGGTGTCGCAGGTGATGACGATCTGCTTGTGCGCCTCGGTGAGGGCGTTGAAGGCGTGGAAGAACTCTTCCTGCGTGCGCGCCTTGTTCTGGAAGAACTGGATGTCGTCGATGAGCAGCACGTCGAGCGAACGGTAGTAGCGCTTGAAGGCGTCGAAGCTCTTCTGCTGGTAGGCGCGCACCACGTCGGCATAGTAATCTTCCGCGTGCACGTAGCGGATCACCACGCGCGGGTCGGTGCGGAAAATGGCATTGCCGATGGCATGGATGAGGTGGGTCTTGCCCAGGCCGACGCCGCCGTAGACGAAAAGGGGGTTGTAGGAGGCGCCCGGATTGTGCGCCACCTGCATGGCCGCGGCGCGGGCCAGATCGTTGGCGCGGCCGGTCACCAGGGTGTCGAAGGTCGCCGCCGGGTTGAGCCGCGTGCGCTCGTAGAGGGCTTCGAGGGTCGAGGAAGGAGCGACGTCCTCGGCAAGCGGCAGAGGGCGGCGTTTCGGGGCGCTGCGACCGGGCCTGGGCTTGGGTTCGGTGGAACTCTCCTCTGCCGGCGACGCAGCAGGGGGGGATTCCTGAGCCGCCGCCGCGGGCGTCTCGGTCGCGTCGGTCGATGAAGGGACTTCGGCGGATGCGGCACGGGAGGGGCGCGGCGGCGTTCCCCCTTTGGTCGCCGCGCCCAGCTGCAGTTCGGCCTGGGCGATGCCGAGCTCGGCGAGATGCTCGGCGATCTTGGGCCAATAGCGCTCGCGCACCCATTGCAGGATGAAGCGGTTGGGTGCGAGCACGCGCAGCCGCACCCCTTCGCCGCCTTCCTCGGGTTCGGCGCTCAGGGCACGGATCCAGGTGTTGTATTGCTGCGCCGGCAGCGAGGCACGCAGACGCTCGCAGCAGGCGGTCCACGCTTGGTGACTCAAGGGAAGCCCTCTGGACGGATTGACGACGGTCGAGGGGGTATTCTAACCCGTCCACCCAAAAGGTGAGTTATCCACAGGGTGGGCGAAATCTCGACCAGGGAAACGACCCAGTCCTGGGGGGCGGGGACCGGACGATTGCATCGACCCGCGACGTCGTGCATCGTTCTTGGGTCATGATGGGACGACTGTACGAGAACGCCACCACGACCCCTGCGACCGGCGCTATATCCAAATCGAACCTTCCGGTGCGCCGCCTTACCCGGGGGACGCGGGATGTCGGAGGACACCATTCGACGTGGCAACAAGCACCGACGCTGAAGACCCGGCGCTTCCTGTGCTCGCTCCTCGAGGCAGCCCCTTTTGCCTGCGTACGATTCCCGCCGAAAGCGGCAAGGAATTCACTGATCGATTCATTGGCCGCGGCATGCGTACCCCTACGGAGACGCATGCCTTCGATGAACAGTGCCAGGCGCTCGACCCCGAACTCGTCGGCGAGGTGCTCACGGAAGTGAGGAGCCGTCAGCGCCGCACGACCTCCACGAGATAGCCTGGCTTTCGTAGGCTCGTGAGCACGAAGCGCTCGAAACGCGGACAGGCGGCAAGCGTCGCCGCGGCGATCGCGCGGGCAGCGGGCAGGAGGCGATCGTCGTCGACCATGTTGAGCACGGGGATCACGCGTTTTCCCGATGTGCCTTGCAATAGCCCGTTTTCATGCGTGTAGAGCGCGACGAAGTCGGCGATGGTCACCGGCTCGCCAAGGGCGCGGCCGGTGAGTGCGGAGACGCGCTCGGGGCGATGCGCGATCGCCTCGGAGAGGGGCTGTCCCAGCGCCTTGAGCGAGAGGATGAGGAGCACCGTGTCGGTCGCTTCGGGCAGGCTCGGTTCGTGCGGCGCCGGGGCCTTGAGGAGCCGCGAGCGGGCACCGTCGGCCTTCACCAGCGTGAGATCGAACCCGCCCTCGCGGTGCAGCCGGGCGATGCGCGCGCCGGATACTGCCGCTATCCGCCCCGGCTTGTCCGAGGGCGTGGCGTAGGCCACTTTCCGCCCGCGGCTTGCGCGTACCTTTTCTTCGAGTTCGTCTTCGGGGGCGACGAGGATCTCGGCGCCCAGTTCCGGGCCGAAGGAGGTGATGAAGGTGGTGGTGGTGAGGGCCACGCGTCCCGGGTGGGCGGCGAAGATCTGGTAGAGCGAGGTCTTCTTGCCGCCTGCGCCAACGGCGGCGAGGATGCCGCGCCGGGCGCCCAGCGCTTCGAGGAGCTCGGTTGCTCGTTCGCTCATTGGAGATCCCCCTTCGTCAGCCGCCGGTGGCGTTCATGTGGCGGAAGAGCACGGGCTTGGCGGTGAGATCGAACTCGTGCCCCTTGGGTTTGATCGCCATCGCGGCAACGATGGCTTCCTTGAGCGGTTCGAGTGCTCCGGGGTGGGTACGCAGCACCCGGCGCAGGTCGACCGAGTGCTCTTGCCCCAGGCACAGCAGGAGCCGCCCTTCGGTGGTGACGCGCACGCGGTTGCAGCTGTCGCAGAAGTTGTGGCTGTGCGGCGAAATGAAGCCGACGAGGGTGCCGGTCTCGGCGATGCGCTCGTAGCGCGCCGGGCCGCCGGTGTGTTCGACGGTGGGCAGCAGCGTGTAACGCTCCGAGATGCGCGCGCGCACTTCGTCGCTGGGCACGAAGCTCGTGCGCCGATCGTGCCCGTCGATCTCGCCGAGCGGCATTTCCTCGATGAAACAGACAGTGAAGTCGCGCTCGGCGGCGAATTCGACCAGATCGAGGATCTCGTCGTCGTTGATGCCGCGCATCGGCACGGCGTTGAGTTTGATCGCTTCGAATCCGGCGCGCCGAGCGGCTTCGATCCCCTCGAGCACCTTGTCGAGGCTGCCCACGCGCGAGATGGCGCGGAAGCGCTCGGGGCGCAGGCTGTCGAGACTCACGTTGATGCGGCGCACGCCGGCTTCGCGCAGCGCGGCGGCGTGGCGGGCGAGCTGGGAGCCATTGGTCGTGAGCGTGAGTTCCTTCAGACCGGGGAGTTTGCCCAGTTCGGCGAAGAGCGAAAGCACGTTTTGCCGCACCAGGGGCTCGCCTCCGGTGATGCGCAGTTTCGTCACGCCCAGCTCGACGAAGGCGCGGCCGATCAGCGCCATCTCTTCCAAGGTGAGAATGCGCGCCTTGGGCAGGAACGTCATCTGCTCGTTCATGCAATAGACGCAGCGAAAATCGCAGCGGTCCGTCACCGACAGGCGCACGTAGGTGACGTGTCGACCGAAGCGGTCGATCAGGGGCGGGCTTGCCGGGGCTCGGGTGTCCATCGCGGCGGCTCCTGTATCATCGTGGGGTCACGAACATCGCGTTCTGGGAGTTGGAATGGCCGATTTGCCGCACCTCACCGCCACCGGCGCCGCCCACATGGTGGACGTCGGGGAGAAGGAGAAGACGCATCGGGTCGCGATCGCCGAAGGATACCTCGAAATGTCGCCGGCGGCACTCACGGCCCTCGTTGAGGGCAACCTGAAGAAGGGTGACGCCCTGGCGGCGGCGCGCATCGCCGGGATCATGGCGGCGAAACGTACCTGGGAACTGGTGCCGCTGTGCCATCCGGTGGCGCTCACCCACTTGGAGGTGGAAGTGGAGCCGGTACCGGAGCGCGTGGCGGTGCGCTGCCGCGCCCGGGCCGAGACGCGCGAGCGCACCGGCGTGGAGATGGAAGCGCTCACGGCGGTGCAGGTGGCGCTCCTCACGGTCTACGACATGTGCAAGGCGATCGACAAGGGGATGCGCATCACCGACGTCGGCCTGGTGCACAAAAGCGGCGGGCGCTCGGGGACGTGGCAGCGGCAGGGGTGAGCGAGGCGAAAACCGCCTCGCATAGGAAATGCTCACTGCGTTTCCTCTCGACCGAGGCGGCGGGTGCGCACGATCTGGTAGGGGCGGACGAGGTAGGCGACGGAGCCAAATCCGCTCCAGATGTGTACGAGGCGGGAGAAGGGAAAGAGCAGGAACAGCGTCATGCCGCAGAAAAGGTGAAGCTTGAACACGAATGGGGCTTCGGCGATTGCCGCAGCGGCCCCGGGACGAAAGGTGACGATGCGCTGTGCCCAGTCGGAAAGCGCCAGCATCACACTGCCGTCGGAATGCCCGGCCGAGACGTAGATGCTCGTGAGCCCCAGCGAGAGCGTCAAGAGGATCCAGAAGAGGATGACGAAGTCCATCGTCTTGCTGTTGGCGCGGATGCGCGGCTCGGTCAGGCGCCGATGGATCAGAAGAAGTAACCCGATCATGCACATCGTCCCGGCGATTCCTCCAGAGACCATCGCCAGCAGCTGCTTGTGCGCTGGCTCGAGGAAGGGTTCATAGACCCAATGGGGTGTGAGCAGACCGACGAGGTGGCCGAGAAAGAGAAAGAGGATGCCGAGGTGGAAGAGGTTGCTGCCCCAGCGCAATTGACCGCGTTTGAGCAGCTGCGAGGAGTCGCTCTTCCACGTGTATTGGGCATAATCGAAGCGCACGAGGCTTCCGAACAGGAAGATTGCCGAGGCGATATAAGGATAAGTGCCGAACAGGAATTGGTGTAGAGAGCTCATGGTCTTCTCCTTGAGGAGCGATCAGCAACCGGCGGGGGGACGAGGGGAAGGCGATTGCCAGCTGGAAGGGGCACCGCAGAGTGCCGCACCGGCTCGTGGGCCGAAGGCGGGGGTTTCGGCCCATGCGGCATCGAGCGCTTCGGGAGTGTCGTCGGGCGAGGTCGCTTCCATTTCTTCCTCCGGCGCCTCCAAGCCCGCGGCGGCCAGGAGCGCAGCGAATACATTGGTATAGTAACTTCGGCGACGCGCAAGTGCGGCGTGGATCATGACCAGCACGTGGGCAGTTTCCCCCAAGAGCTTGGCGGCTTCTCGAGGTTTGCACAGCGAGAGGTATTCGAGCAGCACCGGCAGGTAGTCCGGCAGTTCCCGGGCAGAGAGCTCGAGCCCTTTACTGGCATAGATCTGTTTGAGTTCGACCATCGCCTGACCTCGATCCCGGGATTCGCCGTGGATGTGCTCGAAGAGGTGCAGCGACAATGCCCGGCTGCGATCGAAAAGCTCGACATAGTGTTCCTGCAGGGCCATCAGATCGCTGCCTTGCAGTTGGCCGAGGAAGGCAAGGAGCCGCGCCCGCTCGGCAGATGGCACGATCGCTTCGCTCTCTATCGTCTCGGCGAGTTCGGGCAGTGCCTCGAGGAGCGCTTCATCGGGGTAATCGAGCAGGGCGGCGAGTGCGCGATAGGTTTTCATTTGCTGATCTCCTTGAGAGGAATCACCCGTTTTTTCCCGCCGAAGAGGCTCGGTTTGTCGGGACCGCCGCTACAGCCGTCGCCGAAGCTGAATCCGCACGAAGCGCGCAGATCGTAGGCATCCTCGGCGTATTCGCGGTGCGTGGTGGGGATCACGAAACGGTCTTCGTAATTCGCGATGGCAAGGATGCGGTACATCTCCTGTACCTGGGGTTCGGTGAGCGTGACACGCTCCAGCAGCGCGGCATCGGCCTTGCCCTCGACCGTCTTGCCCCGCATGTAGGCACGCATGGCGAGCAGGCGCTCGAGTGCGCGCTGCACGGGGGCGACATCGCCGGCGGTGAGCAGGTTGGCGAGATAGCGCAACGGGATGCGCAGCCGCGACACGTCTGGCAGCAGGCCATCGTCCGGCAGCAGGCCGCTGTTGGCGGCCGACTGGATGGGAGACAGCGGCGGCACGTACCACACCATCGGTAGCGTGCGGTATTCGGGATGCAGGGGGAGTGCTACTTGCCATTGCACGGCCATCTTATAGACGGGCGAAGCTTGGGCGGCGCGGATCCAGTCGTCGGGGATCCCGTCGGCGCGGGACTGTTCGATCACCTTGGGGTCGAAGGGATCGAGGAAGACACCGAGCTGCGCTGGATAGAGATCCTTTTCGGCGGAACTAGCGGCCTCCTTGATCCGGTCGGCGTCGTAGAGCAGCACGCCCAGATAGCGGATGCGGCCGACGCAGGTCTCGGAGCACACCGTCGGCTGGCCTGATTCGATACGCGGATAGCAGAAAATGCATTTCTCCGCCTTGCTCGTCTGCCAGTTGAAATAGATCTTCTTGTACGGACAGCCGGAGATGCACATGCGCCAGCCGCGGCACTTGTTCTGGTCGATGAGAACGATGCCGTCTTCCTCTCGCTTGTAAATGGAGCCGGAGGGGCAGGATGCGACGCAGGTGGGATTGAGGCAGTGTTCGCATAGGCGAGGCAGGTACATCATGAAGGTGTTTTCGAATTGCCCGTAGATCTCTTTCTGGACCGCGGCGAAATTCCGGTCGCGGGCGCGGATGCTGAATTCACCGCCGAGCAATTCTTCCCAGTTCGGCCCTCCCTTGATCTTCTCCATGCGCTGGCCGGTAAGTAGCGAGCGCGGTCGGGCCACGGGTGAGGTCTGCGACAGGGGTGCCTGTTGCAAGTGCTCGTAATCGAAGGTGAAAGGTTCGTAGTAGTCGTCGATCTCCGGCAGGTTGGGGTTGGCGAACAGTGATGCGAGCACACGCAGGCGCCCACCGATGCGTGGCGTAAGTGTGCCGTCCTCGGCGCGCTTCCAGCCGCCTTGCCATTTGTCCTGGTTCTCCCATTCCTTGGGATAACCGACGCCGGGCTTGGTCTCGACGTTGTTGAACCAGGCATATTCGACACCGGGCCTCGAGGTCCAGACGTTCTTGCACGTGACGGAACAGGTATGGCAACCGATGCATTTGTCTAGGTTGAGCACCATCCCGATCTGAGCTCTGACTTTCATGGAGATCTCCTTAGGCGGTTTCGTCGGCAAGGGGCCGGTCGAGCCAATCCACCTTGGCCATCTTGCGTACGATGATGAATTCGTCCCGGTTCGAGCCGACGGTGCCGTAGTAGTTGAAGCCGTAGCTCAGCTGGGCATAGCCGCCGATCATGTGTGTCGGTTTGGGACAGACGCGGGTGACGGAGTTGTGGATGCCGCCACGTACGCCGGTGACCTCGGAACCCGGCGTATTGACGATTTTCTCCTGAGCGTGATACATCAGCACCATCCCTTGCGGGACGCGCTGCGATACCACGGCGCGGGCGGTGAGAGCGCCGTTGAGATTGAAGACCTCGATCCAGTCGTTATCGGCGATGCCGGCTTTGCGCGCGTCGACTTCCGAGATCCATACGATGGGTCCGCCGCGCGACAGCGTGAGCATCAGAAGATTGTCGGTATAAGTGGAATGGATTCCCCATTTCTGGTGCGGCGTGATGAAGTTGAGCACCACCTCGGGATTGCCGTTGCTCTTCTTGCCAAGCATCTCGCGCACGGTCTTGGTATCGATGGGCGGCTTGTAGGCTACGAGCGCTTCCCCGAAAGCGCGCATCCAAGGGTGATCTTGGTAGAGCTGCTGGCGTCCGGTGAGGGTACGCCAGGGGATGAGCTCGTGGACGTTGGTATAGCCAGCGTTGTACGAGACGTGCTCGCTCTCCAGGCCGGACCAAGTGGGCGAGGAGATGATCTTGCGCGGCTGGGCCTGGATGTCGCGGAATCGGATCTTGTCCTCCTCCCTGCCGCGAGCCAGATGGGTGTGGTCGCGTCCGGTGAATCGCGATAGCGCCTCCCAGGCCTTCACTGCCACCTCGCCGTTCGTTTCGGGCGCGAGATAGAGGATCACCTCGGCTGCGTCGATGTCGCTTTCGATGCGCGGTAGCCCCTGGCTGACACCCTCTTCGGCGATGACGTCGTTGAGCTTGGCAAGCCCTTCCACCTCGTGTTCGGTGTTCCAGGCGATGCCCTTGCCGCCATTGCCGAGGCGACGCATCAGCGGGCCCAACGCCGTAAATTTCTTGTAAGTGTTGGGGTAGTCACGCTCGATCACCATCATCTGCGGCGCGGTCTTGCCTGGAATCAAGTCGGTTTCGCCTTTTTTCCAATCACGTACCTCGAGTGGTTGAGCAAGTTCGGTCGGCGTGTCGTGCAGCAGCGGTGCGAGCACAAGGTCGCGTTCCACGCCGAGATGCCCGATGGAGAGTTCGGAGAATTTGCGCGCGATCCCTTTGTAGATCTCCCAGTCGCTGCGTGCCTGCCAGGCCGGGTCGACGGCCGCCGACAGCGGATGGATGAAAGGGTGCATGTCGGAGGTGTTGAGGTCGTTCTTCTCGTACCAGGTGGCCGTGGGCAGGACGATGTCGGAATAGAGGCAGGTGGTCGACATGCGAAAATCGAGCGTCACCAGGAGATCGAGCTTGCCCTCGGGGGCATGCTCGTGCCAGCGGACTTCCTGGGGCCGTTCCCCTCCGTCCTCGCCGAGATCCTTGCCTTGCACGCCGTGCTGCGTGCCGAGCAGATGCTTGAGGAAATACTCGTGACCTTTGCCAGAGGAACCGAGAAGGTTGGAACGCCATACGAACAGATTACGCGGGAAGTTGGCCGGATCGTCGGGATCTTCACAGGCGAGCGAGAGTTTTCCGCTCTTGAGTGCCTGCACGACGTAATCTTTTGGATCGCGTCCGGCGGCGTCCGCCTCGCGGGTGAGATGTAAAGGGTTGGCACCGAGCTGTGGCGCCGAGGGCAGCCATCCCATGCGCTCGGCTCGTACGTTGAAGTCGATGAGGCTGCCGCGATAGCGATCAGGGTCGGCCAGCGGGGAGAGAATCTCGGCGACCTTGAGCTTTTCGTAGCGCCATTGGTCGGTATGGGCGTAAAAAAAGGAGGTGCTGTTCATGTGGCGAGGAGGTCGGTGCCAGTCCAAGGCGAAGGCGAGCGCCGTCCATCCGGTCTGCGGCCGCAGTTTCTCCTGGCCGACGTAATGGGCCCAGCCTCCGCCGGATTGCCCGATACAGCCGCAGAAGACCAGCATGTTGATGACAGCACGGTAGTTCATGTCCATGTTGTACCAGTGATTCATGCCTGCGCCGATGATGACCATCGATTTGCCGTGCGTCTTGTCGGCGTTATCGGCGAACTCGCGCGCCACGCGGATCGCCAGCGCACGGGGCACGCCAGTGATTCGTTCCTGCCAGGCTGGCGTATAGGGGACGTCATCGTCGTAGGAGGTAGCGACGTTCTTGCCTCCCAGGCCGCGGTCGATACCATAATTGGCCAGCGTCAGGTCGTAGACGGTGGTCACGAGCGCCTCACCGTCGCTCAGCCGCAGGCGCTTGGCCGGTAGCTGGCGCAGAAGGACTTCGTCATGTTCGGTGGATGGGAAATGGGCGTGCGGCTGTCCGGCGAAGTAAGGAAAAGCTACCGGCACCACCTCGTCGTGTGCCTCGATGAGGCTGAGCCGAGGCTGCAGTTCGGCTCCACGTGCATCTTTGGGCTCGAGATTCCATTTTCCTTCTTCTCCCCAGCGGAAACCGATGCTGCCGAGCGGAACGGCGGGCTTGCCGCTTGCCTCGTCGAACACCACGGTCTTCCATTCGGGGTTGTTCTCCTGGCCGAGCCGGTCGGAGAAGTCGCTAGCGCGAAGGAAACGGCTGGGGACGTAATGTTCCCCTTGTTTCTCGAGCCGCACGAGGTAGGGCATGTCGGTGTAGCGGCGGGCGTAGTCGAGGAAATAGGCGCTGCGCCCGGTCTGGTGGAATTCCTTCAAGATCACGTGTCCCATGGCCAGCGCCAAAGCGGCATCGGTACCTTGTTTTGCCGGCAGCCATAGGTCACAGAGTTTGGCCACTTCCGAATAATCGGGAGTGATGGCCACGGTCTTCGCTCCCTTGTAACGAACCTCGGTGAAGAAGTGGGCGTCGGGAGTGCGTGTTTGTGGCACGTTCGAGCCCCAGGCGATGAGGTAGCTCGAGTTGTACCAATCTGCCGATTCCGGTACGTCGGTCTGCTCTCCCCAGGTCTGAGGACTGGAGGGGGGGAGGTCGCAGTACCAATCGTAGAAACTCAGGCACACCCCGCCGATGAGCGACAAATAACGGCTGCCGGCGGCGTAGGAGACCATGGACATGGCCGGGATCGGCGAAAAACCAGCGACGCGATCGGGGCCGTATTTCTTGATCGTATAGATGTTGGCCGCGGCGATGATCTCATTGACCTCGTCCCAGCTCGCCCGCACGAATCCGCCGAGACCGCGCACGGACTTGAAGCTTCGCGCTTTCTCAGTGTCTTCGACCAGGCTCTGCCAAGCCTCGACCGCAGAGAGCGTCTTGCGCGCTTCGCGCCACAGTTTCATCAGCCGACCGCGGACCAGGGGATACTTCAGCCGGTTGCCGCTATAGAGATACCACGAATAGCTCGCCCCGCGGGGACAGCCGCGCGGTTCGTGGTTGGGCATGTCCGGCCGTGTGCGCGGATAGTCGGTCTGCTGGGTCTCCCAGGTGACGATGCCGCCTTTCACGTAAATTTTCCAACTGCACGAACCGGTGCAATTGACCCCATGGGTCGAGCGCACGATCTTGTCGTGCTGCCAACGCATGCGGTAGGCGTCTTCCCACGCCCGGTCTTCCTCCCGCACCTGGCCATGACCGTCGGCGAAGACAGGGCGCTCTTGGGTGAAATATTTCAGTCGATCGAGAAAATGGCTCATGAGGTTTCTCCGAAAAATGGCAATCAGCAGGGAATCTCGGCATTCTTGCGCGAATAGAACCGCCAGGTCACGGCGATGCAGGTTAGGTAGAAGAGGATGAAGAGCCACAGCGCGGCCTCGGCTCCGCCGGTGAGGTCGATGGAGGTACCATAGGATTTTGGGATAAAGAAGGCACCATAGGCGGCCACCGCTGAAGTGAAGCCGAGCACTGCCGCCGCTTCCTTGCTCGCGTTTCGCATTGCCTGTGCCTTGGCTTGCTCTCCTTGGCCGGCGCTCCAGCGTTCGTGCAGGGTACGGAAGATCACTGGAATCATGCGGAATGTGGAACCGTTGCCAATGCCGGAAGTGAAGAAGAGCAGCATGAACATGGTGAAGAATCCGGCGAAACTGCCTTCGGTCGGTCCCCAGGGCAGGGCGAAAGCATTGGCCGAGCCTTTGGGCAGGAAGACGAGCACACCGAGCCCAGCGATGGTCATGATAATGAAATTCCAGAAGGTGACGCGGGCACCGCCGACCTTATCGGCGATCCAGCCGCCCAGCGGACGGCTCAGGGCGCCCACCAGCGGGCCGAGATAGGCATATTGCAGAGGGTCGACACCGGGGAACTGCGTCTTGATGAGCATGGGGAATCCGGCCGAATAGCCGATGAAGGAGCCAAAGGTGCCCAGATAGAGCCAACACATCAGCCAGTTGTGCTTGCGGCGGAAGATCACAGCTTGTTCGGCGAAGGAAGCTCTGGCCGAGGCGATGTCGTTCATGCCGAACCAGGCCGCGATCACCGTGGCGAGGATGAAGGGCACCCAGATGAAGCCTGCGTTCTGTAGCCAGATGAGTTTCGTCTCATCCCCTTTGACCCAGGTTTGCGGCCCGCCGCCGAGCGCTCCGAACACGGCGGTAGTGATGACGAGCGGCACGACGAACTGAGCCACTGACACGCCGAGATTTCCCAAGCCGGCGTTGAGCCCGAGCGCCGTACCCTGCAGCGACTTGGGGAAGAAGAAGCTGATGTTGGCCATGCTGGAGGCGAAGTTGCCGCCGCCGAAGCCGCACAGCAGCGCAATCACCAAGAAGGTCACGTAGGAGGTGGAAGGATCCTGTACGGCAATGCCCATCCACAGCGCCGGAATCGCCAGCGAGGCGGTCGACAGCGCCGTCCACAGACCCCCGCCGAAGATGGGGACCATGAAGGAGTAAAAGATGCGCAACGTTGCACCGGAAATCCCGGGCACCGAAGCGAGCCAGAAGAGCTGGTTGGTGGTGAAGTGAAAACCGATGTGCGGCAGATTTACGATCACCACGCTCCATACCATCCAGATGGCGAAGGCGAGTAACAGGGCCGGAATGGAGATGCACAGGTTGCGGATCGCAATGCGTCTGCCCTGCCGTTGCCAGAACACCGGGTCTTCCGGGTTCCAGTTGGTCAATACGCGCGAAGTCATGGGAGTCTCCTGAAAGGCTCAGCGGGAGGAAGGGGTTGGTGTGAAGGAAGATTCGCTACGCCGACGAGGGACGATCTCGGTCCAATACATCCAAACGAGCGACACGAGCGTGATGCCCCACAGCAACATGAAGATGCTCGAGCGCAAGCCGGTAAGGTCGACCAGCACCCCGAAGAGGATCGGCAGCAGGAATCCACCCAATCCGCCGATGAGGCCAACAATGCCGGAGATGACGCCGATGTTTTCGGGATATTGGTCGGAGATGTATTTGAAGACCGAGGCCTTGCCGATGCCCCAAGCAAAGCCAAGCACGATGAGCAGCATCGTGAAAACCCACGGATTGAGCCCGATGTGCAGCGTCAGTGGCCCTTTCACCGTCTGCACCGTCATCTCCGTCTGAGGGTAGGACATGAAAAAAAGGCACACCCAGGAGATGAGAAGCACCCACCAGGTGACGGGGTGAGCACCGTAACGGTCGGAGAGCCAGCCGCCGAGCGCACGGATGACGCCGGCCGGAAGCACGAAGGTGGAAGCCAGCAGTGCGGCGGTACGGATGTCGAACCCATATTCATTGATGTAATACTTTGTCAGCCACAGACTGAGGCCGACATAGCCACCAAAGACGATGGAATAATACTGGCACAGTTTCCAGACGGTCGGATCCTTGAGGGCACGCAGCTGGTCGCGGAAGGTGATGCTCGATTGAACCCGGTGAGAAGGATCGGTGTAGGTGAAACACCAGAAGAGGATGGCGGTGACGAGCATCGCAACCGCGTATACCTTGGGCACGGACTGCCAACCGTAGGCGACGACCAGCGAGGGGGCGACGAACTTCGTGAGCGCAGCGCCGGAGTTGCCCGCCCCGAAAATGCCCATCGCCAAACCCTGCCGGCTCTTGTCGAACCAGCGCGCCACGTAAGCGATGCCGACCGAGAAGGAACCGCCGGCCAAGCCCATGAACAACCCCAGTACGAGGTACTGCCACAGCTCGGTCGCTTGGCTGATCAGGTAGATCGGGATTACCGTGACGAGCATGAGCACCATGAAGACGGGGCGGCCACCGTACTTATCTGTGAGCATCCCCAGGGGCAGCCGGATCAGTGAGCCGGTGAGCACGGGGGTGGCGGTGAGCAAGCCAAATTCGGTTTCGTTGAGCCCCAGCGTCTCCTTGATGGGAATCCCGATGATTGAGAACATCACCCAGACGGCAAAGCAGATCGTGAAAGCGAAGGTACTCGCGCTCAGGACCGAGATCTGCTTGTAGGTTTGCGATGCCATGATCTGCCTCCGTGGTGGAAATCGCCGTTCCGAAAGGAAAAGACGATCATGCAAGCGACGAAGGCAGTGTAGGGTGCGGCGCTCGGCTCTTCCATTCCACGGAAGGTGAAAGAGGGCGAGGCAAAAGGAGGATAAGGGATACGCCGAAAGGACTAGGCTCGGTCTTTGGCCGCCAGACCCTGTTCGACGGCGTAGACGGCAGCTTGAACCCGGCTGGACAAATTCAGCTTGCGTAAAATGTGCTGCACGTGGATTTTGACGGTGCTCTCGGCGAGATCGAGGGCTCTGGCGATCTCCTTATTGCTCGCTCCTCGGGCGATAAAGGCGAGGATTTCACGTTCACGCGGACTGAGCTTTTCATGTTCCGCCTGTGGTGCGATCACGCTGGCGGTGGAGTGCCGGATACCTTCGACGAGCTTGCCGGTCATTTGCGGTGACATCACGGCTTCGCCACGCACCGCACGTCGGATGCCATCGATGAGCTGATCGATCTCGATGTTCTTGAGCAGATAGCCCTTGGCACCCCTCTGGAGGCAGTCCATCAGGTCGGAGGATTCTTCCGAGACCGTCAACATGATGACCGGCAATGAGGGATGCTCCTCAAGCAGCAAAGCGAGGGTGTCGCGCCCGCTCAGACCAGGAAGGTTCAGGTCTAGCAAGACGAGGTCGGGCCGGAGTTGGGTGCAGCGCTTGATGCCTTCAAGCCCGTCTGCTGCTTCGCCCACGACCTCGATGTCGGGTTGGCGGGAGAGCAATGCCTTGACGCCGCTACGAAAAAGCGCATGATCATCGATGAGCAAGACGCCGATCTTTTTCGTCATGCAGCCTCCTTTTGAAGTAACGGCAGCAACAGCCGTACGCAGGTTCCCTTACGCGGTGTCGAGAGGATGTCCAGCGTAGCGCCGATGCGGTGCGCTCGCTCGCGCATGATCTTCAGCCCGACGTGGCCCTCACCATCTTCCAGCCTTCGGGGATCGATGCCGCAACCATCGTCGCGAACCTCGATGCGGTACGTTTCGCCGCGCTGGATCTCCACGGTGACTTCATTGGCAGCGGCGTGCTTGCGTACATTGGACAACGCTTCTTGCACGATGTGCAGGACCTGCAGCTGCTGCTCGGCGGTGAGCGGCATGCCCGCGCCGGAAATCCGCAGATTGGTGTGGATCCCTGTCTGACCCTCGAATTTTTCGAGGGCCGAGCGCACCGTTTCCTCGAATTCACTGGCACCAGGGCGAAGGCGGAAATGGACGAGGAGCTCACGCACGTCGTCATAGCTCTCCTGGATGCCTTCGCGGATCTGGGCCAGCTCGGTGAGCGCCTGTTCTCGCTCGCCGCTCTCGATTGATCGGCGCAACATTTGGGCCTGCAAGTTAAGGAAGGCGAGCGATTGGGCAATCGAATCGTGCAGTTCTTGGGCGAGGAGATTGCGTTCCTCGGACACAGCGAGTTCGCGTTCGCGCGAGACGAGCTGGCGGTTTTCGATGGCGATTCCCAGATGCTGCACTAATGTTTCGAGCAGGCGCCGTTCTTGGGGCGAGAGTTCGCTTGCTTCGCGGAAATAGAGATTGAAGAGCCCCAGCCGCTGTTTTTGCACCGCGATGGGTAGTATCCATACGGAACGATAACCAGCGGCCTCACAGGCATAGGGGAGTTCGCCCTGGGCCGGAAAAGTCTGGACGAGCGTTTGCCCCGTCCAGGCGCTGGCGCCGCATAGGCATTCCCCTTGTGCGAGACAGCGTTCCTTGGCAACGAACCCCGGCTGCAGTCCTTCATGTACGAACAGGTGGATTTGCTGCGTCTGGGGGTCGATCATTCGTATCGAAGCAGCGTCGGCCCCCATGGCGGGCAGGACAGCCTGCAGAAAACCGCGGCATAGGGTCTCGATGTTACTGGGTTCCTCGAGAAAGGAAGAGACGCCGTAGAGCAGGGTCAGTTCGCGGGTCCTTTTTTCTAGATGCCTCGTCTTTTCCTCGACGCGCTGCTCCAGCGTGGCATAAAGATCTTGCAAGTGGGCGGCCATGCGGTTGAAACCGCGGGCGAGATCGCCGAATTCATCCTCGCTCTCCACCGGTACTCGGGCGGAAAAATCTTCCTGCTCCATGCGCTGCACCCCTTCTTGCAGGCTGAGCACGGGGCGGACGACGAGCAGAATGATGAGATAGACGAGCGCGACGCTCCCTCCGATCGCCAGGCCCAGGAGCCCCAGTTGCAGGCTACCGAGCAGTGCCGTGTTGCGGGAACTCGCCTGCTCAATATCGGTGACGAGCGCATCGATGCGTCCGACGAATCCGTCGAGCGCACGGCGCAAGCGCGGCAGGTAGTGGAGCCTCTGGTCGGCAGGGATAGTAAGGAGTGATTCGAAGGCGGGACGGATTTCCCCCGACCAGGCGGTTTGGATGTCTGCCAACTGCCGTCGGATGGTGGGTCGTGGCGGTACGAACAGCGGCCGGCTCTGATCGCCGACTTCGAGACGACTCAGAACTTCTTCGAATCGGGCGATCTCTTCCCTGATCTGGTCGCTGAGATTCTCGCCATTGCCTTCGCCGGGTTCGCGCTGGGTTAGTAGAAAGGCAATGCGGTATGAACGCATGCGTTCGCTGCCCAAGTCGTTGATCGCCGCGGCGCTACCTTGGAGCTGCCAGGAAACGTACAAAGTGAATGCGTTGGCCAGCGCGACGAGCAAGGAGAAGGCAATGAAGATGGCCGGGAGGCGGAAACTGAGCCTATGAAAAAACGGCGGCATGGAGAGTGGGCCTGAGGGGGTCGTGTCGGCTCACTATAGCAAAGGGCGAGGAAACGAGACAAGGCGCGCTTCCAGCGCACGCCGTTCTTCCTCGGTATTCACGTTGACGAAGGCTTCGGCTTCGTCGGAAAAATCGGCGATGGCCAAGCGTTGCGCCTTGAGCCAGGCTTCGACCTTGCGCTCGCCCGCGCGCAGGCGGCGTTCGAGCTCGGCGCGCGCCGTGACCGGTACGAGTGCGAAGACAGGCTGCAGCCGCCCCGCGGCTTGGGCGACGGCCACGTCGGCCTCGGCGGTGCAGCGCGCCTGCCACAGCCGAGCGACGAGGTCGGACGGCAGCAAGGGGCAATCGCAGGGGACGACGACCACCCAGTCGGTGCGGGCGGTGGCGAGTCCCGCGGCGATGCCGGCGAGCGGCCCGGCGAACCCGCCTTCGAGGTCCGGAATTACCGGCACGCCGTAGGCGGCGTAACGCTCGTGGTGACGGTTGGCGTTGATGAGAATTGCCCCGGTCTGCGGCCGCAGCCGCTCGAGCACGTACTCGACGAGTGGTCGCCCGTGCAGTTCGACCAGTCCTTTGTCGACGCCACCCAAGCGCGTGCCGCGGCCGCCGGCGAGGATGAGGCCGGTGAGGGGAGGGAGAGCGGGTAAGGGTGGAGTGGGCATAGGGGAGAAAGGTGCAGGATGCTCGCAGTGTAACCGATTCGCCTTCTGTGATTTTTCTTGACATGTCCTCCGCTTGTCTGTTAAATAACGAGATTTTCCCGTTCGAGGTGATCCCATGAAACGCACCTATCAACCCTCCAAGATCCGCCGCAAGCGTACCCATGGTTTCCTCGTGCGTATGCGCACCCGCGGTGGCCGCTCTGTGATCCGGGCGCGTCGGGCCAAGGGTCGTCATCGCCTGGCCGTTTGAGCGGCGAAGTCCCGCTTGAGGCGGGGGCGCGCTTTCGCCGTGCCGACCGCCTTCTCCAGCCGTCCGAGTTCTCGCGCGTCTTCACGGCGCGTCGGGTGATCCGCGGGCGGTTTTTTGCCGTTCACTGGAGTCCCAACGAGCTGGGTCGCCCGCGGCTGGGGTTGGTGGTGGCGAAGAAGCTCGTGCGCCGTGCGCACCAGCGCAATCTCGTCAAGCGCATCGCCCGCGAGACTTTTCGTCTCGAGAAGGGGCGGCTGCCGGCCTGCGACGTGGTGGTGCGCCTCAGCGCGCCGATCGTCGAGGTCACGCGTCGGATGCTGCGCGAGGATCTCCTTTCTTGCTTCGAGCGGCTCGCGCGGGAGGTCGGGAAATGCGCCGCCTCCTGATTGCGCTCATCCGGGGTTATCAAGTGGCGATCAGCCCTTGGCTGGGGCGTAACTGTCGGTTTTACCCGAGCTGCTCGCAATATACGTTGGAAGCGATCGAGCGCCATGGGGCCGTGAAAGGCCTGTGGCTGGGGGTGCGGCGGGTGTCGCGCTGCCATCCTTTTCATCCCGGCGGGCACGACCCTGTGCCATAATTCGCCGATTCTTTTGCCCGTTTTCCCAGGATGGTTCCATGGAACAACGCCGCCTGATCCCGTTGTTGGTGTTTCTGTTCTCGCTGGTGATGCTGTGGGAGGCCTGGTTGCGTCACAACCAGCCGGTGCCGCAGCCGCAGGCCGAGCGAGCCGTCGCAACGCAGCAAGGGGCCGGTCTGGGCGAGGTGCCACAGTCGCAGCGGGCCGCCGTCGCTCCGGCTTCCGGGGCGCTCGAAGAGGCGCAGGCGCGGCGCATGGTGGTCGAGACCGACCGCTTCACCGCGGAGATCTCTGAGCGTGGCGGCGACATCGTCTTCCTCGCGTTCAAGGACTACGCCGCGCGCGAAGACCGCAGCAAACCCTTCGTGCTCTTCGACGATGGCCGTGCCGGCCACGTCTATCGCGTGCAGTCGGGGCTGATCGGCGCGGGCCTGCCGAACCATCGTTCGCAATGGCAGCTGCCGGCCGAGGCCGTGCGGCTTGCGCCAGGGCAGGACGTGCTGGAGGTTCGGCTCACGGCCCAGGCGGACAATGGAGCGCTCGTGACCAAAGTGCTGCGCTTCAAGCGCGGTGAATATCTGGTCGAGGTGCGCCACGAGGTTGCCAACGCGGGCACGGAACCGATCGAAGCGTCGACCTATTATCAATTCCTGCGCGATGGTTTGCCGGCCGAGGAGCACTCGCTCTTCGGGGTTCGCACGTTCACCGGTCCGGCAGTCTATACCGCCGAGAGCAAGTACAAGAAGATCAATTTCGAGGACGTGCTCAAGGGCAAGGCGGAGTTTCCGCGGCTCGCGCAGGATGGCTGGATCGCCATGGTGCAGCATTACTTCGTCGCGGCCTGGTTGCCGCAGGAGGGGGTGCAGCGCGAGTTATATGTCCGGCCGGTGGAGGGAGGATTGTTCCAGATGGGGGTGATCCTGCCGCTGGGGGCGGTGGCGCCGGGAGAGGCGAAGGAAGGATCCGTCCGTCTCTATGCAGGGCCGCAGACGCAGAGCGTGCTGGGTTCGCTCGCACCGGGGTTCGACCTGGTGGTCGATTACGGTTGGCTCACGGTGATCGCCGCGCCGCTTTTCTGGGTGCTGTCCTGGCTCCATAAGCTCACGGGGAACTGGGGCTGGGCGATCGTGCTGGTGACCGTGCTGCTCAAGGCGATCTTCTTCCCCTTGTCGGCGGCGAGCTACCGTTCGATGGCCAAGATGCGCGCGCTCACCCCGCGCTTGCAGCGCCTCAAGGAGCTCTACGGCGACGACAAGGCGCGCATGCAGCAGGAGATGATGCGCATCTACCAGGAGGAGAAGGTCAATCCGCTGGGCGGCTGTCTGCCGATCCTGGTGCAGATCCCGGTCTTCATCGCGCTCTACTGGGTGCTGCTCAATAGCGTGGAGATGCGCCAGGCGCCGTGGATCCTGTGGATCCAGGATCTGTCGATGCGTGATCCCTACTTCGTGCTGCCCATCCTCATGGGTGCGTCGATGCTGGTGCAGATGAAGCTCAATCCACAGCCGGTCGATCCGATGCAGGCGAAGCTGATGCTCGCCATGCCCATCGTGTTCACGGTGATGTTCCTGTGGTTCCCCTCCGGTCTGGTGCTCTACTGGCTCACGAACAACGTGCTGTCGATCGCCCAGCAGTGGTGGATCACGCGCCAGATGGAGCCGGCCAAGGCAGGAAAGTGAAGGGTCTGGCGAAAGATCGGTTGCGCCAGCGGATCGTAGCGCTACCTGGTACTGGAGGGTGGGTGGCGTGAGCGGGGTGCAGAAAGGGGAGGCGCCGCGCGAGGTGATCGCGGCGATTGCCACTGCGCCGGGGCGCGGCGGCATCGGCGTGGTGCGGGTCTCGGGACCGTCGCTCGCAGCATTCGTCGAGGCGCTGCTCGGGCGGGTGCCGGCGCCGCGGATGGCCACGTTCGCACGCTTTCACGACGCCCATGGGGCGGTGATCGACGAGGGGCTGGCGCTCTTCTTCCCTGCGCCGCATTCGTTTACCGGCGAAGACGTGCTGGAGCTGCACGGGCACGGCGGGCCGGTGGTGCTGCAGCTTCTGCTCGAGCGCTGCCTCGGGCTGGGCGCGCGGCTCGCCCGTCCCGGCGAGTTTACCGAGCGCGCCTTTCTTTCCGGCAAGATCGACCTGGCACAGGCGGAGGCCGTGGCCGATCTGATCGACGCCTCCACCCGAGCGGCGGCCCGAGGGGCGGCGCGTTCGCTCACGGGGGAATTTTCCCGCGCGGTGCGCGCGCTGCAGGAGCGCCTGATCGAGGCGCGCATGTGGGTCGAGGCGTCGCTCGATTTTCCCGAAGAGGATCTGGAGCTCATCGCCGCCGCGCGTATCCGCGAGAAGGTGGGTGAGACCTTGTCCGCCCTCGATCGGCTGCTGGAAAATGCGCGTCAGGGGGCGTTGCTGCGCCGGGGGCTGCACGTGGTGATCGCCGGGGCGCCCAATGTCGGCAAGTCGAGTCTGCTCAACGCCTTGATGGGCGAGGAGCGGGCGATCGTCACCGACATCGCCGGTACCACCCGCGACGTGTTGCGCGAGGCGATCCAGATCGAAGGCATTCCGCTCTACGTGATCGATACGGCGGGGCTGCGAGCCACCGACGATCCGGTGGAGCGCATCGGCGTGGCGCGTACGCGCGAGGCGATTTCCCAGGCCGATGCGGTGCTGGCGCTGCGCGCGCTCGATCGCCCCGAGGCGGCCCCGCTCAAGGAGGTATTGGCGCTCGCGCCACCCGAGGTGCCGGTGATCGAAGTGGTCAACAAGATCGACTTGACGGGCGAGGCGCCGCGACGCGAGGCGGGGGAGGACGGACGCATTCGCGAACGCGTGTGGCTGTCGGCGCGCACCGGCGAGGGGCTGGAGCTGCTGCGGGCGGCGCTGCTGGAGGTGGCCGGCTGGCACGCCCACGGTGAAGACGTGGTGCTCGCGCGCGAACGCCATCTGGAGGCGCTGCGCGAGGCGCGCCGGGCGCTGGAGGCGGCACTGGAGACGGGCGAGGCGCTGGAGCTTTTGGCCGAAGAGCTGCGCGCCGCACACCGGGCGCTCGGCAGAATCCTTGGAGAATATGACATAGAGGATTTGCTCGGCGAGATCTTCAGCCGCTTCTGCATCGGCAAATGAGAATATCGCCGGAATGTTCCACGTGGAACATTGGCAAGGAGGAGCAATGGGGCTCGAAGATTTGAGCTGGATATGGCTCGTCCTGGGTGGGGCGGCCTTTCTCGCGGGGCTCATCGATGCGGCGGTGGGGGGAGGTGGCCTCATCCAGGTGCCCGCCCTGCTGCTCGCTTTCCCGCAGGCGCCGCTCGCCGATCTCTTCGGGACGAACAAGGTCGCTTCCGTGGTGGGAACGGCGGCAGCGGCGCGGCAATATCTTCGGCGCATCGCTCTGCCGGGCGTACTGTTGGCGACGGTGGCTGGCGCGGCCGCGATGGGTAGCTGGTTCGGGGCGAGTGCGGTGACGCATTTCCCGCGTGAGTGGGCCCGTCCGCTGGTGCTGGTGCTGTTGAGCCTGGTCGCGGTCTATACCTTTGCCAAGAAGGAGTTCGGCCTGCATGCCCGCACCGCGGCTTGGGGACGGGCCGATCTGGCGCGGGCGCTGGGTATCGGTTTGGTCATCGGCTTCTACGACGGATTCTTCGGCCCCGGCACGGGCAGTTTTTTCATCTTCGCGTTCGTGCGTCTGTTGCGATTGGATTTTCTCCATGCGTCGGCCCTGGCCAAGGTTGGCAACGTGGCGACCAACCTCGCGGCCATCGCCTATTTCTGGGGCCATGCGCACATCGCCTGGGCTTTGGGGGGGTGGTTGGCGCTGTGCAACGTGCTGGGTTCGCGCGTGGGCAGCGGCCTGGCGCTGCGTCATGGTTCCGGTTTCGTGCGCAAGCTCTTTCTCGTCGTGGTGGCGGTGTTGATCGCGCGCTTGAGTTGGGAACAAGTGTCCCCATATTTGTTCTGATTGCGGGTCCCCGCGGTTGGGGCAGCGAACGGTTTTCGTGCAGTTCGTTGTATAATTTTCGGTTTTCCATGGCTGGCCGGGAGAAGTGGAGATGAACGGTCTTCATCTGATTGCGGATCTCTATGATTGCCGCTGCGATGTCGCTCTGCTCACCGACCGGGAACGGTTGGAGACCTTGTGCGTGCAGGAATGCCGTGAGGCAGGACTGACGCCGCTGGGCGCTTATTTCTACCAGTTCCGACACGACAACGGCGAGAATGCCGGCGTCACCGGTACCGTGGTGCTGGCCGAGTCTCACCTGGCCATCCATACCTGGCCCGAAACGGGCAACGTCACCTTGGACGTGTACGTGTGCAATTTTTCCAAGGACAACTCCGAGCTCGCGCGGCGGGTTTTTCGCCGCGTGATCGAGACGCTCAACCCGATGGAGGTAGTGAGCCATTCGGTGGTGCGCGGCAAGATCGCGCCGCGGGAGTGAGGCGATGAGCGAACGGACGACGCGGCTGTGGGAGTCCTTGAGCAGCTGGAGCGGCTATTATTTCGACGTGACCGAGTGCCTGGAACGCGGCCGTAGCCGTTACCAGGAATACGAGGTGTGGCATTCGCCGCTCTTCGGACGCATGTTCCGTCTCGACGGCTGCGCGATGACGAGCGAGGCCGATGAGTTCATCTATCACGAGAATCTCATCCACGTGCCGGGGCTCGCGCATGCAGGGCCGCGCTCGGCGCTCGTCATTGGCGGGGGCGACGGTGGCTCGGCCGAGGAGCTTTTCAAGTACCGCACGATGCAGCAGGTGGTGCTCGTCGAGCTCGACGAGAAGGTGATCGAGCTCGCGCGCAAGTATTTCCCCGCGGTGCATCGCGGTGCCCTCGACGATCCGCGTCTGGAGCTGCGGGTGCAGGACGGGCTGGACTACGTGCGCCGCGTGGCCCCGGCCGAGGGAAGGAAATTCGATCTCGTCGTGCTCGACCTCACCGATCCGGTGGGGCCGGCGGCCGCACTCTACCAGGAAGAGTTCTTCCGCGCGTGCAAAGCGCTGCTCACCGAGGGGGGAGCGCTGTCGCTGCACGTGGGGGCGCCAGACCATCAGCCCGAGCGGGTGCGCGAGCTGCTGCGGCGCCTGCGTGCGGTCTTCGCCTGCGTTCGGCCGCATCTGCACTACATCCCGCTCTACGGGGCGAACTGGATGCTTGCCTGCGCCTCCGACGCGCTCGATCCGGTGTCGCTCGATCCGGCGACGGTGGACGCGCGCATCGCCGAGCGGGGGCTGGGCGAGCTGCGCTACCTCGATGGGGAAACCTATCGGGCGCGCCTGGTGCTGCCGCGCTATCTGCGGGAGATCGTGCAGCCGTGAACGAGCGACCGCGCGCTTCGACCGACAGGGATGTTTCACGTGAAACATCGGGTCGCCGCGACAAACCCTCGCGCGCGCGGGAAGAATCGAGCGCCCGGCACGGAAGAGGCGAGGCGACGCGCGAAGCCGAAGTCGATCCGCGTACCCTGGCCGGCGCGATCGAACTCGCGGCGCGGGTCATCGACCAGGTCGTCGCGGGCCACAATGCGCTGGAGCATTATCACGCCCTGCGTGCGGCGCATCCCGTGACCGAGCCCGGCGCCTGGGGGCGGGTGCGCGATCTGGCCTGGAGCGCTCTGCGTGACTACGGTTGGGGGCGCTGGGTGCTGGCGCGGCTCGCGCCGCGCGGCGTACCCGAACCGGTGCTCGCCCCTTTGCTGGTGGCGCTGTCGGCGCTGCGCGACGGTCCGCGCGATGCGCATGCGCTCACCCATCAGAGCGTGAGTTGCGTGCGCGCGCGGCAAGAGCGCCTGGCGGGATTCGCCAATGCCCTGCTGCGCACTTTCCTGCGCGAGCGCGAGGCGCTGCATCCCAAGGCGCTCGCCGAAGCGGCGCGCGCGAGCGCCTCCGTGCCCGCCTCCATGCCGGAGGTACAGGATGCCGCCGTGGCGCATTTCCGCCATCCGCGCTGGTGGATCGACAAGGTGCGCGCGCAGCATCCGCTCGACTGGGAGCGAATCCTGCATGCGGGCAACACCCATCCGCCGATGGGGTTGCGGCTCAACCGCCGCCGCATCGATGAAGCCGAGGCGCTCGCGCGGTTTGCCGCGGCCGGCATCGCCGTGCGTCAGGTGGGTCCGATGGCGCTGCTGCTGGAGCGACCGATGCCCGTGGCCAAAGTCCCCGGCATTGCCGAGGGCTGGGTCTCGCCCCAAGACGTGGGGGCCCAGTTCGCGGCGCGGCTGCTCGCTCCGCTCGACGGCGAGCGCGTGCTCGACGCCTGCGCTGCTCCCGGTGGCAAGAGCGCCCATCTATTGGAATTGGCCGACATCGAACTCACCGCCGTCGACGTCGAGGAGACGAGGCTTGCGCCACTGCGCCGTGCTCTGGCGCGGCTGGGCGTACCGGCGAAGGTGCTGCGCGGCGATGCGCGCCATCCCGCCCGCTGGTGGGATGGCAAGCCATTCGATGCGATCCTTGCCGACGTGCCCTGCTCGGGCAGCGGCGTGGCGCGGCGCCACCCCGACATCAAATGGCTGCGCCGCACCGAGGACGTCGCCGGCTTCGCCCGGCAGCAGCGCGAGATCCTCGATGGCCTGTGGCCGCTGCTCAAACCGGGCGGACGGCTTTTGTACGCGACCTGCTCGATCTTCGCCGAAGAAAACGAGGAACAGGTGCGGGTATTCGTGAAGCGCCATCGCGACGCCCGGCTCGTTCCCCTCGATGGCGAGCGCGAGACGCTCGCATTGCTTCCTGACGAGACGCACGATGGGTTCTTCTACGCGCTGCTGCGCAAAACCGCTTGATCCACTGCGCCGGCGGCTGCTGTTTGCCTTGGGCGCACTCCCCTTGGGCGCTTTGGGCTTGCTGACCAATGACGGGACAGCGGTGGCCGATGCCGCATCACGGGCGCGACTGTGGCGCGACGGTGAGGGGAACTGGTTTCTCGACGCCGATCTGGGGTTCGAGCGCTTTCCCGCCGTATGGGAAGATCTGCTGCAGCGCGGCATCGCCATGCCCCTGCGCCTGGAGCTGATGCTCTATCGCGAGCGTTGGTACTGGAGCGATCAGCTGGTCTTCGGCAAATTCTGGCGCATCACCATACGGCACCAGCCGGTGACGCAGGATTGGCTGTTGACGGTGGGTGATGCGACGCACGTTTTCTACGACCGGGAGACCTTGCTGCAATCCTTGCGTTCGATCCGCGGCTGGCCGGTGGCCGCTGACGTGTTCAACCCGTTGTCGGACGTACGGGCCGAATTGCGGCTGAGTGTCGATCTGTCGCAATTGCCGCAGACCCTGCGCGCGAGTGCGTTGGGGAACGACGCCTATGCCTGGGAGGTGGGGCCTTATCGCTGGTATCCCTGGAGGAAGCGATGAACCGCGGCCTGGTGGTGGTGATCCTGGCGGTAGTGGCGATCTCGATCTTCCTGCTCGCCACTGCCAGCAGCAACACCGACGTCTTCGGTTCCGCCTTTCCTTATTTCCTGACGCTCAATGCAGCGGTGGTGGCCGGACTCGGCGTGCTGCTTGGCCGTCAGGCCTGGCATCTCTACCGGCAGTATCGGCGCCGGAAATTCGGCACGCGTCTGCGCGTGCGGCTCACGCTCATGTTCACCGCCATGGCCCTGATCCCGGCGGTGATCCTCTATCTCGTCTCGATCTTCTTCGTGGTGCGTTCGATCGAGACCTGGTTCGACATCCGGGTCGAGCGGGCGCTGGAGAGCGGGGTGGCGCTCGCGCGCAACACGCTCGACAACCTGGTGCTGAAGGCGCGGCACGATGCGGAGACGCTGCGGGGGCAGCTCGCTCAGGCAGGGGCAGTGGACATCGCCACACTCACGCCCCTGCGCGAGAATCTGGGGGTGAGCTCCATCACCGTGCTCAACGCCAAGGGAACGCCACTGGTGACGGTGAGCCCGGACGATCGCTGGTTGAGCTCGGTGTTGCCCACCGCAATCGAATTGCAGGCGGCCCGCAGTACGGGGCTTTTTCACCGGGTCGATACCTCTCCTGAGGGGGTTCCGGTGATCCGGGTGATCGCCGTGCTCGGCGCGACGATGCCGGGCAGTACGACGGATGCGGCCTACCTGCAGCTGGTGCAACGGGTACCGGCGAACATCGTCGAGCAGATCGAGGCGGTGCAGACGGCCTATCGCGACTACCAGCAGATCGTGGTCGGCAAGGAAGGTCTGCAGCGCATTTATGCGCTCACGCTCACCATCACCGTCCTGCTGTCTTTGCTGGCGGCGCTCGCCTTGGCCATGTATCTGTCGCGCAAGTTCATTGCGCCGCTGATGGTGCTGGCCGAAGGAACGCGGGCGGTGGCGGCCGGCGATTACCGGCCGCTTGCGCCGATCGCGGCCCGCGACGAACTTGGGGTGCTGACGCGCTCGTTCGACGCGATGACGCAGCAGCTCGCCCAGGCGAGGCAGGCGGCCGAAGAGTCGCATGCCCAGATCGAGGCGGCCCGCGCCTACCTCGAAACGATCCTCGCCAACCTCAGCACCGGCGTGTTGGCGTTCGATGTGGAGGGGAATTTGACGATCGCCAATGCCGCGGCGTCACGTATCCTCGAAATCGATCTGCAAGGGTGCACGGGCCAGCCCCCTTCCTGCTGGACGATGGAGCCGGAATTTGCCACCTTGATCACCGAGCTCATCGGTCGCGAGCCGGTGGGCCCCACCGAGTGGCGCCGTCGCTGCGCCGACGGACATACCCAGGTGCTGCTGCTGCACGTGGCTTCTCTACCGACGCGTCACGGCAGCGGCCGTCTGGTCGTATTCGACGACGTCACCGACCTGGTGCAGGCGCAGCGCACTGCGGCCTGGGGCGAAGTGGCCCGGCGCCTGGCGCACGAGATCAAGAATCCGCTCACCCCGATCCAGCTCTCGGCCGAGCGCTTGCGCTACAAGCTTGCCGACCGTTTGGGCCCCGAGGAGCGGCAGATGCTCGAACGCGCCACGCAGACGATCATCGATCAGGTGGAGGCGATGAAAAACCTCGTCAACGCCTTCCGCGACTATGCCCGCCTGCCCGCGCCGAAGAAAGATTGGATCGAACTGCAGGCGCTGCTTCGCAGCGTGCTGGTCTTGTACGAATCCTCTCCGGCGCGCCTGGAGCTCGACTTGCCGCAAGAGCCTTTGCCGGCGTTGCGGGCCGACGCTTCCCAAATGCGGCAGGTGTTGCATAATCTCATCCAGAATGCCCAGGATGCGCTGGAGGGGCGGCAGGACGGTATGATCCGCATCGAGGTCCGGCGCAATGCCGACACGCTGATCCTGCGCGTCCTCGACAATGGCCCCGGGTTTCCTCCGGAGCTGCTGCGCCACGCATTCGAGCCCTATTTCACGACCAAACCCAAGGGAACGGGGCTGGGACTGGCTGTGATCAAGAAGATCCTCGACGACCATGGGGCGCGGGTGCGTTTGGTCAACCGGGCCGAAGGAGGGGCGATGGTAGAGATCGAATTCCCGCTCGGCGACGAGGTGCGTGAAGGAGGCCGCGATGGCTAAAGTGCTCATCGTCGACGACGAAGTCGGCATCCGTGAGCTGCTGCGCGAGATCCTCGAAGACGAGGGCTATGCCGTCGAGACGGCCGAGAACGGCCTGCAGGCGAACGAGCGCCTGGAGGCGGAGCGGCCCGACGTCATCCTCCTCGACATCTGGATGCCCGATGTCGACGGCATTACCCTCTTGCGGCAGTGGATGGGACGGCAGCCGCCGGCACCCCCGGTGATCATGATGTCGGGGCACGCCACGATCGACACGGCGGTAGAGGCCACGCGCATCGGCGCGATCGATTTTCTCGAGAAACCGATTTCGATGCAGAAACTGCTGCCGGCCATCAAGGAGGCGGTGGCGCGATCCCGGCAGGCGAAGGCGCCCAGCGAGGTGGCGATCGGCCGTCTGGGAGAGCATCCCCTGCTTGCGCCGGTGTTGGACCAGGCCAAAAACCATCTGCAGCGCCAGGGACTCCTCTATTTTCAGGTGAGCGACTCTTTTCTCGTCCAGGCTCTGGCGCATGCCTTGAGCTTGGGGGATGGGCCGAGGCTCGATCTCGGTGCCGAAACCCAGCCGCTTTCGCTCGACAAGCTGCAGCGGGCGCGCGGCGGGCATTGGTATGTATACGAACTGCAGAACCTGACCCGCTTGCAGCAAAAAAACCTTTGCTTCGCCATCGAACGCCGGGGAGAATATTCCGCCCGTGTGATCGTCTTCAGTGCGGTGAAGACGGAAGTCTTGGAACAGGATGGATGGCCCGAGACGCTCGTGGCTGATTTCGCCCAATGCCGCGTCGAGGTACCGCAGCGGGATGAAGCCTTGCGTGCGCTCGACACCCTCATGCCGCTGGCGCTTGCTGAGGTGGCGCAGCGGCGCGGCGATGCAGTCGTACCCCAGCTTCCGCCGAGCGGCCTGACGCGCATGCCCAAGGGAATGCTGCCGGCCGAGCTCGACCTCTTCGGCCTGGCCGAAGCCTTGCTGGACGCCCAGGAGGACGGCGTCGTGCCCCAGGCAGCGATCGAGCGCATCTTCGGTCTGCCGGATCAGCCCACGCTGGAGCGTCTGCTCACCCTGCCGCTGCGCGAGGCGCGCGAAGCCTTCGAGCGCATGTACTTCGAGCGCCTGCTCGAGCGTGAAGCCTTGCCCATGAGCCGGGTGGCGGAACTCGCCGGTCTGGAACGCACCCATCTCTACCGCAAGATCAAGCAGCTCGGCCTGTCGCTCAAGCGCGTCCAGGATGCCGACTGAGCTCCGTATAATGGCGGCTGTCCTGTCGCCTTACGGAGTCGCCCTCTCATGCCCTCTTTGCAAAACGACCGTCTCCTGCGGGCGCTGCTGCGCCAGCCCGTGGATCGCACGCCGATCTGGTTGATGCGGCAGGCCGGGCGCTATCTGCCCGAATACCGCGAGACGCGCCGACGGGCTGGTAGTTTCCTTGCCTTGTGCAAGGATCCGGCGCTCGCCACCGAAGTGACCTTACAGCCGATCGCGCGTTTCGGGCTCGATGCGGCGATCCTCTTTTCCGACATCCTGACGGTGCCCGATGCGATGGGTCTGGGGCTGTACTTCGTCGAAGGAGAAGGGCCAAAGTTCGAGCGGCCGCTGCGCAGCGAATGGGAGATCCGCAATCTCTCGGCCCCCGATCCGACGGTGGAGCTTGCCTACGTGCTCGATGCGGTGCGCCAGATCCGGCGAGCGCTCGACGGTTCGGTGCCCCTCATCGGCTTCTCCGGCAGCCCCTGGACGCTCGCCTGCTACATGGTCGAGGGGGGAGCGAGCGAGGATTACCGCACGGTCAAGACGCTGCTCTACACGCGCCCCGACCTGATGCACCGCATCCTCGAAGTGACGACGCAGGCGGTGATCGATTACCTCAATGCCCAGATCGAGGCGGGGGCGCAGGCGGTGATGCTCTTCGATTCCTGGGGGGGCGTGCTCGCAGAGGAAGCCTTCAAGACGTTTTCCCTGCCGTATCTGGCGCGTATCGTCTCGGGCCTACGCCGCGAGGCGGAAGGCCGGATCGTCCCCTCCATCGTTTTCACCAAGGGGGGTGGCGTGTGGCTGGAAGATTTGGCCAGTATCGGCGCCGATGCCGTGGGGCTGGATTGGACGATGGACATCGGCCGGGCGCGGACCTTGGTCGGTGACCGGGTGGCGCTGCAGGGCAATCTCGATCCGGCGATTCTCTTTGCGCCGCCCGACGTGGTGGTGCGCGAGGCCTGCAAGGTGCTCGAAGCCTTCGGCCACGGTTCGGGGCATGTCTTCAACCTGGGGCACGGCATTTCGCAGCATACGCCGCCGGAGCACGTGGCGGCGCTGGTCCACGCCGTCCAGACCGAGAGCGTGAAATATCACCAGAAGGCATGAGCGAGGGGATGCGCCGGGCCCAGGTGCTACTGCCGTTCCCTGGTGAAGGCCTTTTCGATTACTGGGTTCCCGAAGCGGTCGTGCCGGGGCAGATCGTGCGCGTGCCCTTCGGCCGGGGGGCGAAGCTGGGCATCGTCTGGTCGCTTAAGGCGGATCCGTCCGTCCCGGACGAGCGGATCAAACCGGTGGAGGCGATCTGGGAGGGCCTGCCGCCGCTACCCGAGGCGGACCGGGAGTTGCTCGAATTCACCGCCCGCTATTACCTTGCCCCGCTCGGCGAGGTCGTGGCGGCGATGTTGCCTCCGGCGCTGCGCCGGCGCAAGCGCGAACCCCGGAGCAAGGGAAGGGGCGAGGAGGGGGGCACCGTGCCAGCCGGGCCGCTACCCGAACTCACGGAAGGGCAAAGGGCAGCGCTCGAGGCGGTGCCGCGGGACGGATTTTCGGCAACCTTGCTGCACGGCATCACCGGCAGCGGGAAGACGGAGGTCTATCTACGCCTGGTGGCGGAGTGCCTCGCCCAGGGGCGGCAGGCGCTGCTCCTGGTGCCCGAGATTGCCCTCACGCCGCAGCTCACCGAGCGGGTGCATGCCCGTTTTCCTTCGGCCCGCATCGTGTGCCTGCATTCCGAGGCGCCTGCCGGCGAGCGCTCCGCGGCCTTCGTGGCGGCGATGCGCGGCGAGATCGACGTCGTGCTCGGCACGCGGCTCGCCGTGTTCGCGCCTTTCGTGCGGCTGGGGCTGGTGGTGGTGGACGAGGAGCACGATCCATCCTACAAGCAGTTCGAAGGGGTGCCCTACTCGGCGCGCGACCTGGCGGTCTGGCGGGCCCGCCGTTGGAACGTGCCGATCGTGCTCGGTTCGGCCACGCCCTCGCTCGAGAGCTGGGCGTCCTGCGAGGCGGGCCGCTATCGCCGCGTGGCTTTGTCCGCCCGCGCGAGCGGCCAACCCTTGCCGATGATAGAGCTCATCGACACGGCGCAGACGCCGGCCGAGGAGGGGGTGAGCGCGCCGCTCGCCCAGGCGATCGAAGCCACGCTCGCGCGCGGCGAGCAGGCGCTCGTTTTCCTCAACCGCCGGGGTTACGCGCCGGTGGTGCGCTGCGGCCATTGCGGCTGGGTGAGCCGCTGCCCGAACTGTTCGGTCAATCTCGTCTTCCATCGCGACGACGGCCGGATGCACTGCCATCACTGCGGTTATCGCGAGACCCCGCCGCGGTCCTGTCCCGAGTGCGGCGCGCTCGACCTGCAGCCCGTCGGCCGGGGCACGCAGCGGCTGGAGGAGCGGTTGCAGGCGCTGTTTCCCCAGGCGCGGATCGCGCGCATCGACCGCGACGCGGTGAGGACCCTGGCTCAATGGGAAACGCTGCTCGAGGAGGTGCGCGCGGGACGCTACGACCTGCTCGTGGGCACGCAGATGATGGCCAAGGGGCATGATTTTCCGTCGCTCACGCTCGTCGGCGTGATCGGGGCCGATGCCGGGCTCTACGCCGCCGAGGTGCGCGCCACGGAGCGGATGTTCCAGCAGCTGATACAGGTGGCCGGCAGGGCCGGTCGGGCGGGCGCGCCAGGTCGGGTGCTGGTGCAGACGGAGTTTCCCCAGCATCCGCTCTTTCGCGAGCTCGCGGCGCACGACTATGCCGCCTTCGCCGCGAGGACGCTCGCCGAGCGTCGGGCGCTGCGGCTGCCGCCTTTCGCTTTTCAGGCGTTGTTGCGCGCCGACGACGAGGCGCTGGAGCCGGCGCTCGCTTTCCTGGAGGCGGCGCGCACCACGGGGCGTGAGATTGCGGGCCGGGAAGGTTGGCCGGTGAAGGTGTTCGATCCGGTCCCGATGCGCCTCGTGCGCCTCGCGCGCCGCGAACGGGCCCAGCTGCTCGTCGAAGGGGGTCGCCGTCCTGCGCTGCACGCTTTCCTCGAGCGCTGGGTCGAGGCGCTGCGGGGCTTGCCCCATCCACGTTCGTTGCGCTGGCGCCTGGAGGTGGATCCGCTGGAGACCTGAGGTCGATCAGGGGGGCCAGCGGTAGATTACTTCTGCCAGGCTTTGGCCTCCACCACGACCCGGTTGCGTCCTTTTTCTTTGGCTCGATGCAGGGGCAAACAGGCATCGTTCGGCATGGGTGTTCTCGCGCAGCGTTTTTCGTTGCCGTACAGCTTATCCCAGCATTGCCGCAAAAACACGGGTGACGCCGTAGCCGCCGAACACGAGCCAGAGGAAGAGCGCGGCGGCGAGGTAGAGCGGTCCGGGGCCGACCTGGCGAAACTTGACCACGTTCGTTTCCATGCCGATGGCCGTCATCGCCATCGTCAGGAGAAAATTGTCGACCCCGATCAGATCTTGCACCAGCCAATTGGGTAGAACGCCGAGCGAGTTGATGGCGCTGGCGGCGACGAACCAGACGGCGAACCAGGGAATGACGAGCCGAACGCCGGCGTTTTCCGTCCTGGTTTTGTGGCGCAGCGTGAGCCAACCCAGAGCGAGCAGCACGGGGGCGATCAGCATCACCCGGACCATCTTTACGATCACGGCGACTTCTCCTGCCCCGGCGATCCCGCCGGTGGCCGCGACCACTTGCGCCACCTCGTGGATGGTGCCGCCGCTATAGAGGCCGAAGATCTGGGGTGTGAGATGTAGCAGTCCCGTGGCATAGACGGCGGGGTAAAGAAACATGGAGAGGGTGCCGAAGAGGACGACGGTTCCCACCGCCACGGCGCTCTTGGCAGGATTGGATTCCAAGACGGACTCGGTGGCCACGACCGCCGCCGCGCCGCAGATGGCGCTGCCGGCTGCCGTCAGAATGGCGGTATCCCGGTCGAGCTTGAAGAGGCGGGTACCCATCCATACGCCGAGAGCGAGGGTGCTCACCACCATGGTCACCGACACGCCCAGGCCGGCCCAGCCCACGGCGGCGATCTGCTGGAAGGTGACGCGAAAGCCGTAGAGGATGATAGCCGCGCGCAGCAGATGTTTGGAACTGAAGAGGACGCCGGGCACCCAGGATTCGGGCAAGTGGCGTCGTAGGGTGTTGGCGTAGACCATGCCCAAGAGGATGCCGACGATGAGCGGACTGAGACCTAGGCGGGATATGGCGGGGAATTGTGCCATCTGCAACGCCGCTAGGGCGAAGAGGGCGACGAAGAGCAAACCGTGCAGGGCCGGTGCCCGTTGAGACAAGCCGTTCATCTCAGTTCCCATCCTGCGTCTTCGAGTGCGTCCTTGGGTGCGTACGGCGTCCATTGCCGTGCGATCACCTGCTTGCCGGTGACCTGGTCGGCCGCCCGCGCCATGAAAAAGGGGCCATTGACGTGGGTGTCGATGATGAGGCGCCACAGTTCCGGTGGCGTTTCCCAGAAAGGAGGGGGGGCGGTGAGAAAGCACGGGTTGACGTACTTCATCCCGCGTCCAGCGTTGTTGATGAGCACATCGAGTCGTCCCAGGCGTTCGGGCGCCGTGGCCACGGTGCGTTCGGCCTCTTCGGGATGGGCAGCGTCGGCCGTGAGGGGAAGAAAACGGTCGGAACCGAAGCGATCGCGGATCTCCGCTTCCAGCGCCTGCAGCTCACCCGATTCACGGGCGGCGGTACCGAGCACGCGTACCCCTGCAGCGGCGAGACCCAGCGGCATCGCTCGCCCCAGTCCGCGGCCGGCGCCCGTGACGATGGCAACCAAGGGGTCCAAAGGCATCGTCTCGTTCATGGATCCAGCTGCCTTGTTAGGTTTTCTGTCAATATACAAATTGCCAAAAAGTATATATCAACCCCCCCTCTTGATGGATGAATCGTTTCGTTTCTTGATGCTGCGCAAACCGGCCGTGAGTTCGGTCATCATCGGTGCAACCAAGCCCGAAGATGCGTTTGTGACGGGACGATGAAGAAAACCTTGCGGTGCGTGGCGACTGATGTTAATGGTGGCTTAAGAATCGCGTGAAACAATGAAACCCCGACCGTAGAATGGGAAAGGGGGTGATCCCCTTGGGATTTCCGTTTGTCTCGCACCGCAAGGAGAAGTCTCATGAAGATCAAACCACTGGCGGCTGCCCTTGCCGCTTTGGGGGTGGGGGTGTGTTTCGGCGTGCAGGCTGCGCCCGACGAACTGCGCGAAAAGGCCAAGGTGATCATCCAGCCGATCGAACCAGCGAAGATCGATCATCCGGCCAAGGTCGATCTCGGCCGTCAGCTCTTCTTCGAACCACGCCTGTCGATGTCCGGCATCATCTCCTGCAACACCTGCCACAACCTGTCGCTGGGCGGAGTGGATAACCTCAAGACTTCCATCGGGCACAAATGGCAACCGGGGCCGGTCAATGCGCCGACCGTGTTCAACGCTTCGCTCAATTTTGCTCAGTTCTGGGATGGGCGTGCCGCCAATTTGCAGGAACAGGCCGCCGGTCCGATCCAGAATCCCATCGAGATGGGCATGCCGCACACGCTCGCCGTGGCCGTGCTGCAGTCCATCCCCGGCTACGTCGACGAGTTCAAGAAAATCTACGGTACGGACCAGATCGCCATCGAGCAGGTCACCGATGCGATCGCCGAGTTCGAGAAAACCTTGGTTACGCCGAATTCGCGTTTCGACAAGTGGCTCAAGGGCGACGACAAGGCGATCACCGCCGAGGAACGCGAAGGCTTCAGGATTTTCTACGACAGCGGCTGTATCGCTTGCCACAACGGCCCCAACCTCGGCGGCAATTCCTTCCAGAAGATAGGCGTGGTCGAACCCTACAAGTCCACTTCGCCTGCCGAAGGTCGCGCGGCGGTGACCAAGAAAGACGAGGATCGCTGGTACTTCAAGGTGCCGACGCTGCGTAACGTGGAACTCACCTACCCCTACTTCCACGACGGTCAGGCGAAGACGCTGGAGGAGGCCGTCACCCTGATGGGACGCTTGCAGCTTGGCCGCACCTTCACCGACGATGAATTGAAGAAAGTCGTCGCCTTCCTGCATACGCTCACCGGCGAGCGGCCGCAGATGCCTTTGCCGCTGCTGCCGCCTTCC